>Ga0114949_10000733_pt1 | contig 18584 bp, 15 predicted proteins | sample N074metaG_FD_83505 | JGI IMG/M metagenome (GOLD analysis project Ga0114949, IMG submission 83505) | Deep subsurface microbial communities from Kermadec Trench to uncover new lineages of life (NeLLi) - N074 metaG | ecosystem: Environmental > Aquatic > Marine > Ocean trench > Sediment | place...
TCCGAATCGAAATAGACCCGGCCATATTCAAGATAGATCTGATTGACTGCTTCGAATACGACCATCGTATTTTCATCGATGCGCAGCGAGCCACCATCATGCCAGCCGAGGGCGAGTCCGGATCCAGACCCTGTCTCGACGACAGCACCACCCTCGATTGCCGCCATCTCAATGTCGCCAGCAATCCGGGCATTGAGGCTGATGTCGCCAAACTGTTTCTCAATCGTGGCCATTTGTTGAGTTCTGAAATCGCTGACCGGATCACGCAACAGATTCAATGTGGCAAAGACTGCCAGCAGCACTGACGCCGCCAATGCAAATGATGTGATGTGGCGTCGCCGGACATGTCGACCGGAAACCAGCTGCCACTTCGCGTGTACTGCTTCACGAATCAGCGCCTCGTCTGCCGCCGGCGGAGCCGAACGCGGTGGCACTTTTCCAAGAAGTTCTGCAAACGCTTCATCGGAGCGCAGCTCTTTGATTTCCTTATTCCTGTCCATCACTACGTCATTCCTGTCATTGCCGATCTCGCGGGACCGGATAGCGAACCATACACATCACTGAACGCACGCTTGGCCCGCGCCAGCAGCGACTGTGTTGCCTCGTTGCCCAATTCAAGTTTCACGGCAATCTCGTTGACCGAATAGCCCTCGATGTATTTCCATTCGAGTACATTGCCGTATTTCGGCGGTAATCGGTCGAGCGCCACCTGGATTAACCGCACCAGCTCAGCTCGTTGATATTGATGCTCCGGGTTGTCGGATTGTGGCGCCTGGAACGAATCGACGGCCGCCTGAATTTCAGGAAAGTCCTCGGTCAGCACGATGTGCTGCCGATAGCGGCCCTGCCTGGCGAGCCAGTCGCTCATTTCATTTCGGGTAATGGCGCATAGCCAGGTGAACAACGCCGATTCGCCGCGATAGGTGTGCAGTTTAGCGACAGCCTTGGTCAGCGCGATTTGCACTACCTCGCGCGTGCCGTCCGGATCGTCCGGCAGGCGCGTCAGGGCGAATCGGTACAGCCGCGCAAAATTGTCGCTGAAAAAGCGATCGAATGCCTGTTCGTCATTCGCAAGCAATTGTTTTACAAGGCGTTTATCGTCCAGGTAGATAGCCACTACTCTTCCATAGCGTTTGCCTGACTCTTAGACCGTGCTGGCACGGAATTCCGGTCGCGAAGCAGGTCACAAAACCGCGTCAATACAAGCATGCGCTGCCTCCCGCCAGACCGTCAGAAGCCGCGTTTCGACTCGATCAGGAGCTGAACGCTGTCGATAGTCGGGTCGCCATCCAGCGGAAAAGCGATGTCGATGTGAATGACATCCCTGGCACTGCTGCGAGTCCGCCCGAGCCGCAGGCCGAGTCCTATGTTTTTTAGCCAGCCGAACGATGTTACGCCAATCGGGTTGTCACCCCAGGTGCGTCCGATATCTGCGAACACGGCCCCGCCAACTCGGAAAAGCCGCCACGGATACCAGTCTGTGAAAACTCGTTGTTCGACGGTCAGAAGCATGCGCGAATCACCGGTTTGATAGCGCAGCGGATAGCCCCGGAGCCCGCTGTCGCCTCCCAGCTCCACGAGATTGTCGAGGTCCAGGTTATTACCCCAGCTCGCATCGAGCTTCATGAAAAACAGGCGTTTCTCCGAAATCTGATTGTAGAAGCGTGCGTTGACTCCAATCTGGGTATTCGCGGAGCTACCCTCATCAATGCGTCCACTAGCCCACGAGGACAAAAAGAGCGTTTTGCGTTCCATCGACCCAAAGCCGCTACGCGCAATCAGCCGATAGAGCAACGAATCACGATCCGAGCCGAAACCTTCGCGTGCCAATCCGAGCGTCCCCGTCAAACGGGTTCCGAGATAGAAATCCTCTGTTCTTCCGATCTGGTCACGATTGTTGGCCGTTTGAAATTTGTCCTGGAGCCATTCCAGCTCGATGAATGGGTAGATCAGCCGCCGGTCGTCAGGCACCAGGGACGGGAGTTGACCGTCGGGAACGGGGCCGAATTCCCGCTCGTCATACACGATTCCCATGGTCCAGCGTTTTGCCCAACCGTCTATCAGACCTGACGACCAGCCGCGAAACGCGCTGTATGTTTCAGTCTCCGACTTATACTCGGCCGCCTCGTTACCGAGAACGTAAAAAGCCTCTACTCTTTCATCGTCATAAAATGATGCGCCCGCACTCCAGCGCGAATCCATCGCATAGAAAGGCCGGATCAGGCTGAACTGGAAAGTGCCACCGTCCGAGCTGTCCGAGAATTTGAAGAATGCAGACGTCCAGCTCCTGCCGAGATTCCTGTCAGAGTACAAAAAGCTGTTCGAACTCCGGTCGACGTTTTCAACATGGGACAGGCGCAGCCTCACGCCAAGACCCAGCAGGTTTTGCTCGGATAGTTCGACCCGGGTCCGGTTTTCGCCGCCGGATCGGGATATAGAAATTCCGGGCATAAGCGTCCACAGATCACGCGTCCAGACGCGGATATCGACGATGCCATCCGCAACTCTTATCGGCGTGATTTTGGCGTCAAACAAGTAATTATTTTGTCGCAAAAGCCGTGCCGACTCGTCGAGCACACGCTGAGAAAACAGGTCCCCGGTACGAAACAACAGTTGCTGTTCGATGACAGCGTCGCGCGTCATAATGTGCCAGCGATTCGCCAGCCGATAGATCGACTTATTCTCCTCAGGTTTGCTGAGGTCGAATACATCTTGCTTGTCGATGATGATGCGACCGATGGTGGCGCCGGCAGCCTCGAGTTCTGCTGCCGATGGTAGTTCTGACAGGGCGTCAACATCCGCGCCCTGGTCATCCACCTGAGCCGCGGGCAGTGATGGCATCAGGAAACCGTGCGCGATCAGGACCAGGAACGCGAATTTGCTCATCGATTTGCCCACACGATTCACGCATCGAGATTAACACCGTCACGAATATATAGCGTGTACCCATTCTGCCAATCCGGACCTGGCCCGCCTTCGGGCGTTAGAATGGCTCATTCATTTGCACACAAGGGAGCGTCGCGTAGTGAGGCGATCTGGCGAGGATTTTCGGACCATCTGGCAGCACCCGGATAACCCCGCAGTAGTACAAATTATCGATCAACGTCGCCTGCCCCATGAGTACGTTATCGAGGATTTGCGGTCCTGGCGTGATGGCGCCGGCGCGATCAGCGACATGCTGGTGCGCGGCGCGCCGCTGATCGGCGCCACTGCGGCGTGGAGTCTGTACCTCGCAGCGCTCGAGAGCCGTGGCGAATCCAGCCGCGACCAATTGATCCGGCATGCTGCCAGGGAGCTTGCCGCGACCCGGCCAACTGCGGTGAATCTCAGGTGGGCGATCGACAGGGTTCTTGGCGTGCTCGAACGCATAGAAAATCCGCGTGAAATCGAAGCTGCGCTGGAGCAGGAAGCCCGCAAAATCTGTGCAGAGGACATCGAAATCTGCCGCGGTATCGGCGCGCAGGGTCTCAAACTCATCGAGGAAATTGCGGCCAGGAAACCGGGTGAACCCGTCAATATTCTTACCCACTGCAACGCCGGTTCGCTCGCGACGATAAACTGGGGCACTGCGACTGCGCCAATCTACTTCGCCAAAGCCAAAGGCATCGACGTTCACGTCTGGGTGGACGAGACAAGACCGCGAAATCAAGGTTCGCAACTCACCGCCTGGGAGCTGGCGGAAAACGACGTGCCACACACACTGATCGTCGACAATACTGGCGGGCACCTGATGCAGCACGGCCTGGTCGATATTTGCATCACCGGTACGGATCGCACCACCCGAAGCGGCGATGTTGCGAACAAGATTGGTACTTATCTCAAGGCACTGGCCGCCTATGACAACAATATTCCTTTTTATGTGGCGCTTCCTTCGACGACTATCGACTGGACGATCAAGGACGGCCTGACCGAGATACCGATTGAGGAACGGGATCCGGACGAGGTGGCGAAAGTTTATGGCAAGGCAGGAGACGGATTTTGCACCGTGCAGACTGTGGGCAGTAATACCGCGATCAGCAACTATGCGTTTGACGTCACGCCAGCCAGGTTGGTAACGGGACTGATTACCGAACGGGGCATTTGTGCCGCCAGCGAAGATGGCCTGACCGCGCTATTTCCGGAACAATCAAAAAGCGCCTCATGATTGATGAAGGAACGATCAAATTCGATTCGCACTGGCGCAAAACCAAGGCGCTGGATAATGCAGAAATTGCAACATTGAATCATTGGCGACGGCCGCTTCACGACGCGGGGTTGATCGGGCACTACGAACAACACGGTATTGGTTTCGGCAACCTGAGCATTCGTGCGGGTGAGAAGGGCCAGTTCATTATCAGTGGCTCACAGACCGGGCACCTCGTCGATCCTGGCGCCGAACATTACGCACTGGTTGAAGATTACGACATTGACCGGAACCGGGTCTTTTCGATTGGCGCTTGTGAAGCGTCATCAGAATCCATGACGCATGCACTCATCTACGAACTGGATCCGGAAATTGGCGCGATTGTCCATGTTCATAGCGAGCAATTGTGGGCACGACTGATGGGTTCAGTGGCAACCACTGATGCCGAAGTTGCGTACGGCACACCCGAGATGGCGCGGGAATTCCGCCGTCTTTTCAGGGAAACTGATTTTCAGAAGACCGGGATTGCGGTCATGGCCGGACATGAATCAGGCCTGGTCAGCACCGGCAGCAATTTACAGCAGGCTGCTGAGCGAATTTTGGCAATCGACGAAAAACTGAAGACCGATCAATAGAACGCCCGCGCTTAAGTTTTTAGATTCAGTTCGCGGTATTTTCGACCAGGATCGGCTCAAGTCTGAAGCGAAAGGTACGGCAGGTCCTCGCGACACCAAGAATCTGGTTGGGAGCAAGCGGCTCGAAGGTCGACCTCTTGATCGCCTTGAGCACAGGCTTTTTGAATATGCGATGGGTTGTATCCTTGAGTTTCGCTCGCCTGACACCGCCGTCCAGCTTGATCATGAAGCACACGGTCGCCTGTCCCTGAATCCTGTCACGACGTGCGATAGATGGATAACTCGGAAATGCGGTCAGCAATGGCACCCGGTCGGTATTCGAATCAAGGAAATGAACCACCGAGGTCGAATCCTGTTGTCCCAATGCCAGCGCCGACCCCAGCAACAAAGCTGCTGTCAACGCTGCGCTGCTCAATACAGTGTGGGTCTTATTGCGGATCGGAATCTGCACTGATTTGCCGTTGGCGATCATCAATTTCGATTTCAGGCGCAACCGGATACACCGCATCCATATACATCGAACGTGCAACCTTCAGTGTCCTTGCGTTCGGATGCAGTTCTTCGCCACGACTCAGGTCCTGATCGGCCTTTTCCCATTGCTTGGTCTTGATGTAGATAAGGGCCCGGTTGTTATAGCCGCGCCAGTTCTTGTCATTGCGCGTCAGGAGCAGCTCACAATATTTGAGCGCATTATCATAAAGAGCCAGTTTGATATATCCGGCGCAAAGATTCGATAGTGCCGCTTCCTCTTCGCGCGCCCCCAGCGCCAGTTGCAGCCCCTTGTGCGTCAGGCGAACGCCTTCCGCATCATTGCCGGCGAGCAATTCCTGCGCACCATCGTATAAGGGTACATTGCGCGGACCGATTACGGTCATCGTACTTGGATCTTTACCTATTCTGCTCGCCTGTCCCCAGCAAAGCGGCGCGACAAGAACCATCACTGTCAGTAGTAAAAATCGGCTGCCCATGTTTCCAAACTCCGCTGTTACCGTAATTCTAGACCATTTCGGCCCTCTACAGCGCAACCAGCTACCTCAAAAAGCCATGCCAAACCACGCTTACCGCCGCGCGGCACTATTATCGCGGGTCGGACTACCTATCAGACCAGATTCCTGCCAAAAAATTCAATCGTACGCTGCCATGCCAGATCCGCCGAATCGCTGTCATAAAGCAGGTGTATTTGACAAAATAGCAAGCACCATGCCACTGACCAGTGACTTGCAGCAAACAGACCCGGTCCGCAGACAAAGGCACCGCGCAGTGCCATGCATCGATGTGCGCAGACTTGCAAACGGCGACGATGCAGTCATCGCAACGATTCGCGATGCCTGCCTCAATACTGGATTCTTTTACCTCGACCACGTATTCGACGATGAACGCACGATCACGCAGACCCTCTGGCAGATGAATGCCTTTTTCGAGCTCGACGATGCTGACCGGCGAAAACAGGCCGTCAATATAGCCGTGACCAAATCGGATCAGGGATGGACACCGCTTTACGGTGAGCTGCCATACCAGCCCGGCACGATCGCACATGTCGAGTCCTTCGATTGCGGGCGGCGCCCGCCGCAGGGCTGTGATGATCCACCGAATATCTGGCCCGACCTGCCGGATTTTCGGCGCGATGTGCGCGCCTGCTGGGATGCGCTGGCGGAGGTTGGCAGCGCAGCCCTGCAGGGCCTGTCCCTCGCGGCAGGCCTGGAGCGGGCGTTTTTTGCTGATCGCTGCACATCCCAGCAATTCAATACGCTGCGTTTACTCCACTATCCTGAAAACGATGCACCGGTGACAGATGCCAATGTCGGCATCTCGGCGCATACAGACTTCGAGTGCATAACGCTGATCTATCAGACCGCCCCGGGTCTGGAGTTATTGGCCACCGACGGTGAATGGTACGACGTGCCCGCGCACGATGGCCGGCTCCTGGTGATGCTCGACGACATGATAGAACGCTGGACCAATGGATTCTTCAGGGCGACGGGACATCGGGTTCGAAACACCGGCGAACAACGCTACAGCATTGTCATGTTCTTTGCCGTTAATGACGATGAAATGGTTTCGCCATTGGAGCACTTCATCAACGACGCGAATCCGGCGAAATACGATGCCGTTAAGCAGCGCGATCATTTGCAGCGCGAACTCGCAAAGGCAGCCCAAAATCGTGATGCGACTGCCTAGCAGGTTGTTGAAAAACGCAGTTTTTCTGCTGCCTGCTGGACGGTACAGGGATGTACCGACATTTTTGATGGCTGCAAGCCATTGAAAATGGGAGCCATTCGAAAACCACGTTGCCAGACAGGACGTCTCAATGCCGCGGAGTGCAGGGATGCACAAGAGCGGCGTTCGGATGGTGATGTTGAAAAAGCCATGGACGGCTTTTTCAACAACCTGCTAGAACCTGAATAGCTGAATAAATTATCGCTCCAGCCTCTTGAGAAGGCCGTCGAGTTCTGTACGGGAAAGCCAACGTCCGTGCAGCATCACCCCGTGGATGCGGCGGGTGTTTGTAATGTCATCAAGCGGGTTTGCGTCAAGCAGGATGAGATCAGCCTCGGCGCCAGTCTCCACGACGCCGACATCGCCGGGCCGCCCAAAGAATTCCGCAGGATTGACAGTGCCGGATTGCAAAGCCTCGAATGGCGTGAGGCCGGCGTCGACCAGGTACTCAAGTTCACGATGTATGGCGAAGCCGGGTACGTTGAAAATCTGTGGTGAATCCGAGCCGAGCAACAATCCTGCTCCGTTGCGATGCAATTCCAGTATCAGTTGCTGGCGTAGCGCGACTGCTCGTGCCGCTGTATCCGGATGATAATTTGCATCGTCAAGCAAGTCACGTTTGGCGCGGCGCCACCGCTCAACTGTGTCTGCCGGCATATACTTCATCTCCGGCCAGTCCATCATGTCGTCAGGATCTGCCTCGGAAGAAGCCCAATGTCTGAACAGGGAGTCCGTCGGAACATTCCAGGTGCCCGCTTCGACAGTTGCTGCAACGATGCCGGTAATCTTGGTCTCGTCCGCCTGATCGGCGATAAATACACCAAAAGGCCCGCTGAGACCGCCTGAAGGGTCGTCATGCGGCCTGAGTAAGGACTCCATGTAACCATCGAGGTGGTCGATCGTCGCTATTCCCGCTGCCAGCGCGCGCTCGATACCGACATCCTCCGGCACATGACCGGCAAATCGCATGCCCAACCGATTGGCGGTCGCCGCCATCGCGTCGAATTCTTCCCGCGTTAGACCGGGGTGAATCTTCAGAAAATCGTAACCCGCTGCATGTTGTTGCTCAACCATGCTGATCGCCCTTTCGGGGCTGGTAACACTGCGACCGTTCAGGGACGGTCCCGATGTATACAGTCGGGGGCCCAGCCTGTCGCCTTTTTGTAAGGCATCTCTCAAATCAAGGTGAGATGGTTGCCCGAGCATTCCGCGCACCGTCGTGATGCCATTCGCGACATACAGATGCAAAATCCGATCGAGACGGCCTGAATTGACATCCGGCAAGTGCCCATGCATTTCGAACAGGCCCGGTATCAGAAAGCGGTCCGTCCCATCAACGACTACCGCATCCCCTGGCACCGCCGTATCGTCAACATCGCCGATTACGACGATTTCACCATCGGTAACGATTACGGTGCGAGCGCCCAGCACTGTTTCCGACGACATCGGAATGACGTTGACATTGATGATTGCGGTCGACTCGGCAGATACCGGTGATGCGACAGCCAGCAAACTCATTATGAGGACTGTGATAGTTTTCATCGAATAAGAACCACGCCTTTGTTCTCGCTACGGATATTTCTGCCGCGCAGACCCCTAGATGACTTTCTTCAGGGTTTCCCTGCTGACATTGCCGCCGCAGACGATCACAACGACGTTCTTGCCCTGGTATTTGTGCCCACTGGCCAGCAGACCGGCAATCGCGACCCCGGCGGCGCCCTCCGGCAGCATGTGGTGGGAGTCAATGAACTCGCGCATGGCTTCCGCAATTTGATCCTCAGATACAGTCACGAATTCGTCCGTGATATCACGGCAGATATCAAAAGTAATTGCGTCAGCCTCGATGCCACCTGCCGTGCCATCAGACAATGTGGGCTCACTTGGCAGCTCGAGAATCTTGCCCGCCTTGACCGATTCGGTCATGACCGCCGATGCAGCAGGCTGACAGGCGACGACCGTCAGAGAGGGATTCACTGATTTCAGGAACGAACCGACGCCGCTGATCAGTCCTCCGCCACCGACCGCGATAAATATCGCGTCTACATCGGGTAACTGTTGCGCTATCTCAACGCCGCAAGTTCCCTGTCCCGCTATGACATCCGGATCGTTGTACGGGGACAGATAAACCATCCCGTGCTGCTCAGCATATTCGCGAGCATGGACTTCCGTGTCGAGACCGTCAGTGCCAAAAAACCGGACATCGCCGCCGGCACGTTTGATCGCATCTACTTTTGTTGGAGACGTTTGCTCGGGCACGAATATCGTGCCGGCGACTCCGAGCTCATTCATCGCGTATGCGATCGCCGCACCGTGATTGCCGCTGGATGCGGCCACCCCGCCAGCTTCGCGATCTTCTTCGGACAGCGACAGCAACTTGTTGAATGCACCACGCAGCTTGAAGGATCCTGTGTGCTGCAAATTCTCGAGTTTGAGGTAGACATTTGCGCCAGTCAGCTCGCTGAAATAGGGTGAAAAATCGAGCGGCGTCTCGCGAATATACGCGGCGATCCGATTGGCGGCGAGAACCGCATGCGCTGGCAGTATGTTCCTGTTCATTATCTCAGACACATTTCGCGAGAATTTCCATATCGTTATCGTATGAATCCGGACTTAAGGGGCCGAAGGAAAAACGGATAAAGCGGTGCAGCGGGCCATCCGCGGATTTGCGTCGCGCCATATCGCAAAGATTGCCGGGCAGAATACCGGCCGCATGTTTGAACAGGCGTTCATTGAATTCATCCGCGGACAGCTCGCCAGGCAGCTTGCCCCAATGGTAGAACCCGCCGTCGCCCGTATACAGTTCGAAGCCCAGCTCCTCCAGTCCATGGCGGTAACGCTTCCTTTGTTGCGTAAAAAACGTTGCGACGGCCTGGCGGGCTTGTCGAATACGCGCCGGCTCAAACAGCTCCGTAACATACAGTTGTGACGCACGTGAAACGCCACCCATGCCAAAAGACGAGTAATTGCGGAAGATTTCGATGTGCCGCCGCGCTGCGATGACCCAACCGGTGCGCATACCGGGAACCTGTAAACCCTTGGTCGCAGCGCCGACGACAAAAATATCCGTCGCATCGATGTCATCAATGTGTCTTAAGGCGCTCTCTGGTTCCGGATCATTATAAAACTCGTAGGCTTCATCGAACAATGCGCCCCGCCCTGTTCCGCTGAATTTCCTGACAAGACTGGCGAGCGCGTCGCCTGTGATTGCCACACCGGTCGGATTGCAGGGATTGCTTTTGACCAGGAAAGTGCGGGACGAACTACTGCACGCTAAATCGTAGTCGCCTGATCCGGGGCGAAATTCGTTGGCAGCGTTGCTGGAAATCAGCTTGACTGTCTTTTGCAACCGTTCGAGCATGTCGAAATACGGAGTGTATTCGGTCTCCTCAACGGCGATGCCGATATCCGCTTCCATAAACGCGAGGATGGCGAAGATGCCGGGACGTCCGCCTGCGAAAATAGCCACGTGGTCCGGCGTTATGCCGGCCGCATAGTGTTCGTTGTAGTAGTTCGCGATCGCTTCCCGCAATTCGATTTCGCCGGTCGCTTTCGGATACATGAGATCCGCGGCAGCAATGTCGATCTGCGCGGGTAGCGGTGGCCCACCCGGTATCTGGGTGGTTAGCGGATAGCCCTGCGCCCAGGGATGGGTGCCTGGATCGCCCATGTATTTTGCTGTTCTGTCAGCGAACTTGAACAGCGTCTCGTAAACGCCCATCGGCGGGAATTGTTGCAACATGTGTTGTGACGTTGGTTTTTTTGCGGGACAGGGTGCTAGTTCATGCCCATTGGCAATTCCTGAAACTCGTAGCCTGCCGGAGGTTGAAAAGAAGCGGGGCTCACGTCAACTGCCCTGGCCGAAGTCAGCATGACCTCGCGTTTGAGCGCGCCGCTGGCGTCGAAGTCGCGATAAAGAACGGGATAGCCGTCAAGTTCATCCATATGCCCGAACAATTCCTGCTGCCGATCGAACACCTCCATCGCGCCTGCACCTGAAAATGCCTGTCTCATACTCTCGAAAAATTCAGCCACACCCTTAAGTGCCGCAGCCGTCTCCTGCCCACCCTCGATATCATCCCATTCGCTCATACAAAGCTCGCGGACTTTCCTGCCTTCGCGAATTACCTCGAAGTTCCGGCACGGAATACCTGCCACCTCGCCATGACTGCCGAGGTCGTTGATCGTATTTGGCGATTGTTGCGGCGCTTCCGTGGGAAACCTTTGTTGCATCATCTGTTCCGCCAATGCCCGCTGTTCCGGTGGCATCGCCGCCAGCGCTTCCTGCATTTGCGACATGGCCTGACTGACCTGGGTGGCCATTGCGTTCATTCGAGCCTGATCAATGATCATGTAGTTTCCTTGCGCATGATCGAGGATGATCATTTCATCGCGTTCACCATGAAAAATCATGCCACCAGCCTCGGCGCTACTGACTGAAATGATCTCGAGCCTGGTGTCCTTGCCCGATGTCGAGATCTCGACGGTGCCGACGATCGGCTGCCCCTGATCGAATTCCGTCGATTGAAATTCGAGAATTGAATCGGCAGATGAAGGGGCGGCTGCGACAAAGATGAGCAGGCAAATTGCAGTACATCGATAGGACATCACGGCATTCCTCAAATCAAGACGGTTGAACAAATACTGGCAAGTGTAATTGTACGCATTGCTGTCAGGAGAAAACCACATTGCGCCGATTTAACATTATCTGGGATTTACTTAAGCGGGATAATTGACAGCCAGAATCCCTGTATGCAACGATTCACCTTCGTTTGACAAAGGCACACCTTTCGAAAGAAAGGGTCGCAAAACCACCGGTCTAAGGGGCAACCTATGACAGCGGGGTTGCCAAATCGATCTGGTCGCAAGACATCCTGTCAGGCGGCCCGTTTCTCGTGGCATTCGCCTGGCAATCTCAGCAGTTGTGCACCGATCCGGCGATTTTGCTGCCTGGGGTCAACGCGAATTTCGTCCCTTTCGATTTTGGAGCCACTAATGTCAGCAAACCCGAATCACGTTCGGCACTCAAGCCGATTTCGCCTGCACAAAATGTCTGGCCCGACAATCCTGAAACCTGTTCGTCCCACAGAAATACGCGACGCACTGAATCCGGATTCCGGGTATTTGCCACCATTTCGCCCGATGGGCGCCAACAGCTCCGCCACAGATTGCACGTTTTCCAGCACTGGCACGGTAATCGATCTAACCGGCCTGGATCAGATCAAAAACATAGATGCCTATAGTGACACTGTTACTACCCAACCCGGTGTACGCATCGGCGACCTCGCCCGCCAACTTGCAGAACACGGCCTGGAACTCGCCGGTAGTCACGACCTTATGAGCCGCACCGTCGGTGGTGCCGTGGCAGGGGCCTGCATCGGTCCGGCATTCGGCGACGACGGCGCCTTTTTTGCCTCGCAAGTCAAAAGCATCCGAGTCATAACGCCCAATGGCAAGTCAATCGAAATACGACCGAATCAGCGAAACCTTCTGAATACGTTTCGTCTGAGTTTTGGCATGCTCGGCGTCATCTATGAGGTCACACTCAAAGTCCGGCCGATCAGGCCATTTGGCGTCACGCATCGACGCTGCACTTTCGATCAGTTTGCCGGCGTTGTTGAAAAATTAAGTAACGTAGACGTTGGACTGAAGTTCTACCTGCTGCCTTTTCGCGACCGCGTCTACCTCGACCTGAGACGATACAGTCAGGACGCCCTTGCCACGCATCGTATCCCCTGGAAGATCAAGGACTGGGGCGAGAGCACGATATTGCCGAAGGTGTTCAAATCGATCAACCGGATCGTTCCCGTTGCAGGCGTAAGGTATCGCCTGATCGACAAAATCAGCCAGATGACACAGGGCCTGGTCAATAACCGCCTGGTTTCATCGGGCAGTAACTCGACCGCACAATTAAGCAGTACCCGGGCGCATGACGGATCGAAGGGATTGCATTACTCGACCTGGTTTTTTCCCGCCGCGGATTTCGCAATTGTCGTGCAAGCGTATCGTGACTTCTGCTTGAGAATTCGTGAGAACTGTAACTACCGCTGCGACATGCCAACCGTGGGATTTCGTATCGGCAGAGATCAGTCCGCACTGCTGTCGCCCAGTTTCGACGAACCAATGGTTGCCCTGCGGGCGATTTCTACCCAGGCGAAGGGCTGGGAGGACTTCGCCATCGATTTCGGTGACTTCGCCCGTCACTGGGGCGGCGTGCCAATATTTAATCAGACACGTGATATTCCCGCAGATTACCCGCGGCAGGTATTCGGCAGCCGCCTGACGTTCTTCCGCAAGATCCGTAAACAATTCGATCCCGAAAACCGTATGATGAATCCGTTTTTGTCACAGTACTTTCTGTAAACAAAAACGCTCGGCGGTCATTGTCCCATGATCGCTGGCGGTGAAAGGGGAACAGTTTGAAATCCGTCAGGAATCATTACGACGAATTTTTAGCCCCGGTCTATTCATGGATACTGGGGGACTTCGAAAACGCTTATCACGCTAACGTCGAATTGTTCGAACGCCTGAGACTCTCTCCTGAACAGGGCGATCTTGCCGCCGACCTTGGCTGCGGGCCGGGCTGCCAGTCGTTACCGCTAGCCGAAAGGGGGTTCAGGGTTGTCGCGATTGATTTCTGTCAGGAACTGCTTGACGAGTTGGCGGAACGTGCCGGCGAATTGCAGATCACGACCGTTTGCGATGATCTGACCGATTTCGAGCAACACATTGGCGAGCCGCCCGACCTGATTGTTTGCATGGGTGATACGCTGGTGCATCTGCCGGATTCAGCTACGGTTGATCATTTGATCGACCGGGTATGTTCTGCATTGAAGCCCGGTGGAACCTTTGTCTATTCGATTCGCGACTATGTATCGAACGAGCCAACAGGCGCTGATCGCTTTGTGCCGATCAGGGCCGACGATCAGAAAATTTTCACCTGCTTTCTGGATTACCGGGAAAAAATCGTGCACGTGCATGACATGCTGTACGTGAAAGAAGGCGGCGCCTGGAAAATGCACATCAGCGACTACCTGAAACTCAGACTCGACACCGCAAAACTCAATCAACGCTTGCAGGCGAATGGCCTGGATATCAGTCAGCAATCGACCGACAAGGGCATGATTGTCGTCGTCGCGACAAAGCCTGCTGCAACCTGACCGACCGGAATATCACAATTTTTCGCGCATCCTGGGGTGTCGCGGCCATCTTCGGTCGCTTCCCTGTTACGGGGTAGCAGGTCTAACCAATTGATTTCTCGTCATTATTTTTGACATGCGAAAAAATTCCATCCTATAGCTGGACAATATATATCGAATTGATACTATGCATCGCCCCGATATATGGTCGGGCAACAACGACGAGAACAGATCTGATGGATATTAAAACCGTTTGTCTTGGCATGCTTACTGACGGAGAAGCCTCCGGCTACGATATGAAGAAGTGCTTCGAATCATCATTCGGGCATTTTTACCCTGCCGGCTACGGCTCGATCTACCCGGCGCTTTCCACGCTGGCGCGAAACGGACTGGTTGAATTTGAGCTGGTGCCGCAGGACGGCAAACCTGACCGCAAGGTCTACACCATTACCGCAAAAGGGCGCGAGGCGTTGATGGAAGGACTGGGGAACCCGAACCCTTCGCACAAATTACGATCCGAGTTCCTTGCGACTACGTGGTTCGCGCATTTGATGTCCGACGGGCAAATAAACACCGTCGTCGAAAACAAGCTTGAAGAAATTGATGAATTCCTGGAGATGATCGAAGCGTTCCAGCCAGGCAACTGTCCCGGCGCGGGTCGGGGGGCGCAATTCGTTGCCGGATACGGCAAGCACATGGCGACGGCTTTCAAGAATTACGTTGAGGACAATCGCGATCTCCTGACGGAACCAGTCGTGGGTGACGTCAATTCTGCAACAGGCTGACCAACGCCCAAACAGAGAATTGAGTAAGTGTAATGATAAAAGTGGAACTGAATAAATTGCGTCGTTACAAATCCTGGATCACATCGGCCGGAATAACAATTGCAATCGCACTGTGGCTTGCGAGCGGTCACATGGGGGGCGGCACCAAATCATATGGCAGCGAGCAAGATTCTCAGGCCACGACTACACCATTTGCCAGCGTTAGAGTACGGCATCAGTTTGCTGAGGAATTCACCCGAAACATTGTTGTCAATGGCCGTACGGCGCCGGCGAGAATTGTGGAACTGAATGCCGAAACCGACGGACGCGTAATCGGTATTGGCGTGGAACGTGGTGATCGCTTCGACGCCGGCGATGTCATTGTCAAACTTGACCAGAGGGACCGCCGTGCCCGTCTCGCGCAGGCAGAAGCCACCGTCAAACAACGTGAGCTCGAATTCGAAGCGCGCGCCAAGCTGAAGGGCAATAGCTACGTTTCCGAGGCGCAGTTGCAGGAAGCCAAAGCATTGCTGGAGGCCGCAAAAGCGGAACTCACCCGGGCCCGGCTGGATATCGATTACATGGTCATTCGTGCCCCGTTCGCCGGAGCGCTACAGGATCGGCAAGTCGAAGTCGGCGACTTCGTCAAGCTGGGCGATCCGATTGCCGTGATTGTTGACGACCGCACACTGATTGTCAGCGCGAGTATTGCCGAGTACGAGGTGCATTTCGTCAAAAAAGGCGGTCCGGGTTCCGCGAAACTAGCTACCGGCCAAACCGTCACTGGCACTATCCGCTACATTGCACCTGTCGCCAACGAGGCGACGCGAACTTTCGATGTCGAGCTTGAGATCGATAATGCGGACGGCGCACTGCGTGCAGGAATGACCGCCGAGTTGACGATCCCGGCAGAAACAATCTACGCACAGAAAGTCTCTCCGTCTTTGCTGACACTCGACGACAATGGCGATCTGGGCATCAAGGTTGTCAATGAATCCGGGATTGTCGAATTTCATGCCGCTGATATAGCAATGTCATCCAGCGATGGAGTCTGGATAGCCGGCCTTCCCCATTCCGCCACGATCATTACGGTCGGCCAGGGATTCGTCAATGAAGGCGTCATGGTTAACGCAATTCCCGAAGACGAAATCGCTACCGCTGTCGCTATAAAGTCAAATCAACTGGACCAGTAATCGTGCAGATTATCGAATCCGCCATGCGCCGGTCGCGGACCGTCATCATGTCGCTGGCGGTGATTATCATTGCCGGCGTTGTCACCTACGCGAACGCGCCGAAGGAGGCAGAGCCTGACCTGAATATCCCGATCGTCTATGTCAGCATTACGCATGAGGGCATCTCCCCGGAAGACGCGGAACGCTTGATCATCAGACCGATGGAGCAGGAAATCAGGACCATCGAGGGCATCGAAGAGCTGATCGGCAACGCCTATGAAGGTGGCGCAAATATCCAGATTGAATTCGATGCCGGCACCGATACCGATGTCGCTTTGCAGGATGTGCGGGCGAAAGTCGACATCGCGAAGGCCAAGCTGCCGAATGAAACTGAGGAACCAACCGTAACGGAAGTCAAGTTCTCCCGTTTCGATCCGATGCTGGTTTTGAATCTTGCCGGCAACGTTCCCGAAAGAACGCTGACCGTGCTTGCACGGGATCTCAAAGAGAAGATCGAAGGAGTTTCCGGTGTTCTTGAAGTCAATCTTGTGGGCGTCCGCGAAGAACTGCTGGAGGTTATAGTCGACCCGCTTGCGATGGAGAGCTATGGACTTGACCAGGCGCAGATCTTTTCTCTAGTTGCTCGCAATAACCGACTGGTTGCTGCCGGCGCCTTGCACACCGGCGAAGGTAGATTCCCGGTAAAGGTGTCGGGTGTCTTCGAATCTGCCGCGGACGTCCTGGAAATGCCGATCAAGGCTGTCGGCGAGCGTATTGTTCATTTCAAGGATGTCGCCAAAGTACGGCGCACCTATAAAGACGCCGAAAGTTATGCGCGCCTGAACGGGAGTCCAGCACTGGCAATTGAAGTCGTGCAACGTGCCGGCGCAAACATCATCGGGACAATCGACAAGATCAAGGCGCTAATCGAGGAGGATCGACGTTCGTGGCCGACTGGAATCAGTATCGTCGCATCACGAGATAAATCTAAAGACGTGCACCGTATGTTGTCGAATTTGCAGAACAGCGTTATCTCTGCGGTCCTGCTGGTGTTCATCGTAATCATCGGTATTCTCGGATTTCGTGCTGCGATCCTGGTCGGTGTCTCGATTCCAGGCAGCTTCCTGCTCGGGATACTCGTCATCACGTCATTCGGTATCACGATCAACATGATGGTGTTGTTCGCTCTGATCATGGCGGTCGGCCTACTGGTTGACGGTGCGATCGTGGTCACCGAGCTCGCCGATCGGCGTATGGCCGAAGGCATCGACCGGCACGACGCCTATTCCGGCGCCGCGCGGCGCATGTCTTTACCCATCATTGCGTCGACCTGCACGACACTCGCAGCTTTCATCCCACTAATGTTCTGGCCCGGAATAATGGGCGAGTTCATGAAATACCTGCCGATAACGCTGGTCGCCGTGCTGTCTGCGTCTTTGCTCATGGCGCTGTTGTTTGTTCCCACGCTCGGATCACTGTTCGGCAGTACTGGCGCCATCAATGCGGATGCAAGACGCAATTTGACCGCGGCTGAAACCGGTGATCTGGATACGGTTACCGGCATAACCGGCAAATACATTCGATTCCTCAAGAAATCGCTACGGCATCCCTGGATCAATCTCGGCGCGGTGTCGCTGATGCTGGTCGGCATCTATCTCGCATTTTTTACTTTCGGCCGCGGCGTCGAGTTGTTTCCCGATATCGAACCTGAATTCGCGATTCTCGACATTCATGCCCGGGGAGACCTCTCGACCGATGAAAAGGATGTGCTCGTGCGCCAGGTTGAAGCCTACGTGCTCGACCTGGATGAAGTTGAGAGCGTCTATGCGAAAACAGGCGCGGCGGGTCGCGGCGCAGCCGAAGACCTGATTGGCACAATCACCCTGAATTTCGTCGAGTGGGACGAGCGCCGCAAGGCAGACGTTATATTGCGTGAAATTCGCGAAAGCGTGTCCGGGCTTGCTGGCATCAGGGTACAGACGCGCAAGGCCGAAGACGGCCCGCAGCAGGGTAAACCGATTGTGATCGAGCTTGCTTCACGGTTTCCGGAAATGCTCGAGACTGCAACCGGCCGCGTGCGCGAAGCACTGCAGTCCGTCGATGGCGTGTTCAATGTCGAAGATACGCGGCCGCTGCCGGGTATCGAATGGCGGATCGTTGTCGACCGGGCGCAGGCCGCAAAATTCGGCGCGGACATTACGCTGGTCGGCAACATGATTCAGCTCGTTACCAACGGCATCAAGATCGGCGAGTACCGTCCCGACGATGCCGAGGATGAAATCGACATCCGCGTCCGTTACCCATACGACAGCCGCAGCCTGGACCAGATCGACAAGCTCCGGATACCGACGAACGACGGATTGATTCCGATCAGCAATTTCGTCAAGCGCGTTCCGGCCAACAAGGTCAGTTCGATTCGGCGCACCAATTTGCGCCGTACGATGCAGGTGAATGCGGACGTCGAAGAAGGCTATCTCGACGCAGACATCGTCACGGAGATGACCGAGATGCTGCCGTTTCTCGATATCGATCCCGCA
>Ga0114949_10000735_pt1 | contig 18567 bp, 20 predicted proteins | sample N074metaG_FD_83505 | JGI IMG/M metagenome (GOLD analysis project Ga0114949, IMG submission 83505) | Deep subsurface microbial communities from Kermadec Trench to uncover new lineages of life (NeLLi) - N074 metaG | ecosystem: Environmental > Aquatic > Marine > Ocean trench > Sediment | place...
AACTCATGTGCTGGTTGCTGAATTTCAGTCAATGGTTTCAGCTGCGGCATGACTGTCTCAATAATCATCTTTTCACTAGGTATCAGTGATACCGAGAGCGTGGGAAATAATTCAACCCGGGAAGTATCAATTTTCCAGAATGCCAGCACAAAAATGTGGACAGCAAACGTTGCCACGATAGCCAGCAACAATCTGGTGCGATCATTGTTTACTGGATACTGTGTGACCAGTTGATCCAGTTCATCTACCGACGGGGACAACAACATGGAACTTTAGAGCAGCAGATCTTCCACTAGTTCATCCAACTTCGATCAACTTCCATTATTTTAGGTTGCTACTCCATGCAGCGAACACTACTGGGTTGGCTTACGCCAACATGAAACAGCTTGGGTAGTACGAATAACTGATTAAGGTGCCAGGCGAATAGTCTCCCACTGACCCTCAACGGTCTGCGAATACTGGAACCTGTCATGCAGACGGTGTTCCCCACCTTGCCAGAACTCCCATCGATCAGGAATGATTCTATAGCCACCCCAGAACGAGGGAACCGGGATCTCCCGGTCTGCAAATTTTTCCTTCATTCTGAAGAACTCTCCTTCCAGCAATGATCTCGCATCAATCTCGCGGCTCTGTGCTGATGACCACGCAGCCAGTTGGCTTTCCCTTGGCCGACTAAGGAAGTATTTAAGCACGGATGTCATACCCAGACGCTCGGCTTTCCCCTCGATAATGACCTGACGATCCATGGCTAACCAGGGAAACAGTATGCAGACCCGGTTATTATTGGCAATTTCCTGAGCCTTCCGACTTTCCATATTCGTATAGAAAACAAAGCCGTCTCTGTCAAAATGTTTCAATAGCACCGTTCTTTGCGACGGACACCCACCAGAACCGACTGTGGCTATTACCATTGCCGTTGGATCCTGGATATTGGCGTCAATCGCATGTTGCATCCAGAGATCAAACTGATCATAAGGTGAATCGGCAAGCGAATCCCGGGTCAGGTGCCCGTACTTATACTCCCGCCGGGCGTCTTCAAGTTCCATGATGAGTCTCTATAGAAATGTCAGACACTTATGATAATACAAGCGCTGGGGTCAAGTCTTTCATTGCAAAAAATGAAAAAACTCAATTACAAACGATCGGCTGCTATTAACCCTAACAATGTATTTTCGCCATCTTCAATCACCGATACGCTGGCATCTCTCAATGATTTTTCGATGGGGTTTTCACGTGTGATACCGGCACCTCAATAAATACTGAGAGCCTCGGTAGCTACTTCCATTGCCGTCCTGGTTGAAGTGACTTTACTGGCAATGGCGAGTTCCAGTTTAGGATTAACCGCATTGTGAGCCACAACTTTCAGATTCAACGATCTGGCCGCTTCTACCTTCCGGAACATTTCAAACAATCGGATTTTTACCGCCTGATGCTGGAAGATAGGTTTGTCTCCCTGGACCCTTTCCTTCGCATAGCCAACAGCGTGTTCTAGTGCAGCCCTGGCAAGCCCACAAAAAAGCGAACCCATACCACCATTAGCACCAGTTAGTGTGGCTTCCAGCATGGCGTTGTACTGATCCGGTCCGGCGATCATGTGATCCAGGGGTATGGTTACATTATCAAAAAAGATTTCACCCTGATTCAAGGGACGCTGACCAATCTTGTTAGTCGGTTTGCCGCGGCTGATGCCGTCAACATCAAGCGGTACGAGAAAGACTCCGCCGCCTCTATTGCCATCATCCTCGTAGGCACAAAACAACACAGCCATCTGAGCAATCGAGCCATTAGAAACCCATGATGACTTCTGTCCTGAAATAACTATCTGGTCACCGTCTCGTTTTGCGATGCAATCGCCCCTGCGCATGGGCACGCCGTTACTTCCGGCAGAACCAAATTCAATGAGGTTACTACCATGGTTCGGTTCTGTTATGGCCCAGCATCCTATTTTTTCTGCTGAAAACTTCTCAGTCAGGGCGGAGTTACCGCTCATCTGTGCGAAGTTTACCGGCATTCCTGATACACCAAAACTGATGGCGAGACCTGTGTCTCCCCAACCCAGCATCTCGGATGAGAGTGCCCCAAGTCTGGCTGTTTCGGCTGGCGTCATTGAAGTATCTGCCGTGAATACCCCCATTCCCAATTCGGCATACTTACTATGGGCTTCCCAGAGGAGTGAATTTTTTGCGATGACATCCTCGGGAGTCAGCAGGTCGAGCTCTTTACCAATGGGCCTCATTACTTCTTCCGCAAACCGTCGTAACGTATCTCTTACGGCTACTTCAGTTTCGCTTAGTTGCTCATTGAAGATTTCAGTCGCCATGGTGGTCTCCGTTAATATATTGAGTTTACTAACACCGCACTCAACTATCTCTACGCTGATCATCACCTGATCAGAGTCTGATATTAACTAGTCGAAGTTGCTTACACTGATTTAGGTCAACTAATTAGTGTGGTGCAGTACGAGCGGAATCGTGGCACAGGTATCGATGGACAAAATTCATCGCGGCAAATAACGATCCCGGATCAGATTCCCGGGATGTAATCTCAAGATTGTTTCTCCATTGTCGGGACACCCTCAGCACTTTCAACCCAACCCTGCTTGCTACCGAACCAGACATGAAATTGTGGAGTGAACTCGGAAGTGTCATCCATCGTTCCCGTCTTTAGATATATCACCTCATCACTTCCGGGCACTTTCGAATAAATAGGTGAGCCACAATTACCGCAAAAATAACGCTCGACGGTGCCACCGCTATCGGTCGCACTATCCTTGTAGAGCTTTGGTTCACCTTCTGTAAAAACCAAATCCGATATTGCGATGCCAGCCAGAGTTGAAAAAGCAGAACCAGCCTGCCTTTGACAGTTCTTGCAGTGACAGATGCCGGTCATGGTGAAATCACCGGTTAATTTGTATTTCACATTGCCACAGAGACATTGACCTGTTTGATCTGCCATATCCTTCTCCTTAAAACTATTTAGTCGAATTAAAGTACATGCACCACCTTTCAACAATTTGTCGCGAAGTGAAGTTGTTTCAAGACCATTGATCGAACCGCATAATCTCATCCACTGGTTTTCGAGTGACGGGTCCAAAATTACCAGACGGGTAACCGACCGGTATCAGGCAAAATGCCGCCATGGACTCGGGTAAATTCAGCACTTCGGCGACCGCCTTGGGATCAGTTAAACCAAGGGTAGTCGGGGCAGCACCCAGACCAAGCGCCCGTGCTGCCAGCAACAGGTTTTGTACTCCAGGCCAGATGGAGCCACCAGCACGTGCTGCAATTTCGGCCGTCACCTTCTCTCCAAAATCCATGCAGGCAATAACAATTGCAGGTGTTTCGTGCATATGTTCCATTTGCCAGACCACGGCTTCTATCATGCGCCGACGTTTCGCTTCAGACTGATGCGCTAAACTGCCAGGATTCTCGATTTGTGGTCCAAGATAAGCCTCGACACTGGCACGATTCAAGTCTGCCAACTTTTGCTTCGTCTCCGGATCCCGAACGACTATCCATCGACCATTTTGCATATTTGAGCCAGAAGGAGCCTGGTTTGCCGCTTCAATTAATTTAACCAGCGTCTCCTCAGGCACTTCACGGTTTTCCAGTCGCCGCATAGCACGACAGTTATACATTACTTCGAATATTCCCGGTTCATCTGACATTCTTCACTCCTATGTTGTAATTTTTAGTTGAGGGTAACAGGTGATTAAGAGGGATCCAGTCTACATTGTTGTTTTGGCACCAGGACGTAAGGTTGGCCGTTTAGAAATATATAGCCATCACGCTCTGTTAAATCTGCAGTGTTTACTCCACCTTTGGATGAGCGAAAATTCAGGTAAGACAATTGATCAACGCCCCTTACATCCCATTTCCCGTGTTGGTTCTTTCCACTATAAGTATATGATTTTACCCAGGCATCGGAGTAATAACTTGAATTCCCGGTGTTTTGCAGAAACCTGCCATCTTCACACAACATAATACTCGAACTGATCGCGCCACCCCTGAACGCGCCACCGTAGAACTCCGCATAATTTAGTTGCGAGCCGATCAACCGTTGCTGCCAGCGTTCAAAATCATACCCCGGTTCGATTGGAATAATAGAGAGGCTTTCAAGTATCGGCTGTGCGCTCGGCAATAAAGCCTGCCAACGCTCCTTGACCGAGCCGATCAGCATCATATATCCCTGCTGATTTCCGCCAAACACGCCTGCCAACATGCCGCGAACTTCCCTGCCTTGAATCGAACCCGTGACCTCCAGCGCCATTCCCTGCCCACCATTGACGTTAAGTGATATTGGTGCCCCTGTCGGTTTCAGGATGATGTGGTCTGTCTGAAATCCCTGCCGCAATGCCACCTGGACGTTATGTAACCCCATTCCTGGGGTCGGTTTAATAATGAGTGTGCCAGGCATCTCTACAGTCTGGAAAAACAACAGGCCAGAGTGTTCACTTGTTAAGCGGAAGCTGTGAGGTAGATCAATGGTGTAGCCATTAGTCCGGTCGATAAATGTTTCAACCTGTTCCTCGACTGACAAACGGGGTTTATGTTTCGCAACACGTTGCTCGCTCGCCTGACAATGGAAAGCCAGCAGGCTGATGGTCGCCAGGATAATCATTCTACGTGAAAAAGAAATAGTTGCAGCCGGGTTGCTGATCATTCGTTGCCAGAGCCATCATTTGATGGAGTGAAACTTAACATGAATTGAGGACCTGGTCAGCGCAGGCAGAATATCGCCGGTAAACTTTATTTTATGGGCTTTCTAACCCAGACTTGTATTTCACACGGTTTCGCCGTGTAATATTCTCTGAAGTCTACGGGAACTGACCTTGGCGAATGTAGCTTTTACGCCGAACCTGCGGCGCCACCTATCAGTTGATAAATGTACGGTACCTGGAGGTACCGTCAACGAACTGATGCGTAACCTCTTTGAATCGGAGCCACTGCTGCGTGGTTACGTTCTGGATGACCAGGGCGATATTCGCAAGCACGTCAATATATTCCTCGACAACACTCTTATCACTGACCTCGAATCTGTCGTTTGTGAAGACAGTGAATTGTTCATCATGCAGGCACTGTCGGGAGGATAAAAACCAATGAAACTTCTGGCCGGAACAAGAAAGGGACTCTTTACCCTTGAAGGTGATGGCAGTAGCTGGGAGATCACAGATCGCCAATTTATTGGCGACCCGGTACCGATGCTACTTGCATTGCCCGATCAGCAACAATTATTCATCGTATTGGGTACCGGACACTTCGGCACCCACCTGCATAGATCTATTGACAATGGTAAGTCCTTTAAGGAAATCGGTGTGCCGGTATATCCCGAAAAACCTGAGTCATCAGATGACCCCTGCCCCTGGTCACTGGAAATGATCTGGTCCCTCGAATCGGGTCACGATGGAAAACTCTGGGCAGGAACCATTCCAGGGGGCCTGTTTAGCTCTACTGATTCAGGTGAAAGCTGGAGTCTCAACGAAACTCTTTGGGATAGACCGGGCAGACGTGCGTGGTTCGGTGGTGGATATGATTGGCCCGGCATTCATTCGATCTGCGTCAATCCAGTGAATCAGCGGGAGCTCACGGTCGCCCTATCCGTTGGCGGTATATATCGGACAACAGACGATGGCGCAACCTGGAATCCTTGTGGGGAAGGATTGCGCGCTGACTATGTGCCACCGGACCTGGCTTTTGAGGTAGATCAACAGGACCCGCACCGTATTGTTCAGTGCCCCGCCCAGCCTGACCACTGGTGGATGCAGCACCACAACGGTATCTGGAAGAGCACCGATAACTGCAGCTCATGGACGGAGGTAACCGATGTCACTCCATCCACTTTTGGATTTGCTGTAGCTTGCCACCCTGCTGATGGGAATACCGCCTGGTTTGTTCCTGCGGTTGCAGATGAAAGCCGTTATCCGGTTGATGGTAAAATGGTCGTGACAAAAACGACCGATGGCGGCAAGACTTTCCAACAACTGCGTAAGGGCCTGCCTCAATCTGATGCCTATGATCTGGTTTACAGACACTGCCTTGAAGTTTGTGATAAAGGTGAGACACTCCTGATGGGCTCTACCACAGGGAATCTCTGGTCAAGTATCGATGCGGGTAGAAGTTGGCAATCCATATCGAATCATTTACCACCGATTCTTTGCCTGAGACTTCTATGTTGAACCCACTTCTCAAATCCAGGTTGTCACTTCACAATAGTCGAGAATCAACAGGAAACAATTCACATAGGGTTACTATCACCCTTCCGGAAACGGACCTGTAGGCCTTGACTCATTCTCAAATAGATTCAGAGATTTTGCTCCTTGACGCACACACTTTAAAGGATCTGGAAATATTCAAATCGGAATCAGGCGAGACGTCTCTCTTCCAGTTTTGTAATCTCACGCAGACCGAAGGCGGTGCGAGGGCATTGCGACGTCGCATGGAACGCCCATGGTCCAGGGCCGCCCAAATACATGCTACACAAGAATCCCTAGCCTATATCCTTGCACAGCGGCAGGAGTTTACAAAGCTACCGCCTGCATACGTTGTCCGTCGTGCTGAACGCTATGCGAACGAGCCCCTGCCTATTGTCACCTCCGATAACCTGTTGGAATTCAGTTTCGCTGCCTTCACACTGTGGGCCACCCATGATCGTCACTACATAAGCATTGCGCTCGGAGTACAATTCACATGCGCCATGATTCGGGCGTTACGTTGTTTCGTTGAACAAGTCGAAATAGCATCTCCGGCCGGTGAGTTAGCCCTTCTTCTTGAGGAAATGCGGACGCTGCTCGCCCGCTCGAAATTGTCCGGTATTCCCGAACAGGGAAAAGGAGGTTGGGTATGGAGGATCCTGCGCCTCGATCAGGTCTTCCGGTTACACGAGAAAGGAGCGATAGTCCAACTATTGCACCTTTTATACGAGATCGATGCACTTGTCGCGATGGCAGATGCCACAGATAAATACGAATTCGTCCTGCCACTCGTAGAGGAGGGTCCGCTCCAAGTACACTCCGAGGGTTTGGTACACCCCTTCGTAACCGACGCCGTCGCCAATTCAGTCGAACTCACTCAGCAACGCAGGGTACTCTTTCTGACCGGACCAAACATGGCCGGGAAGACCACTTACCTTCGCGCCTTCGCCACAGCGCTTTATCTCGCGCATCTGGGTATGGGCGTCCCCGCGAGCAGCTTTCGCTTCGCACCTGCACAGCGGCTTTTCAGCTCGATCTCACCCAACGATGACCTCAGTGGCGGTATCAGTTATTTCCGGGCAGAAGCACTGCGTGTCAAAGCTATCGCCCAGGCCGTCGCGGATGGCTATAGGGTAGTTGCGATCTTGGACGAGCCCTTTAAGGGGACTAACGTTAAGGATGCATTTGATGCTTCGCTGGCGATCCTGGAGCGGCTTGAATCGAAGAAGGATTGCCTCTTCATGTTTTCCTCACACCTGATCGAATTGCGTGACCAACTCACCACCAGCAGTCAGATCGACTGCCGCTATTTTGAGGCTAACGAGGGTGAAGGACGTCTGAGCTTTGATTACAGATTACGGCCCGGCATTTCCAATCAGCGGCTTGGCATGCGCGTGCTGCATGAAGAAGGTGTTTTTGAATTACTGGACGGCAGACCGTTAGAGGAATAAAGCCAACTTCCGGAGCTCAATCGACCTCCAGTAGCTGACAATATGTTAAGTAGCGTTAACACCCGTCCATATTGCTTTGATATATACTTTGGAAGCAAAGATAATCCTGGAGAAGTAATTGTCCATCATCCCTACACACTGGCCACGGCGTTATGTCCTGATCGTCTTAAGCTTCCTCTCCGTTTTTGTCTGTTATATCGACCGGGTTAATATTTCAATAGCTATCATCCCAATGGCCGAAGATCTGGGCTGGGGTATGCAAACCCAGGGGCTGGTGTTCTCTTCTTTTTTCGTCGGTTACCTGTTATTACAAATTGTCGGTGGAAGGCTGGCTGATCGTTATGGTGGTAAGGCCATCCTTGGCATGGGTGTGTTGTTATGGTCGTTCTTCACGATTCTTACACCACCCGCTGCCGCGTTGGGTTTCACTGTACTCATTCTGACACGCGTCGCCATGGGTATGAGCGAAGCAGTAACTTTTCCTTCAATCTATTCCATTTTTGGGCGCTGGGTACCGCTCCAGGAACGCTCCAGGGCTGTTGGATTCGTCAATAGTGGCATCCCTATGGGAACTGTTTTTGCACTAATTGTTACGCCGATCATCGTGCAAAGTCTGGGATGGGAGTGGGCGTTCTACTTATTCGGCATAGTCGGCCTGTTCTGGTTCATGTTATGGCAACAGATGGTGACCTCACGACCAGAATTACACCCGGACATGTCACCGACGGAACTAAAAGTTATCCAGGCTGGTGCGACAACTGCAGAAACGGTTGAGGCACCACCACTGCGCGAATTTCTGAAATGCGGTGCAGTATGGGGAATTATCATTGCTCATTTTTGTAATAATTGGTCCCTTTATGTGTTGCTGTCCTGGTTACCCACATTCGTCAACAAGGGTCTGGGAGTGGACTATGCATCGGTTGGCTGGATCACCATGATCCCGCATATTGCCTCGTTTATGTTCCTTAATATTGCCGGTAATATCGCAGACCGATTGATCCGTAACGGAATGCTTGTGGGTCGTGTGCGCAAGCTGATGCAGACAATTGGATGTGGCGGGCTCGCCACCGCGTTATTCTTCGTCGGTGAAGTTGATTCGGTCTGGATGGCAATATCCATTATGGCGGTTGGCAGTGCGCTGGGAGCATTTGTCACTGGCGGCTTCGTTGTCAATCACATGGACATCGCTCCGAAACATGCAGGAACATTGATGGGCATCACCAATACGGCGGGAACGATCCCCGGAATCATTGGTGTATTTGTCAGTGGAATGATCCTGGAAATGACAGGCTCATGGGCACTGGTATTTCAGGTGGCCGGTGGTGTAACGCTGGTTGGGCTTGTGGCGTTTGTATTGCTTTCCAGTAGCGAGAAGCTATTCGATTGATAACAGCCGGGCTCTATCCAGGGCAGGGTTTGTCAAGGTCACAGACCTGAACCGACTGACTTCCAGGGTGCTGATATCCTGGAAGTTTTCTGGCAGGTCATCACCCGCATACTGGTGTAGCAACCAGCTCAACACTTTCGCGAGCCTTTCATCATCAATCGGCGACTGGGATGCACCAGGCACCTGGATCAAATAGGCACGGCCGCCAGGTTTGCCAACAATATCACCAAGGGTTGAATCGAAAGCCGGGACTTCCGGTGGCAATCCGTTACCATCCATTGCGTGACAGCCCATACAATGGATCATATAGTCACTCCTGGGACTCGCGCCAGCACCTATCGATATCAAACATATCAGTGTTGAAGCGACATAGCGTCCTACGGCAGAAACTCTCACTAGCCGTCTTCTAAACCAACAACCACTGCCGTCGAACAATGATACGCATTGGATTTAGTACCGATGCACCAGTTAATGTCGTTACTCTTGGGTGGGTAATAAACGGGTTTGTCACCTTCATTCCTGTTACAGAAACACTTTCCACACGTTGCCTTACCACAGCAGTCATTGTAGGAAATGATGTAGCGCTTACCGTCGGCGGGATTCTCGCAGGTCCCTACCCACGTGACCGGTGACGGTTCAGCACCAGGCGGGCAACTGCTTGATGAGCCACCACAACAGCTACACAAATAACCATCAATTGCACAATAGCGCCAATACTCACAACTATTAGGATCGCCGATCTCCGGCATATCAATCGAGGGTCCACTTGCCCTGGCAACGGGTAATACAGGCACCAGTGCAGTGCCAACTAGCAATTGTCCAAGGCGCGTTATCAGGCTCCTGCGCGAAATTGTACGCGCTGACTGACGAGTTGATTTTGTAATATGCTTATCCAGCTCTGCCAGGAGATTGGACGCTCTAATCAGTTTAGTCATAATGGTGACACCTAAGCGGTTTTCTCAGTAATACCCAGATATTCCTGCAGGGACGAGACGTTCATCTCATCAGCCTGCAACAAACTTTCCAGGTGTTCTCGGTTATTGACAAGGCCACGACCACGCAAAACGCCTTGCTCATTTATCAATACTGCAAATGGTAATTTGTTAACGCCCATGCGCATACCCAGAGGCTGCGAGATGATGTAGGGATAATCTTCAAGACCATGCTCATTCGCATAAGCGATATGGGCATCTGTGTTGTCGCCGTCAGATGCAAATACAACCCTCAAGTGATCACTTTCGTGAGAAGCGATACTCAGTACAATGGGTAACAACGATTTGCAGATGGGGCAAGTCGGAGAGAGGAAATAAATCAACATCCTGTAGTCGTTCTCTCCACCAATCGAGAAACCTGAACCATCCAGCAATTGAACTTCCATTGGCTCAATAAGTTCGCCAATCTTTGGCCCCTCAGTCGGCATTAACGCACCGACAGGCGCCACTCTTTCATGCAACACACCGATCTGTCGTGCTAGCGCGAAAACGGCAAGCATAAGCACAATAACCACAATCCAGAGCAACATGTTTGAAATGATGAGAGACGATTCCATATGCGCCTAACTCCACCACATCTTGCTGCGTGTATTTGCAGCAAGTAAGGTATTGAATACTACATAGGCGGCGGATGCTGCTAAAATCGCAAACAGAATCGAGAAGTAGTCCAGCCAGATAAGTGCTCGCGACGTGGTTGGTAACATCAACAACAAAAGACTCGCAGCCAGTCCCAGATTTCTGGTGACCAGCCAGTAGCTCAGCCCCTCTCCGGTGGAACCAAGGCAGCCACAATCCATCCAGGTTCTACCTCTTAACAAGTTAATCAGAATCGCCGCGGCATAAACCATAAGTAAGGAAGCCCCCATCACTACACCATAGATCGAATCAGGCAGCAGGAGAGCAACAGCGATAACAATCTCTATAAATATGATGCAAATTGCTGCCGCGTAAACTAGTCGTACCGGCAGCAACTGATATTCTTCGAGTTGGAACTGAAAGGTCGCCCTGTCATGAAACTTTTCCAGGCCAGCCATCGCGAACAATAGAGCAAATGCCCCACGAATAACGATATCAACTACTGGATCTATCATGAGTTGACCCATTAAAGCTGCAAATTTTGTACGATCGTCGGCGTCACACCAATATTGTCAATACTGCCAACCTTTGCGCCTGAACGTAGATCGTAGATATCCAGTAAGACACTTCCCACAAAAATAGAATAGATGAGGGGCTTGTCATCCTGGCTAACGGTAATCGCTGATGCCATATTTTCCAGTTTCATCTTATGCATCAAACGTTTTGCGGACAGATTGTAAACCCAGATCTCCGTTCCCGGGTCTTTATGGGTATGCTCCCCGCCCTGGTGCATTAACGTCAGCAGAATATCGCTGGCAGCATGATAGGCAATTGCCTCTACTCCACCAATCCGCCAGCCTTCATCGTCCATATCCAGATTAAATAACGGTTTCACCGCAATGGCTTCACCTTCGACAGATACCTGAAACAGTTCTCCCTTAAAAGTAGTAAACACCCACCCTCTGCCCGTACGAACTGCCTTTTCCATAATCGGATCTTCCTCTACATCGAAGAAGCGCTCTGAACGCACTCGTGATTTTTCACTTCCATCTTCTTTCAGAGAAATCAGCTGCATCGCACCATCACCACAAAGTTGTAGAAATGCACGGTCACCCACCGGATAGACAAGGCCGCAGCCTGCTGTGGCAATTTCTCCAACAAATTGGGACTGTTTCAGGTCAACTATTGAAATAGACATGGCGGGGGAGATGTTATTGACCATCATGAAACGCGCATCATCGGTCATCCCCGAGTAACTGCTGTGGGGTAATCCAGAGGCATGCTTATTTGGAATCCTGACTTCCAGTTTTGCAGAAAGCGTCTCAAATTCGTAACTGGTCACGACGTCTGTTCTCTCACCGCGTGTATGACGGCTTAAATAGGTCTCAGCAACATGGAACAGCTTATTCTTCTTGTCAATTTCAACAGAATTAGCCAAGGCACCTAGTGAAATCTGGCCCATAAACTTACCGGTATCAGCGTTGTAGATCTCTGCAATATCAGAAAAGAGACTATTCACCAGAATGCCGTGGGGGCCAGCATCCTTGAAGGTCTCAACGGTGAGGGTTTCCGGTTTTATTTCTGCAGGTATCGAATAAGAAAATACCAGGCTGGTCGCAAGCAGAACCCATGTCCTGACAAATCGAATTAGCATGCTCCTGTTAAACACACCCCCAGCGGACCAGACCAGGTTCTTGAATATCCCATCTCCGACAAACATAAGCGATTATTCCCTTATTAGACAAGGTTCAAGTCCAGCATAGCACGGCTCTACTGATATCAGGCAATCAGAGCCTCCTGAAATACACTGCCGAAGTTGGTGCTAGAAAAACACGTGCGCCTGGATAAAAAACTCATCTGAATTGAGAAAAGCAATGTCATCGTCACTGTTCAGCTTCCTGTAACCGACTCTCAGTTCGGTAAATGGGTAAGGAAAGTACTTGTATTCAATTCCGTACCGGAAGCGATCATTCAGCGTCGCCAGATCAAAACTTTGAATTTCGGCTGTGAGTCTTAAATAGTGCCCCGGCCGAATTTTCAAGTCTGTTTCCAGTAACGCCACATCCTGGGTCAGATCGCCGAACGCAAACCCATCATCCTCAATCCTGTCAATTTCGAACAACCACGAAGAGGGACCAATCCGAAAACCTGTATGAATGCCAAATATGGTGCGGTCACCCGCATCTGTGTCATTGACGCTTGCACTGAAGCCGATTCGCCATTTTGCCATAAGGCGTGACACTCGTAAGTTAACCTGTTTCCCGTCATCCACCTCACCACGACCTGAAGTACCATTGGTTACCGAGAGCTGGCCTGACCAGTTATTGTTCTCGAAACCAACCTCGAGGCCATCATCCGCGTTATCAAAATTGAACCCCGTTGATTGCCTGATATAGGCATTATCATCTTCTATGCGCAAACCATAGGGTAGAAAAAATTTGCCTGCTTTCAAATACCAGTTTTCATTGCGAATCTGTACCCAGGCTTCCCGGTTGAAGGTATTATCAGGCGCCAGCTGCTGGTCTATGTATAAACGTACGTGATCACCCACATCAGCATTGATGTACAAGGTGACACGATCTGTATCAAATTCAAAGTTGTCATCTGTATCTTTAGTGTCGACAACTCTGCCACTAAATCTCCCGTTCGCCCCGATCGAAACGAATCCGATATTGCTACCCGCCCAGAATTCTGCTTCTTCCCTTGGTCGTGCTGGTAGCTGGGTTTGGCTGAAGAGTGCTCCAAAAGAAGTACGAAGGCCGCCTCCGGTTGGATTAATGTGGCATTGCGAACACATTAACCCTGTCTCTATTGCAAGAAACGGTTCTGCCATTGAAGCTACCGAGTGGGTCAACACGACGAGCGCAGAAATAACCCACTTCCAAACCAACAATCGATTCAAGGTAAGGCTCCAGCATCTATCCAGGAGGCAATTATCTGGATATTTGCTGCGGACAACTGACCCCCTCGCGGCATCCGGCTGCCGACAATTCCGGGACGACCTTCGAGTTTCCAGATAATATAACTGTTGTCTGAATTTCCCGGCTCGACACGCTTGAGCGTCGGTAATCCGGCGCTGGGTACATTGACCAGGTTGGAAAAACTCACGGAGGAGGATAAGGTCAGATTGCCATTATTACCATGACACCTTGTGCAATTCTGATTAAATATGGACTGTACCTCGGCAAAAGATGCTCCGCTGGGCACCGGTTCACAGGCATCTCCGATGCCATCACTATCAGCGTCCGCCTGATCTGCGTTACTCACTGAAGGGCAATTGTCGCTATCATCATCAACACCATCCCCATCCACATCAGCAGCTGGCTCACAAGCATCGCCCACACCATCACCATCTGAATCGGCCTGGTCCTGATTACTCGTATTCACACAATTATCGCTATTATCGCCAATACCATCCGCATCTGAGTCCTTGGATTCATTGGGATCATTGGGAAATGCGTCTCCACGAGTGCTGACACCATCTCCATCTTCATCAATTGCCCAGATCTGTCGGGTTATCTGGCGCGAACCGGGCAGCCCGTTGATAGTATAGTCAACCGAACCGGTGTCATTATCCGTAAACGTAAAAACAATGGTGCCCACAGGTTCCAAATGCAATTGGGGATTCCAGGTATCTGTCGGCGGCGAACCCCCGGTGAGTTCGAATAAATCACCACTACAACCATCGCCCCATATTGCGCAATCAGATGCAAAATACCAGTGAGGAAAACCGTTTGTGTCATAGGTAAACATCGTGACAAAAATGATATCCACCTGCTGAGTTAGAGTGATACCCCAACCGGCTTCATTCTCATTCCACCACAAACCTGTAATCGGTGCGGCGGCAGAAGTGTCCAAAGGAGGATTGTTTCCCTCTGCATCGACAGATTCCTTAGGCAATAAAAGCATCACCAGGAATACCAACGCACAAAATCGTTTGGTCTTGACGTAACTTCCCCAATAAGTCATGTGAAAAACCACACTATCTTATCCTTTGATGATCATTAACCCCGAACTAAACCACCAGGTAACTTACCCGTGTGCTCGCCGTTCTCGAAGGTCACTTCACCCGACTTGATCGTCCAGTCATAACCCTCGACTCTTTGAACCAATCTTTTGCCGCCAGTTGGCAAGTCAAAAATTGCTTCAGGCCTGAAGAGCCTGAGCGCTTCAAAGTCGATCACGTTGATGTCGGCAATCAGTCCTTCTTTTAACAACCCACGATCCATCATCCCGTAGGTCTGTGCCGTCTTACTGGTCAGCGATTGGACGATGAATTCCAGTGGAAGCGTTTCGCCTTTCGTTCTGTCGCGCCCCCAATGAGTCATGATAAATGTTGGCATTCCGGCATCAGCAATGACACCACAGTGAGCGCCGCCATCACTGAGCCCCATAATCACATTGGGATGCAGCATCACCTTACGCTGGCCTTCCAGATTGTAGTTTGCATAGCCACCTAGTGGCTGGTAGAACAGCTCTTTACCCTCCTCGGCGACCAGCAAGTCATACATCACGTCAAGCGGCGCAACGCCCCTGGCTTCTGCGATACCTGCAACGCTGTCCTCATAGTCTGGTTCATAGTTCGGATTCTCACCTAAAGGGAAGACCCTGGACATAAGCTGTTCCATGGTTCCCAGCATCGCAGATTTGATTCCGGATTCTTCGCTCAGAATTTGTGCCTTAACTTCCGGATCCTGCATCTTCGCCACTTTCTCTGCGAGCGGCAGTGAATCTATGTCTGCCTTATAGGTCGGGTGACCTATGAATGCGTGGAAACTACTTTGTAACCCATGGAGTACACCAGTCGGTCTGCCTGCCATTTGCGGCAGGATTTCCATTCCTTCTGCCCTTGCCTCTTCTGCGATTCTGTATAGTTTTCCATCTTCATATGCGGCAGCTGAAGTCGCAATAAGCGTTACTTTCTTACCAGTTTCCTTAGCAAACTGTTTTATCCATTGCCATTCATCATCATCACCAAGATGGTCAGATACCAGTTCGAAGACGCCATGGTCGAGCCCCTTCATTGCCAGACCCAGCTGCAACATTTCATCACTGCCAGCAAAGGTGCCGGGCACATATTCACCATGAACATCTTTGTGCAGCAGCGTTCTTGAACTTGAGAAGCCGAGCGCACCCGCTTCAATACCTTCACGGACAATCTTTTGCATTTCAGCCAGTTCTTCAGCAGTGGGGTCATCATCACCATTACAACGCTCCCCCATGACATAGGCGCGGACAGAGGCATGAGGCACCTGGGTTGCCACATCGATGGTTCTTGGCATTTTTTCAAGGGCATCCATATATTCAGGGAAAGTTTCCCACTGCCAGTCGATGCCTTCTGCAAGTGCGCTACCTGGAATATCCTCGACGCCTTCCATCAGCTCGATTAGGAAATTTTCTGCACCCGGGCGAACCGGCGCAAAACCGACACCACAATTACCCATTACAACAGTCGTCACCCCATGCCAACTTGAAGGGGCGAGAATTGGGTCCCAGGTTGCCTGGCCATCATAGTGTGTATGTATGTCGACCCAGCCCGGTGTGACAAGCTTGCCCGTGGCATCAATGACTTCTTTGGCGTCGTCAATATCCTCTGCTGAGAGCGTACCAATCTTGCTGATCTTGTTGCCATCTATGGCGATATCGCCAATGAATCGCTCATTTCCCGATCCATCAATGATGGTACCGTTTTGTATTATCAGGTCATACATTCAGGGTTTCCTTAGCTGTCGTTATATGGGTTTAAACCTAAAACTATCGAACTGATCCTCTATTGTCTAGGGAACCTTTGATTAAGGTCGGTATGCCGCATCACTATTCCTTGTATATCACTTCCATGATCCGGTCCACGGTAAACGTACCGGGACGTTGTCTTGGCGGAAACTTCTGAAGTGAACCAACGAAGCGGGCCACAGCCACCCTGCCTTGAACCCCCGCTGCAGAAATCTTGTGATCCCACCAGACGTTGTAGCTGTTGGAATCAGTATCAGCCCGCTCAAAGGGATCCCGGCGCAGGTGAAATACCTTTGGAATACGCAAGGTGACAAAAGGATCGCGCCATACATCAAAGCGTTGTGCACGTTGTTCGGCAAATACCAACTTCCAGTCTCCGACCCGTGCTGCTATCAACAAGCCATCGTCACTGAAATAGAAAAATTCACGTCTTGGTGCTGATTCAACCTTCCCTTGCAGATAAGGCAGGAAATTGTACCCATCCAGATGAACATTGAAGTTCTGAGTTCCGACCTGTTTACCTTTAATCAGATCTTCCTTTACCCGATCATCACCGACTGCAGCCATCAATGTAGGTACCCAGTCCAGGTGAGACATTACGTCGTTGCTGATTACACCCGCTTTGATTCGACCAGGCCAACGCACCATCGCCGGTACACGGAACCCACCTTCCCAGTTTGTGTTCTTCTCGCCGCGGAAAGGCGTGATAGCCGCATCGGGCCACTGATTGAAATGCGGACCGTTGTCTGTGGTGTAGACAACGATTGTGTTGTCTGCAATCTCTAATTCATCTAACTTGTTGAGCAACTGTCCCACATGACCGTCATGTTCCATCATGCCGTCGTTATAGAAACCCTGCCCCGATGCCCCCAACTGTTCTGGTTTGACATGGGTGTAGTAGTGCATCCTTGTGGAGTTAAACCAGACGAAGAATGGTTTTCCAGACTTATGTGCCTTGTCGATAAACTTCAGAGCAGCCGCCAGGAATTCTTCATCAACGGTTTCCATTCTCTTCTTTGTCAATGGACCACTGTCTTCGATCTTGCCGTCCGCATAACTATGAATCACTCCTCTTGGACCGAATTGTTTTCGGAAGGCAGGGCTTTTGGGGTAATCCGGATCTTCAGGCCCTTCTTCAGCATTCAGGTGATAAAGATTGCCAAAGAACTCATCGAAGCCATGGTTGGTCGGCAGGAACTCATCCTTGTCTCCCAGGTGATTCTTGCCAAACTGGCCGTTGACATATCCATGAGGTTTAAGTAATTCAGCCAGTGTCGGGTCTTCAGGCTGGAGACCTATATCAGAGCCAGGTACACCTACCTTGGTTAAGCCGGTTCTGATTGGATGCTGGCCAGTGATGAACGCCGAACGACCAGCCGTGCAACTCTGTTCCCCATAATAGTCTGTGAAAATCATTCCTTCATTGGCAATTCTGTCAATATTGGGTGTCTGGTAACCCATCTGGCCCATGCTGTAACGGCTGATGTTCCAGATGCCGATGTCATCACCGAATATAATTAGAATGTTGGGGTTATCTGCAGCCCTCGTCTGGGTACTGGTAAAAGCACCGACTACCAGGATGGAAATAATCAACATTGCATGCTTTGCGTTCATAGGAATGATCCCTCATAACGTGTAGCACGAATAGATTGTTCAAAAGATTTCATGCGAAATTTTGTAACCTGGCGGCAATACCTCTACCCGCGGTTGGTTCTGGCAGAGTCTTTCCATCAGCCTTATACAAGATGATCGTCTCATCGACAATCTGGCAGAGTTCTTTGAAAACCTCTACCTCCGATTCTCCATGGCATCCACCAAGGAGCAATCCCGGACAACTCCCTACATAGCAGCTGTCCTCATCCGACCATTCAACTAATTTAACGTATCGCGTGCTTTCTCTCATCGTATGGCTTCCTCAATGGCGAGGCGGACTGCTTTAATCTGATATTGCTTTGCATCAGATCCCAGTTTACCAGAAATCGTAATTGGTTCACTGACACCTGGATGAACATAATTGCGATGGCTCCCTTTGCCACCACGACTAGTATAACCTGCAGATTCAAGATCTTGAATTAATTGCCTGACTTTGGGAGGCAAAATGCTGTACCCCATCTGTCTTTCTGGGCTGTCATGCTGCGACCTTAAAACAGGTTCGAAAGCACTTTAAGAGGTTATCTCTACATCTGTTGTAAGAAAATTAATATAAAACCAATGCCCTATAACGATTCAACCATATAT
>Ga0114949_10000736_pt1 | contig 18561 bp, 18 predicted proteins | sample N074metaG_FD_83505 | JGI IMG/M metagenome (GOLD analysis project Ga0114949, IMG submission 83505) | Deep subsurface microbial communities from Kermadec Trench to uncover new lineages of life (NeLLi) - N074 metaG | ecosystem: Environmental > Aquatic > Marine > Ocean trench > Sediment | place...
AATTATTACGGTGAAACTATCGATGGCTTTTTCAAATCCGAAAAAGTAAAGTCGCATTGAACTAAGGTAAAGCGATACGAAACCGCTGCTGATAAGGTAACCTGATAAAAGCGGGAGCGAGTTCTTCCAATACTTTGATAATCCAAACAAAACGGCAGTAAAAAAATAGCCCATTAATGAAGGTAAAATAGCAGGCAGACCTTCATGGGGAAGTATGAGAAAAAATGCAAAACCGACAATGAATACGAAAATTCCTATACGCGGCAGCCAAAATTGACCAATCCTTTCTTCTAATCCCTCGTCACTTTTTTTAATTTTCAACTTGTGATTCTTGTATTACGGTTTCAGTTGATTCGACAGATGAAGGTTGAATATTAATTCTTTCTTCAATCTTGGAAACCCTGTCATCAATGTTTCTTAAATAATTTAAGATCTCATTTAGTGCAGAATTATCAGAGGATGAATCCATAGGATTTTACCTTACGATTTTACTATTAATTATTTTACACATAAAGTCATTCTCAATCCTGATCTTCCTAACAAGAGCAGAACCAACATGACTGATCTATGAATGTGCAATGTGAATTATCAAAATAATATTCTTTCTTTTCCGTACCATTGATTTTGCTGATTATGTTTTATTCTCCATCTTCCTGATCTTAAAATATAATCCTATTACAAGAAACGTTACTATAATAGTTGATATGCCTAAGCCTAAACGACGAAAATAATAATCATCAACAGCAGAAATGCCTTCCTGTTTGACTTTGCTAATCATTTCAAAACCCGGATTGATTGATTCTTTAAATTTATCCAGGTTAAATGTATGGATAGAAGTTCTTGTTTGAATAAGGACCTGCCGTACATCTTTTAATAAAAATTCTGCATCCGATATATCCATACCTTTTTGAGTAGCATCACTTAAAATTTCTTTTGTTTCTTTATCTTCATGTTTAAGGCTGTCAATAAGCAACTTCATTTCACCTGCTACTAAATATCCCTTATCATCCTTTTCATTACTATGGCAATCCATACAGACAGCAGATTCCTGGGTTCCAACCATGTTATCGGTAACGTATCTTATTTGATGATTACCATGACAGGTTTCGCATTCTGGAAAATCATTTTCATCAAATGCTTTTTGATGAGGACTTTTTTCAAACAGTTCCATATTAAGTACATGGCAGCTTCCGCAAACTTTAGAAATTGATTCGACGCCTGGAGGAACTGCACCATGGTTACCATGGCAATCATTACAGGAAGGAGCGCTGATGTCTTCCTTCTCAAGCAAAGCCATGCCATGCACACTGTTTACGTATGATTCATATTGATCGCTAGGTAAACCGTAGTTGGACATTAATTTTGAATCGCTGTGGCAATTTGCGCATACTTCCGGAATATTAGTTGCATAAACGTGTGATCTCGAATCGTTGACTGAGTAAATGTCATGGGATCCGTGGCAGCTTACACATTCCGCAACATTCGGATCGCCTTGCGCATTCAACATTCCGTGTTTGCTTGTTTTGTATTTTATAACCTGATCGACAGGTAACGATGAGTTGTAATTTTTCATGAAGTTTGCACTGCTGTGGCAGCTCCCGCACAATTCAACTACTTTGGTTGGATAAACTTTGGATTGCGGATCATCCACACTTTTTATATTGTGTACACTATGGCAGGTTACGCAATCTGCAATAGGGCCCTGGTTATTTATTGATGGTTGAAAATGAACAGAGTTCTCCAATTTTTTATATTGATCGACCTGAAGATTGGAGCCGTATCTTTTCATTTCCTGTTCATCGCTATGGCAATTAATGCACACTTTATATCTAACTGTTCTATCGGGCACACCGATGAATCCTTTTTCTTCACTCATAGCAATTTCGTCATCATCCGTAGTGGCATCTCCACCGTGGCAGCCGGCACAGGTAATATTCTTTTTATAGTGAATATCATTCACATAATTCTTTGCTGGCAAGAGCAGCTCATCATCCAACTCCTGATGACAGCTTAAGCATTCATCTGTATTTGATTGAGCGAACACCAAAGATGAGAATGCTGCAACCAGGAAGAAGAGTACAATTTTATATAGAATTTTTAACATTTAGTTTTCCTCCTAATCCAAAATGAAACCAAGAATTGTAAAAACAATGATGAACATTACCACGAAAATACCAACGTACGTAATCGTTTTGTTTCTTCTACTTTCCGGTGTTCGTTTATCCCAGAAGGGAACAATGAACCACAGAAAAATACCGATTCCAAATCCTGCAATACCAACAAATTCTCCTGATAGGAACAGAATATTTGCAGGTAATAACTTTAACACCTGGAACATGAACATAAAATACCATTCGGGTCTTATTCCAACCGGTGCCGAAGCGAACTGGTCAGCTTTAATACCGAGCTCCCAGGGGAAAAATACAGCTAATATTGCAAGTATGTTAATAACTATGAGCCATATTAATAACTCTCTCAATGTAAAGTTTGGAAAGAAGGGGATTTGCTTTTTTTCACTATCAGGTAGTTTTTTCCAATCTTCCGGCTCAGCCATTCCCTGGCGTTGTATAAACATTAAGTGAAGAACTAAGAAAACTGTAAATAGTCCGGGTAGTACGGCAACATGAAATCCAAAAAACCTTGAAAGCGTTGCTCCGGTAACTTCTTCGCCGCCTCTTAAAAGTATTAGAAGCCAATCTCCGATTACTGGAATCTGGCGGGTTATATCTGTACCTACCTTTGTAGCAAAAAATGCAAGCTCATTCCACGGAAGAAGATAACCGCTGAATCCAAATCCCATAGATAGTGCTAATAAAATAAAACCAGTGTACCATGTTAATTCTCTTGGTTTTCTAAACGACTTGAGGAAATAAACAGAAAACATATGAATAAAGATTGCAAGTATCATAAGATTAGCCGACCAACTGTGGACCGAACGTATCAACCATCCAAAACTTACTTTCGTACTTATGAATTTCACACTTTCGTATGCAGCATCTTCTGTTCCCTGGTAATACATCAGTAAAAGAATACCACTTAATACCTGGATAACAAAAAGCAGAAGTGCTATGCCTCCGAAATAATACCAGATTGTTTCACGGAATTTTGGAACCGATTTTTTCTTTGCAAACTCAATCACTCCTGTTATATCGTAACGTTCGTCAATCCACCCGAATGATCTTTCTTTAAGAGATTTACCATTTGATTTTTTCATGACTATGCCTCCTCCTTATAAACAATCACTTGATCATCTTTGATTGTAACTCCGAATCTTTTAAGGGGAGCAGGCGGCGGTCCGCTAACATTTCTTCCATTCAAATCATATCTTCCGTTATGGCAGGCACAATAAATCTGTTTGTAATCTTTTCTAAATTGAACAATACAATCGAGGTGAGTACACACGGCTGTAAATGCAATGTATTCGCCTTCAGGTTTTCTAACAACAATAACAGGTTTGTTACCAAATTTGATGATCTTACCGCTGTCTTTTTCCATATCTTCAACAGCACCTATTTTAACACTTGAGACTTTTACTTCTTCAATCTTCGGTGGGTCGAGATATTTTAAAACAGGATAAAAAAGAGAAATGATCCAGGCAAAAAACCCTCCCCCTAGAAGCATGCCTAAAAAATCTCGGCGATTACTATTTTTATTGGAACCTTTTTGTTCTTCACTCATATTCAGCCCTTATTTTTAAAGATGGTACTTTCCGATCCAAAACAAAAATTATTTTTTTGATAGATAATTATTATAAATACTTTTAAAAAATCGTTATCTATCTAATCAGAATCAATAGTCCGAATAAAATTTTTAAATAAAAAAATCAATTAGATTAACTTTATTTTCTTGCATGGCATTCAGCACAAATCAAATCCTCTACATCCATGCCCAGATCTTCGGGATGAATAAAATCAATTCCGGAAAGTGAAACTAATTCCTCCCCTTCGCCTGTGGTTTGCGAAATTATTGTATGGCATAAATTACAATCTCTTCTTATCATTTCGCCATCATCGGTAAAATGATTTCCATCGTGGCATCGAAAACATCCATCATCATACAGGTGAGAAATATGATTTGGGAATCCCCGCCAGCTAACACCCATACTCGGAAAATAATTTCTATTATATATTTTCTTCACTTCTTTAATTGCATCTTCAATAACATTTTTTTTGGAGGAATAAATTTCAGGATAATTGCTTTTATAAAATTCATTCATTGCAATACCAATACTATCCAATCCAATCTCCTTAGTAGAATAATTATTCTCTAAAGCATCAACAGTTACACTTTTTATGTATGGAAGAGTCTCATCAATCCTGCCTAAAGAAAGAGAGAGATTTACAGATTTATCCGCAGGATAATAAATATGAGAAGGTCTGTTATGACAGTCAATACAATCCATTACTCTAAGGTTTTCAGGATCGAAATCATTTTCATCAAAATCAGATTCAACATCCCTGAAAATTTTCTCAGTTCCATCTTTTGCAGTAACTTTAACCCAAGGAATTACTGCACGGATTGAATCGGTGTGAATATACTCCATTTTATTTGAAACATTCATATGCCAATGAATACCTTCCGCTCTTCCCAACTCACTGTTTCCACCGCCAATCTTTAAAAGCATCGATAAAGATGATTTGGTACTTTCTTCATCATATAAATAATAATTAGCAGAGTAGCGGATTTCCTTAAAAAAATGTTCTGGTGAATGACATTGCTCACAGGTTCCTTCCGCAGGTCTTAATTCTTTAACAGGTGTAGGTATTGGTTTGGAGTATTTATTAAATAAGACCGAGTAAACCTGGTAAGCACCCGAGATTTTTGCACGTACAAACCACGCTGCACCCGAACCGATGTGGCAAGTTACACAGCCAACTCTTGAATGAGGTGAAGAAAGATATGCTGTGTACTCAGGCGCCATCACTTCGTGGCATTTTGCGCAAGTTGATGGAATGTTCGCTTTGTAAATAGTAGAGTTTGGATCTTGAGCGCTGTACACACTATGCGATGTGTGACAATCAACGCAGTTAGCTACTTTCGGGTTTCCGTTCATTAATTCTGATCCATGAACGCTTGTCTCGTACGATTCGATGAAAGAAATATCAATTTGCTTGGTTGCAGTTCTTATCACATCAGCATCTTCATGATGACAGGATAAGCAAAGTTTTTCCTGGTAGATTTCCACTTGTAAAGAATCTTCCGGTGTGCGTATTCTTGCAACAGGATTTTTATGACAGCTTAAGCAATTTGGAGCAAATGCTAAGTTATTTAATACCGCTTTGTTATGTTCCGATTTTTCAAATTCCTTAGTAATTGATTTGTGGCAGCTTCCGCAGGATGTAGTTAGATTTTTTACACTCCATTTCTAGCCATCTTTTTTAGGTGACTGGACGTAATGATTGCCATGGCAATTTATACAAGAAACACCTGGTGTAGATTCAGTTCCGTTAGCGTTTAAAATTTGCGGATGAAATAAATGTTTTTGTTTCGATTTTTGATGGCAGCTAAGACAGTTTACTTCTGCAGCATTTTCATAATGAGGTATTTCTTCAGGGTCATATCCTTTATGGCAGGCAACGCAGTTTAATTTTTTATGTGCTGAATAATTAAACTTTTCTCCGCTCACATTAAGCGAAATTTCTTTTCCGTCAATTTCAGTTGTAAATTCGGGGTCATCGTGGCAGTCTAAGCAGTCATCTTTAGTTTGCGCGCTGCCGTTTCCATATAAAAAAGCAAAAACTGTTATGAATATTAAGCAGATTAACCGAAGCTTTTTCATACATCTCCTGTGTAATTAGATGTTAACAAGTGAACGAAAAATTATAATATGTGGTATTCCCATTATTTTATATTCAATAAATAATTGGTCATAAAATTATGTTATTCTTATTAAAAGAATAACTTGAAATTAGCTAAGCAATCGAGAATGCGAATCCGTAAAGAACAATTATCATTGCTATAAAAAATATATAAAGTAAAATGTTTTTCATATCTCTCTTTATTAATTTAGTGAAGTAAGCCAGACTCTCAAAAATCATCATATACCAATAACAAACGGAGTACCATATTTCTACTTGTAAAAAATTGCTAAATATGAATGTTTCTCCTATTAAGTTCTCACACATGAGAAAACTGTTTAATAACTCTTTGCAAACCTTAGAATAATCATTGCTAATTATCAACAATAATTTCTAATTAAAGTAGGAGAATCAGTTATCGCTCGATCTTGTTTTTCGCATTAATTGTTCGGGAGATGAAAGCATATTGAATAAAATTTTTGATAGAGCGCATGAGCATCTTCTGAAGCAAGTATCCATTGGAGTAAATCTCACTTAAATATTTGATGGCAAAAAATACTTAAAAGTTAGATTAGTTTGCTTGAGTAGGGGATTCGGTAATAATATCGGGGATGGATTTTGTGATATCTGTAAGATCAAATGGTTTGTAAAAAACGGTGGAAACATAATCTCGTATTCTATTTTCAGCAGCGCTATTCTTTTTGCTGTAAACATAGGTTAAAACAATCTTAAGATTGGGCGATGATTTTTTAATATCCGAGCATAATTTTTCTAATTTTGGATTTGGTTCAGAGTCTATTATGAACAGATCAAAATCACTATTTTCCGCAAGGGAACTTAGTACATTAAAATCTGTAGATGATGTTACATTATATTTATCCTGCAGATAAATAAGAAGACTGTAACATAGACTAAAATCCGGACTGTAAAACAGAACTTTTTTCATTTTCTACTTTTTTTCTGAACAATTTAAATATCCCCTGCGGGGAGGTTTTATCTCAACATTTCCATTTGTGTGCCAGAAAAGAAATAGGTTAAAAGATTTGCTTGAATTATAACAATTTAGCTGAAAATGATAAGATTTTAGAGCCAGGGTAAATTACAATCTCGCCTGTTATTTCTCGTATTTGAAAACATATTTCTCCAATGATTTCAATTATTGAGAAAATGGATAAGTAAAATTTTACACTTTAATGTTCAATTCTTTCAATTTTCGGTAGAGAGTTGAGAGACCAACTTTCAGGTCTTCGGCAGTTTTTTCTTTATTAAAATCATTACTCTCAAGTGCGCTCATTATTATATCGCGCTCATATTTTTTTACCGAATCTTCGAGAGAACCCGAAAGTGCAAGGTTAAACGGCGAATCACCTCCAAGAAATGAATCGGGCAAATTACTTTTGTCTATATAATCTTCATTGCAAAATATTATCGCTCTTTCAATTACATTTTCAAGTTCTCTTATTTCACCTTTCCAATCATGATTTATAAGGAAACGCATTGCTTCTTCCGTCATTCCCCTAATGCCTTTGTTCATTTGCTTCCTGTATTTATCAACAAAATGATTGGCTAGTAAAGGAATATCTTCCTGCCTCTCTTTTAATGATGGAAGTTTAATTTCAATCACGTTCAATCTGTAATATAAATCTTCTCTAAAGTTTCCTGCTTTAACTTCTTCAGCCAAATCTTTATTTGTTGAGGCTACAAACCTTAGATTAACAGAAAGAGAAGAAGTTGTACCAACAGGAGTGTATTCTTTTTCCTGAATTGCTCTTAAAAGTTTTACCTGCAGATTAAGAGGCATCTCACCGATTTCATCTAAAAAAAGTGTGCCGTCGTTTGCTGCTTTCATAAATCCCTCTTTATCACTTACAGCACCTGTAAAAGCGCCTTTCTTATGTCCGAACAATTCGCTTTCAATAAGGTTATCAGAAATAGCTCCGCAGTTTACAACAACAAAGGGTTTGTTTTTTCGCTTTGATGTGAAGTGCAATGCTTTTGCAACAAGTTCTTTTCCCGTTCCGCTTTTACCGGTTATCAACACAGTGCTTTCAGTATCAGCCACCGATCTGATGATATCAAACACTTTATTTATTGCACGGCTTTTACCGATTATCTTTAAATCTTCAGTGCTTCGCTGTAATTCATTCCTAAGTATTTGATTTTCAATCAGCAGGTCTTTTATTTCGAATAATCTTTTAACTTTTATCAGCAGTTCATCAAATTCAACGGGTTTTAAAATATAATCACTTACCCCGCTTCTTAGTGCAGCTATTGCCGTTTCAAGTGAGCCGTAAGCAGTAACAACAATTGTAGCAGTTTGTACGCTTAAGTTTCTTATTTTATCCAGCAATTCAGTGCCTTTCATTTCTGGCATTTCAAGATCGGTTATTACAAGATCGTAGGTTGTTTCTAATAATTTTTCGTAAGCTGCTTTTCCATTTTCAGCTTCATCAACCTGGTAATCTTCTTTATTTAAAACGTAGGAAAGAGATTCCCTTATTATTTGTTCATCATCCACGACTAAAATTTTTCTTGACATTTATTTTCCTGTACTATGTTTCTAATGGTAAAGTTAATTTAAATGTTGTCCCTTTTCCTGGTGCGCTTTTCACTTTCAAATCTCCCTGAAAACTTTTTACAATTCCGTAACTTATCCACAAACCAAGCCCTGTTCCTTTTCCCTGCTCTTTAGTTGTGAAGAACGGCTCAAACACTTTGGTAAGGTTTTCTTCTTTTATTCCCGATCCTGTATCTGAAAAAGTAAGAGCTACCATTTCATTTTCTACTGCTGATTTCACATCAATTTTTTTTGAATTTTCCCCGTTCTTTATTTCAGTTAATGCATCTACAGCATTAATAAGTATGTTTAAAAACACTTGCTGTATCTGGTCTGGTATTAATGGTAGAGAAGGCACATCATCGCTAAGTTCAACATTAAACTCAATGTCTTTTGCCTTTGTCCCAACTCTTGTAATAGCAACTGCTTCCTTAATACTTTTATTTATGTCTGTAATTTGGAGTTCGTAATTTGATGGACGTGAGAAATCAACAAGGTCTCTTATTATTTTTGAAATACGGGTAACCTGGCTTTTAACAAGTCCGAGTTTTTCTCTAATAAACGGATCATCCGAATCTCTTCGTACAACCTGAACTAAAGCTGAAATTGAAGCAAGCGGGTTGCCAACTTCGTGTGCTATACCTGCTGCCAGCGTTCCGATGCTTTCCATTTTTTGAGTATGAATCAATTGCTTTTCTAAAATTCTCTTTTCACTTAAATCTCGATGTATCCCAAAATATCCTGTTATCTTTTCGCTATTATCTAAAATTGGTGAGATCAATAATTGTGAATGAAACGGTTCGCCGTTTTTCTTTTTATCTTCAACTTCACCGAACCAAACTTTTCCACTTGAGATAACTGCCCAAACTTTGTCCCAAAATTTCCTTCCGTATTTTCCGCTGCCAAACATTCTCGGATTTCTACCAAGCAATTCCTCTTTTGAGTATCCCGTAATTTTGGTAAACGCGGGGTTAACATAAATCATTTTCCCTGTTATGTCAGTAATTAAAACAGGGTTTACGCTGCCCTCAGCAATGTTATGGAAGCGAAGCAGGTCATCTTCCTTTTGTATCTCTTCAGTAATGTCTCTTGCTGTTGCAATTACTGCAAGAGGTTTTTCATTTACTGCGGGAAAAGGAATAGCAAAAGTTAAACTCACATCAATTAATTTTCTGTTAATGAAAAACCTGGTTTGATATTGCCCGACTTTTTTTCTTCAAGAGTTTTTTTAAATAATTTTTGTGCTTCATTTCTATCACAAAGTTCAATCAAATCGAATATCTCAGAATAATGTTCTGCATCCCTTGTACCTTGTAGAGTATTTTCTGCAGCCGAATTCATTTTTAGGATTTCTCCTTTTTCGGATAAATAGAAATACATATCCGGAAAATTGTTAAACAGTTCGAAACTATATTTAAAATTATTATCCATTTATAAAAAATAATGAATGTTTGTTTCCGATAAAATGAAAAACAGGATAGCTCAAATGATTTCTTTTGCTTTTAGAAGTTCAGCACAAAGTATTGCTCCGCCCGCCGCACCTCTTGCGGTATTATGTGAAAGAAGCACAAACTTATAATCAAATAAAGGGTCTTCACGCAATCTTCCTATTGAAACAGCCATACCATTTTCAAGATTCCGCTGATATTTTGGTTGGGGATAACTTGGCTCACTGAAGTAATATAATGGCCTTTTCGGAGCGGATGGAAGCGATAGAATCTGAGGCTCACCTCTAAATTCTTGCCAGGCATTAATAATTTCATCCTTCTTTACTTTTTGTTTTAAATTTACCTGAACACATTCTGTATGACCATCTGTAACATTAACTCTGTTACATTGTACACCAATTTTAAAATTGTTATATGAAATTTTACCATTTTCAAATTTCCCAAATATTTTTAGAGGCTCTACTTCAACTTTTTCTTCCTCACCATTTATGAACGGTATTACATTATCTTCAATATCCAGTTTAACTTTTTTTGGATTTCCCGCACCAGATATTGCCTGCATTGTAACAACATTTACACTTTCAATACCAAAGCTGTCTAACAAAGGTTTTAATGCGAGTGATAATCCGATGGTTGAACAATTGGGATTGGTAACGAGAAATCCCTCACCGTACTTTTGTCTTTTTATCAATTCAATATGTTCCGGATTAATTTCGGGAATAAGAAGCGGAACATCATTATCCATCCTGTGATTTCGTGAATTTGAAATCACTACATATCCGTTTTTTGCAAATTCTGTTTCAATTTCGCCAGCAACGCTTGAATCCAAACCTGAAAAAACAATCTTACAATCGAGGTTAGGCTCACATTTTTTTACTTCAATCTCTGTTACTTGCTCAGGCATCGGTGTAGGAAGAAACCAATCAACCGCATCGTTATATTTTTTTCCGGCAGATGATTCGGAAGCGGCAAGTTCCTTTATTTCAAACCATGGATGATTGGATAGTAATTCAATAATCTTTTGTCCAACACTTCCGGTTGCACCGAGTACTCCAACTGATATTTTTTCTTTTGGTTCCACTAAGTAAATTTCAATGAATATTTATTATTTTTAAGTTCTGCTAAGATAATAAATTATGGAATACTAACTCTATGAAAATCGGACTAATACAATTCAACCCTGTATGGGAAGATAAAGAATCAAACAAAGAAAAAATTTCTGAATTGCTGAATTCAAAAGAAATTGATGTTGATCTTCTGATATTTCCCGAAATGACTTTAACCGGATTCACAATGCGATCAGAAACATATGCTGAAGAGATTGAAGGCGAGAGTTTCGCATATTTTGCTTCGATAACAGAAAAGTTTGAATGTGATGTAATTGCCGGAATAATTGAACATAGTTCAGGGAAATATTTTAATACTCTTATGCATATTGAGAAAAGCGGAAGATTAAAAAATCATTATCGTAAAATTCATCCTTTCTCATTTTCAAATGAAGATAAACATTTTAGTGCGGGTGATAAACCTATCGTGACTGAAATTAATAGGTGGCAAACTGGACTCTCGATTTGTTATGATCTTCGGTTTCCTGAGCTTTACCGACAGTATGGAAGAGACAGAGTTCATCTCATCATCAACATTGCCAATTGGCCAGACACACGAATTGAACATTGGAGCACACTTTTAAAAGCAAGAGCAATTGAAAATCAGTGCTATGTTGTTGGTGTAAATAGGGTAGGCGATGCGCAGGGATTACATTACAAAGGATTTACAAGTATTTACGATCCGATGGGAAAAACTATTGCAAGTGTTGAATATGAAGAACGAATAATTTTTGCCGAGATCGATAAAACAATTGTTGATGAGACAAGAAAGAAATTTCCGTTTTTGGATGATATAAGATTGGTATGAAACAAAATGAGGTCGTCTTAAAAGTTAGATCTATCTGTCATTTCCGTGGAAACGGAAATCTATATGCTTGAAAATATTAGAGATCCCCACTGTTCCCGATAAATCGGGACAGGCAGTGGGGATGACAATTCCGTCATCATTACTGTTAAGACATCCTAATTTCATTAAAAAGTGCTTAACCTAAACTTATAAAATTTCTTCCAACACTAAGTTCGTTTTCACTTACCCAACGGATTATGTCTTCCGTATCAACAATAAAATTGGCCCGATAAGCAGTTTTATAATAGCTTCCAAAAATCCGCGGGTTTTACGAAGTACTCTAATAATTTGAAACAATCAATCTCGGGTATAACCGGATAAAAAATATTATTGACTTAGATTAAATTTCTCTTTATGTTAAATATCAAATAGGACCATCTTAGTCGTATTTGTATTATTCACCGTATACCTCATTATTCGTTTATTGTTTAGGAATTTAATTCAAAACTTTTCAGGTGATGTTTTATATCAAATGGGCGCAATGAAGAATTGACTGTTAAAATTCTGCTAACTAAAATATTGTATTTGTTAAATATTATCTAAGGAGGTAATAATGAGTAATTATGTCTATCCGGAAGTGTTGGTTGACACCGAATGGGTAGTTGACCATAGGGATGATCCAAATGTACGTATTGTAGAATCAGATGAAGATATTTTATTATACAATACGGGTCATATCCCAAATGCGATCAAGATCGATTGGCAATTGGATCTTCAAGATCAGTTAAAGAGGGATTATATTAATAAGGAAAAGTTTGAGCAGCTAATGTCAGAAAAAGGCATTGCCAACAATACCAAAGTGGTTTTTTACGGCGATAAAAGTAATTGGTGGGCATGCTATGCTTTTTGGGCTTTTAAACTTTTCGGACATGAGAATTGCCTGATCATGAATGGCGGCAGGCAAAAGTGGATAGATGAAAAACGCGAACTGATAAAGGATGTACCGAATTTTCAAACTACGGAATACACTGTTCAGAAATTAAACGAAGAAGCAATAAGATCTTTCCGGGCTGATGTTACGCCGCATGTTGAAAACAATTTGCCATTGATCGACGTACGTTCACCGGACGAATTTAGTGGCAAACTATTGCACATGGAAAATTATCCGCAAGAGGGAGCTCTGCGGGGAGGACATATACCCGGCGCTAAAAATGTTCCCTGGGCAAGAGCCGCCAATGAAGATGGTACATTCAAAACCGCGGATGAATTAAAAACTATTTATGAAAGTGAAATTGGTCTCAAACCAAATGATGATGTGATTGCTTATTGTCGTATAGGAGAACGCTCATCACATACGTGGTTTGTTTTGAAATATCTCCTTGGCTACAGTAATATCCGCAACTATGACGGTTCCTGGACGGAGTGGGGTAATTTGGTACGGGCTCCTATTGAGAAACCATAATAGCTGATTACATATGGAATTAAGCAGGAAAGCTGGATGAACAAGATAGAAGAAATTATCTCAGTCTTTAAGGATTTGGATAATGAATTACGGCTTGAACTGTTGTTAGATTATGCTGAGAAATTGCCTTCTATTCCTGAAGAGTACCGTAATCAAGAGCAGATTGAAGCGCATCGCGTTCATGAATGTCAAACACCTGTATCAATTTGGATAACTGTGCTGAACGATGAGGTCTGCATATATGCAGATATCCCTCGTGAATCTCCTACTGTTAGAGGTTTTGTTGCACTATTGATCAAAGCATTTAACGGAGCTTCTCCAGAAGAAGTAGAAATAGCTCCTGCTGATATTTTGCACCGTACAGGACTCGCTGATACTTTGGGAATGATACGAATGCATGGTTTGAGTGCAGTATATAAACGGATTAAGGATGAAACGCACCGGGCAGATATTCTAAACTCAGCAAATCGAAAGATGATTAATCCTTAACATTGGAATTAATTATACAATTCGAATTGCATACCAGACTTACTTAAATTAAAAAGGGGCTGATCTTTAGGAACAGTCCCACATCTAACTATTAAATCATTTTATAAGGTAGCCTGACCCGGCTGCCAGTCACAGGGAGTTTTTTCACCTGTTTGTAACGCATTCAGAACTCTTATAACTTCCTTAACATTTCTTCCTACATCCATATCATTTACATTAATCCAGCGGATGATACCTTCCGGATCAACAATAAATGTAGCCCGGTAAGCTGTTTTTTCATCACCTTCCAAAATACCTAGTTCTTCAGCAAGCGATTTAGAAGTATCTGCTAACAGAGGAAATGTCAGATTTCTTAGATCCGGGTGATCATTTCTCCATGCGAGGTGAACAAATTCCGAATCAGTCGAAGCGCCAATCAGCAGAGCATTATTTTTACTAAACTCTTCACTTTGATTATTGAACTCAGCAATCTCTGTAGGACAAACGAAAGTAAAATCCTTTGGATACCAGAATATTACCATCCATTGTTCGGCTTTTTTATGATCTTCATTTGTGATCTCGACAAATTCTTTGCCCGGTTCTAAAGAAACACAAGCTTGTTTTTTGAATTCAGGAAATGCATCCCCGATAGATAATATTTTTCCCATAGTTGTTTTCTCCCTATAATTACTTTAAATATATATTAAATATGAATACTAAAATTACGCAAGATTCAATTAATTTTCTAATAATTCTTGATAGATTATTACGATAATCAAATAAATATTAATTATAGTACGAAAATTGATTTCAGAAGAGAATTTACATATATTAAATATTAAGTGATAAGCAATCTGTTAAAATCATTTCGCAGCAACTATCTTAATAATTTACAACACTTATCATATCTCAATATAGTAGTTATACAAAAGGAACATTGGCGGTGTACTATTCGATTAAAGAAAATCGAATAGGTTAAAACATTAAAAATGGATTATAATATTAATTAACTAATAAGGAGGTTACTATGGCTCAAATTGCTAGAAAAATGGTGGAAAAAACGGGTATAGATGTTGACAAACTGATTGATATGTTAGTAAAGAATGCATCAGCCGAATTAACCACGTTTTATTACTATACGATATTGCGTGTTAATCTTATTGGATTAGAAGGTGAGGGTCTGAAGGCAATTACAGAAGATGCACGAATTGAAGACTTTAATCATTTTGAAGCTTTGGTTCCTAGAATTTATGAATTGGGAGGCAAACTTCCAAGAGATATGGTAGAGTTTCATAACATCTCGGCTTGTCCACCGGCATATCTGCCCGATGATCCAACTGATATACAAGCAATGTTAAAAGTTCTGGTTAATGCTGAACGTTGCGCTGTTGCGGGATATTCTGACATATGTAATTTAACAGCAGGAAAAGACCACAGAACTTATGATCTTGCACTCGCTATACTACATGAAGAAATTGAGCACGAAGCATGGTTTGCTGAATTTCTTGGGGAAGGACCTTCGGGACATGGTGGTGTTAGAACTCAAGGTTATTCGCCATATACAAGAAGATTTTTACCAGGTAATCATTAATAAAATTTGCCTAAGTCAAAATATATTTAAGAGAGGCGGTGATTTTCTCATCGTCTCTCTATAAGTATTCCCTTTGGTTATTTTAATTCAATACTCCGTTGTCTATATTTGAATCCAATAATCATGACCTTAACTCAAATAAATTACATAGCTGCTGCACACAATTTCAGGCACTTCGAAACCGCAGCCAATCATTGCTTTGTTACACAAGCAATTCTTAATATGCAATTCCAAAAGTTTAAAGATGAACTTCTTTTGTTGGAAGAAGGACATTGTTTTAGTGATCGGGTGCTAAAATTATACGGTAGCTCAGAAAGAGATATTTCTAATAAAACAAAAAAGGTTTTGTTTGAAAGCGGTAACCTCGACACACTAAAAAAATTAGTTGAACAAAATTTTGGAATAACTTTGCTGCCATACCTGGCTTTGCAGTACATCACTGATGCAGAACATAAAAAATTAATAAAGGAGTTTGCGGCACCTGTTCCCAAACGTGAAGTTGGTTTTGTTTATAATAAAACTGTTGCTAAAACTCATCTGATATCTGCATTAAAAAAAGAAATACTCTCGGTAATTCCAGAATCACTAAAAGAAACAGAAAACAGTTTAATGATACATTGATATGATCACTTTCAAAACTAAAATTAATTTTTTCGATTGCGATCCAGCCGGCATTTTATTTTACGGTAATATTTTTTTCTTCTGCCATTCTGCTTACGAAGAATTGATATCTTCATTTAAACTAAAAATTAATTACTGGCAAAATGATGAGTTTGTTGTTCCGATAATAAAAAGTACTGCGGATTATTTAAAACCATTTAAATATGGTGATGAGCTTACGATTGAAGTGTGTACAACTGAATTACGTAAATCGTCGTTCGAATTAAATTATAAATGTTGTAATCAATCGGGTGATGTATGTGCGGAAGTAAGCACAGTTCATGTTCTAATTGATAAAAAAACATGGCAGAAAAAAGAGCTTACACCAGAAATAAAAGATGGGTTAAGGCATCATTTAAAAAGTAATTGATAATCGAGGGAATTTAATTTCCTTCGTACTTTTCAATCAATTTACTTCTTAATATTTTCTCGAGTTCGTTTCTCGGGAGTTCTTTTTCGATAAATATTTTTTTAGGGATTTTAAATCCAGCCAGATCATCCTTAAGATATTCCCGAAGCTCATCAAGCGCTATGCTGCTCTTTTCATCTTTTAGTATAATTGCTGCAGCAACAATCTCACCCCAATCTTCATCCTTTAATGGAAAAACCGCAGCATCAACAATTTCCGGATGTTCAATTAATCTTTTCTCAACTTCGTTGGGATTAACATTTTCACCGCCTGTTACAATCAAATCTGTTCTTCTTGCTTCGATGAACAAATAATTATCGGCATCTACAAATCCCATATCACCAGTATAATAAAAACCGTCTTCAATTTTCTTTTCTGTTTCAGTTTCATCTTTATAATAACCCTTCATTACGGCTGGTGAAGAAACTGCAATCTCACCAACTTCGCCCCACGGAATTTGAAACCTGTTTTCATTTACAATAATTATTTGATTTGGTTTAACTGCTGTGCCAACTGATTTCGGTTTATCGTATATTTCTTCACCTGATATCGAACTAACAAATGAAGATGTTTCAGTTGAACCATAAATTTTTGTGATATTCCAGCCATCGCTAATCGCATCAAACACCAGACGTTGATCAATAAACCCTCCGCCTAATAATGTAATTCTTAATCCATCATTCGGAAGTAAGTCGGCTTCAAGCATTCTTTTCAATTGTGTCGGTACAAATGAACAAAGCGTCGGGTTAATGTTTTTCATCACTTCTGCTAAATCCTGAATTTGTAAAGATTCGGGAATAATGATTGAAGTTCCAAAAAGTAATGATCTTGAGATTATTGAAAATCCTCCGATGTGGTAAAAAGGTAAACTTGCGAGCCATCTGTCTTCTCTGTTGTGATGAATAATTTTATCTCCGATTTTCGCACTTTGCAATAAATTGTTAAACGACAATTCAACTCCTTTAGAATTGCCTGAAGCTCCTGAAGTAAAAATAATTAAAGCAGTATCCTCCGGATTTAATTCTTCACAAGGTTCAATATCATCCTGTTCCAGCTCTTCATCGAACGGATAAGAAAATACTTTTGCATCAAATGATGGATCAATAGATTTTATCATCCTGTTTTGCAATACAACTTTACAATCGGTTGTAATAATTTGTTCTTCAATTTCATTGTTAGTTAAACGTGGATTGATCAATACGGGCAGGGCTTTAATTTGCCACAATGCCAGCAGGTTAATGATAAAATCAACATCACTATTACCAATTATTGCAATATTGTCCTTATCGCCTAAACCCATAGCTGATAGGATACCTGCAGATTTTAAAACTTTTTTTCGGCACTCTTCATAATTCAGTTGGTCTGAATTTGAATAGATTGCCGGAGCACTCAATTCCTGAGTTTTTAAAAGGAAAGCATTTATTGAAAACATAATTTCAGCTTAAAATTATTTTACCTGATTTGATTGGAAAAGGATCATTTGTTATCGTATTTATAAAATGATCTGCCACACCAAGTCCATGAGCCACATTTGATTTAACAGAAGCAGCGGCAATAACAGCATTTGTTTTTCCTATGGCAGATTCAAAGGATGATGTAATTACCGGGGTAATATTTTCTGCTAATGCTTGTTTTATTATTTCCAATGTTGGCAGAAGTCCACCAATCATCATTGGTTTTAAAATTAAATAGGAAACCGCCCCACTTTTAATAAATTCCTTCGCATCCTTTACAGAGCGGATTGATTCATCCGGCGCGAGCGGGATGTTTGTTTCCTTTTTCAAGTTTATGTAATCACTCAAATTAATAACCGGTTGCTCGGCATATTCAATATCAAATTGTTCAAGTGCCTTTAAGTTAATAATTGCTTCATTCAAATTCCAATTGCCGTTGGAATCTATTCGCAGCTTAATATTATCTCCAAAGGTTTCCCGTATTAATTTAATTACTGAAAAATCTTCTTCAAAATTACTTCTTCCCACTTTTAATTTTATAGTAGTAAATCCTTTCTCAATAAAGTTTCTTACAGCATTCAAGGATTCCTCAACATTCAAAAACCCGATTGCAGCATTTACATTTACCCGCTTTTTTAATTTTAAGTTTAGAAGATTATCAATTGTAGTTTTATTTTTATTGCAAATTATATTAATGATTGCCTGTTCCAAACCGTGTCTTAGAGCCGGTAGTTTTTTATAATTTACGAGACAGTTGTTTATACTTTTTTCAATCTCAGTTTCATCAATTATTACTTTAAGTTTAAAATCTGATAACACAT
>Ga0114949_10000740_pt1 | contig 18530 bp, 16 predicted proteins | sample N074metaG_FD_83505 | JGI IMG/M metagenome (GOLD analysis project Ga0114949, IMG submission 83505) | Deep subsurface microbial communities from Kermadec Trench to uncover new lineages of life (NeLLi) - N074 metaG | ecosystem: Environmental > Aquatic > Marine > Ocean trench > Sediment | place...
GTTAATCCCCGATCGGACAAGCTGGCGCGGCTGCCCTGGTCAGACGAATTCAAGAGCGAGCTGAATCGTGCTTTTGCCGACCAGGATGAGTACTACCAGGGCGAGGACATCGACCGTTGGCTGGACAGCATGTCTTACAAAGACCTGCTGGAAAATGTACTGGGGTATAGCCCGCAAGTGACGGCCTACTTTGACCCGATTCTCGCCATATCCATGGGCGGTGTCGGCGCCGATGCCTACTCGGCGTATTCAGCGAAGCTTCTGGAGATGCCCGGTACGCAGGTTCACTATCACTATGATAAGTCGCAGGAGAGCGCCTACAGTTTTCCCGGCGGCAACACGGGAATTTTTCGTCACATCGTCAAATACCTGTTGCCCGCCAGCATAGAAGGCGGCACCGGCTTTGAGGAAATTCTCTTCAAGCCGATTAGGTTTGATGTCCTGGATCGGGCCAATAACGCGCTGAATATTCGCCTCAACGCCACGGTGATCGACGTCAGTCACGCGGGTCCTGCAGGCAGCGCTGAACATGTAAACGTTACTTATTTTCAGCATGGCAAAGTGAACAGGGTCAAAGCGAAAACCGTGGTGATGTCTATTGGTGGCTGGGTGGCGCGCAATATTGTCAGTGATATGCCCGCAGCCATTCGCCAGGCCTACAGCCAGTTCTATCACTCTCCGGTTCTGGTGGTAAATGTCGCCCTGCGTAACTGGCGTTTTTTGGACAAGCTGGGGATTTCCTCCGGTCGCTGGTTCGAGGGCTTTGGCAACTTCTTTGCGATTCGCAGGCCCATGGAAACCGGTGAACTTACCCAGCCCTTCGATCCGGAAAAACCGGCAGTCATGACCTTTTACGTGCCGTTTAATAACCCCGGCCATTCAATAGCGCAGCAAGGTGCGATAGGCCGTGCGCAGCTGCTGAGTAAATCCTATGCGGATTATGAACGCGAAATTGTCGGGCAAATGAACGCAATGTTCTCGGCTTATGGTTTCAAGGCAGAGCAGGATATTGCGGGAATCGTGTTGAACCGCTGGGGACACGCCTACATTTCACCCCAACCAGGATTTCACTTTGGCAAAGACGGTAAAGACGCCCCCAAAGATGTGGTCAGAAAAGGCTTTGGTCGCATCCAGTTTGGTCATTCCGAGCTCAGCGGCTACATGAGCCATACCCGGGCATTGCACGAGGGGGCCGGGGCGGCCGTCAGGGTTATGCAGCAGCGCGGGGTTTAAATCGGCGGTGGTGGTGTTGCCCGCGCTCGTGCCGGCGACCAGAAGGGTTTGTCCTGGATGCTGCACCTCGCTACCTTGTGGTATTGGCGCAGCTCTTTTTCGTAGTAAATCTCTGCCCAAATCTCGCCGCTCAGGTGCTCGGTTTTAATCATCGCCAGCGCGATGTTGGCCTTGACCGACGGTGACCACATGGCGGAGGTGACATAGCCGATTTCCCGGTTGCAGCGTTTGTTGGCGTACAGGTAGGCACCCTCGGCCACCTTGTTGCCGGCGATATCGAGCTTGGTCAGGGTGTAGGTAGAGCCGTGATCGCGCTCCCGAAGGAGGGCATTGCGGCCATTGAAGTGTGGCTTTTTGAAATCTACCAGCCAGCCCAGGTTTAGTTCGAAGGGCGTCTGGTCATGTTCGAAATGTATGGTTTTCAGTGCTTCATTGAATTCCATATCCGGCATAATAAAACCCGCCTCCAGCCGTGCCATATTGGTGGCGGCCTCGCCGTAGGGCTGGATGCCGTAATTTTCTCCGGCGCCATACAGTGCATCCCACAGCTGCAGGGCGAGCTCCGGTTTGATCCACAACTCGTAGCCCAGGTCGCCGGTAAATCCCGTGCGTGACACCATCAGTGTGTCGCCGGCAAAAGGGTAGTGACGAATATCGAAGGGTCTGGCTTCCTCAATGCCTGACAAACCCATCTGTCGCAGTACTTCACAGGAAGTGGGTCCCTGCAGGGAGAGCGCGGCAATATCATCTGACATATCCACGATGCTGATATTGTCAAAACCGAAGGCGGCCTTTTTCAGCCAGGCCAGTGACGGGCTACCGCAGGTCAGCATGAATTTATCCGGCCCCAGCTTGAAAATGGTGCCGTCGTCGACCATGCGTCCCGCGTCGGTGCACCAGCATACGTAGGTGACCCGGTTTTCTTTCATGTTGGCGATATTGCGGGTCACCATGCGGTTGAGCATAGTCTCGGCGTCAGGGCCACTGATATGGTATTTCTGCATGGGGCAGATGTCATAGGTGCCGCAGGTGTTGCGAATGCAGAAGTATTCGTATTCCGCATCGTAGTAGTAGTCGGCGAACTTGTAGCCATTCCAGGCCGACCAGGCGTCCCTGAGATTGAGAGCCGCCTGGCGCGTGTGAAAATGCGAGTGCTTGAGCCGTTCGCCGGCGTAGGGGTCGGTGTTGTTCATGGGGCTACTCATCGTAACAATCGTCTTCGGGTACGGTGTTGGGGCGCTTCAGATCGAGCAGGATTTCCCGCGCCGCATTGGCGCCGCAAGCGGCCGAAACGCCACCGCCAGGATGGGTTGAGGAACCGCACATATACATATTTTTTATCGGCATACGATACTGGGCGTAGCCGGGGAAAGGCCGGTTGAACAGCAGTTGGTCGATAGTCAGTTCGCCCTGGAAGATATTGCCTTCGGTCAGCCCCACCTCGGCCTCAATTTCGTGCGGAGTGCGCACTTCCATGTGCAGTATTAACTCCTTGAAACCTGGGCTATAACGTTCAATTTTGTCGATCACTGTCTGGCCGAATTGGTCGCGTTTTTCCGGTGTCCAGGGTCCATCCGCCAGTTCTGCCGGGCAGTACTGGACGAAGTTGGACATCCAGTGCATGCCCGGTGGCGCTACAGTAGGGTCCCAGGCCGATGGAATGACCGACTCGATAAAGGGGTTGTCTGACCAACGGCCGTGCTTCCAGCAGTCGTAGGCGCGTTCCATGGTTTCCAGAGAACCCGAAAACCCCTGCCCGCCGCGGTTGATGTAACGGTTGTCGGGAACATTGTTAAAGGTGGGCATTCCAGACAGGGCGATATTTACCTTGCCTGAAGAGCCGCGTATTTTGAAGTTTTTGGCTTTATCGTAAATGCCCGGTGGCAGGTCATTTTTGTCCATAATCTGGGTGAAGGTGCGCTTGGCATCCAGGTTGGAGACCACGATACCGGCGTGAACTTCTTCGCCGCTCTCCAGTGCAACGCCGATGGCCTTGCCGCCTTTGACCAGGATTTGTTGCACGCCGGCATTGGTGCGAATTTCGCCGCCGTGTTCCTGCAGTGCGCCGGCGATGGCATTGGAAATTGCGCCCATGCCGCCGCGCGCCAGGCCCCAGGCCCCGATATTGCCATCCACATCACCCATTACGTGGTGCAGCAGAATATAGGCAGAGCCGGGCGAATATACCCCCAGTGCCGTGCCGATAATTCCCGGGCTGGCCATGGCGGCCTTAACCAAATCATCTTCGAAATAGTCTTCCAGGAAATCTGCGGCGCTCATGGTGAAAAAGCGTATATATTCGTACAGCTCTTTTTCACCCAGTGCCCAGAACTGCCTGGCCAGGAATAACAGCTCCCTGATATCCCTGGGCTTGAAAGAGGTGGGGTCTGGTGGGGTGCGCAGCAAGGTTTTGCGGATCAACTGGGCGTAACGCCCCAGGTCAGTATGAAAGCGGAACATGGCATCGGCATCGTGGGGTGAATGTCGGCGCAAAGCATTGTAGCTGGCTTCCCCATTGCTGTAGTCAATCAGGGTGCGGCCGTCGTCACCAAAATTGACCGTGCCCAGGTAGGGCACCAGTAACAGCCCGTGACGGCTGAGATCCAGGTCGCGGTGAATAGACTGGCGCATCATGCTGCATACATAGGAGCAGCTGGAGTAGATCCAACCCTTGTGCATCTCCCGCGAAACTGCCGCGCCGCCGATGTAGTCGTTCTTCTCTACCACCACCACATCCAGGCCGGCTTTGGCGAGATAAGCGGCGTTAGTCAGACCATTATGGCCAGCGCCGATGATAATGGCATCGTACTTTTTCATCGAAGTATCTCGCGGGCCGCATTGTGCCCGGCGCCACCCATCAGTCCACCGCCAGGATGGCAGCCCGCACTGCACAAGAACAGGCCGGGAATTGGCGTGCGATACTGGGCGGCTTCGAAGGTGGGTCGCATCATTAATATCTGGTCCAGGGCAAACTCCGCGTGGTGCCAGTGACCGCCAGTCACTCTGCACTGCTGCTCCAGATCCGCCGGTGTCAGGAATTCTCCGTGGATGATGTGCTGGCGGATGTCCGGCGCGTACCGGGCTATGGCATCGATAGTGCGCTCATAAATGGCGCTACGCGCCTGCTCTGTCCAGCCGCCCTTGAGTTTATACGGTACGTACATTACATGTGCCGACAATACATGTTGATTGGCCGGTGCCATTGAGCTCTCGTGCAAACTGGGGATTACCATTTCCAGCACAGGTTTGCTGGAGGACTCGCCGTACTTGGCATCATCGAAGGCGAACTCGATAGCGTCCATATTCTCGGCGATAATCATGCGACCATCGGGTCTGTCCAGGCCCGTGAAGTGCGGTAGATCCCTGAGGGCGAGATGGAGTTTGGCAACATAGCCATCGCAGCGCAGCCGGCGTATTCGATTGCTGAACTCGATTTCGAGGTTCTCCACACCTACCAGCTGTAAAAAAGTGCGTTGGGGGTCGGTGGCGGATACCACACGGGCGGAAGAGATTTTTTCACCATTGGCCAGCAGCACTCCGCTGGCACGCAGTCCCTTTTCGCTGGCATCGATTTGTATGCGCGCCACTTTCTGGCCGGTGCGAACTTCAGCTCCGGCGGTAGTGGCGGCAGCGAGTAGTGCACTGATAAGACTGTCCACGCCGCCGGTGGGTATACAGTGCCCGCCACGGTGCTTCCCACACATCCCATACAGCAGTGCAAATACCGAGTTGTTTGGAGAGCGCGGTGCCATCCTGGAACCCACGAGACCATCCCAACACAAAATTGCCTTGAGAGTTTGGTCGTCAAAGTTCTCATCCATAAGATCGCGCAAAGGGAGAGCCGCGACACGCAGAAATTCGCGCATGTCGTCCCGGCCCAGTAAACGTAGCTTTAAGCCCAGTTGGGCAAAGGTCATCAGCTCTGACAGGCTGTTGTTACCAATACGCGGCATCGTCTTCATCCAGAAGGGTGCCAGCGCCGCTGCAAATTTTTCCAATTGTTGTTTGTAGCTGTGGTAACTGTCGGAGTCATTCTGCGTAACACCGCTGACTGCCCCCGCATCTACCACGACATGATTGCCATCAGGATTCAGGCCAATATGTGCCAGCGGTGCACCGCCATTGCTATAGCCGTGCTGGGCCAGGGACAGGTCCGCGGCTATTTTTTCGGAGAACTGACTTACCGTGTGGGCGATGGACGCTTTGAAACCAGGATGAAATTCACGCGTCACAGCGAGACCGCCAACGCTGTCTGCCGCCTCCAGTACCAGCACGTGTTGCCCCTGTCTGGCGAGGTAGGCGGCGCAAACCAGGCCGTTGTGACCGGCGCCGATGATAATTGTATCGTAGTCCTGTGCTGGCATTACAAAAGATCCCGCAGGCGGAAATACATCATACCCAAAGCCACCATTTGCCCACCGAAGGCCTGGCTAAAGGGTATGCGTCTATGTTTGATTTTTTCAAACAGGTCAATTTTTTCCATAGTGCCACCAATGGCGTCGGCAATAATCTCACCGCTGGCATGGGTCATATTAACCCCGTGGCCAGAGTATCCCCAGGCGGTGTACACATTCTCTTTCAGTCTGCCGATAAGCGGTGCCCGGTTGACGACAACCCCTATCTTGCCGCCCCATTCATAGTCGATGCGCTTGCCCTCCAACTGGGGAAATACTTTCAGCATGCGTGGCTGGATACTCGCCTTGATGCTACTGGGAACGCGTCCGGAATAATTGCATCGGCCGCCAAATAACAAGCGTTTGTCAGCCGACAAGCGAAAATAGTCGACCAGGTGATTGGGGTCGCAGAAGGCCATATCCCGCGGGTTGATCGTGGCGACCTCCGCTTCAGAGAGCGGTTCAGTGGCAATGATATAGCTGCCGGCGGGGAATACCAGACCCGATAGTCTTTTCATCTCCAAGTGTTGGTAGGCGTTGCCTGCCAACAGCACCGATGTGGCCGTTACCTGGCCCCCAGCGGTTTTTACCACCGGCCTGGCACCGTGCTGGATGTCCAGTACCTCAGTATTCTCAAAAATTTTGGTACCCAGCTCAAATGCGGCATGGGCCTCACCCAGGCACAGGTTGAGTGGGTGCAGGTGGCCATTGCGCTTGTTGATCAGGCCGCCGATATAGGCATCCGTGGCGGTTACCTCTTGCATCTCATCGCCAACCAGCAGGCGAGCATTCTCGCCAAAGTTACGTTGCTGTAGTTCTTCGTGGGCCTTTTCAAGAGCGCGCAGGTGACGCGGTTTTATAGCTACATCCATGTAGCCCCACTTCAGGTCGCAGTCAATCGCGTATTTCGAAACCCGCTGTTTAATAATTTCGTTACCGCGGTAGCCGATTTCCCACAGCGTGTCGGCGACTTCATCACCGAGGCGTTTGCGCATCAGGTCCTGGCCTTCAAAGCCGCCAATGATCTGGCCGCCATTGCGTCCCGAGGCACCCCAGCCGACTTTGTTCTGTTCCAGCACTACTACTGAGTAACCGCGTTCCGCCAGGGTCAGGGCAGTGGCAATACCGGTAAACCCTGCACCACAAATACACACGTCGGCATCAATATCACCCTTTAACGGGGCGTAGCCAGTAATCATATTACGGGTTGCCGCATAGTAGGAAGTGGTGTGTGCTTCACCCATACGCCAGGCTCTCCTGCAGGTGGTTCTGTTTGCGCCAGGCCAGGGCGCGTATTGCCCAGGCGGCAAATCCAGCCCAGTAAAATATATAGTCTATAGGCTGGATATCATCGTAGTAGTACAACTCGTACCAATAGGTGCTCCACACGGTAGCCCAGAGAAAATAGATAGCCCCCCGGTGCAGGATCTTCCATTGCTTGCTGCTGAGTAGTGCCCGTCCCGGCTGAAAAGACGTTATCGTCATGGCAAACAACAGCAAGTAGCCAGGTAACTGTACGGCGATGTCTGAAAACGCGTAGACCTCGTTGGCGTAGTAGTCGGGGTGCCCGAACACCATCCACAGGATAAACACCAACTGCCAGCCCATGGCGGCGGCGTAGCTCAGGCCGATGAAACGTCGGTTGCGCAACAGCCAGCGGCTGCCCTCGTTGCGCATCAAAACTATCAGTGAGGAGGCGACGAAAGCCAGGTACAGCAAAGGTACGGAGCAGCGTACTGAAAATTGAATCATGGCAGAAACGTTGGCTGGATCGGCCATGTCCAGAAGGAGCATTTGCAGAAGTACAGCGATAGTCACCACTACTGTGACCAGCGCGAATAAATACCAGCCGTTGAGGGATGTGTGCTTGAAGAACATGTTGTTCAGCATAGGTGTACGTGAGCAACTTTACATCCGAGCCTATACGTTCAGAAACCGGCCCGAAACGTTGTAGGTCAGACCGGCGTCAGTGTCCTGGACGGGGTCGCCCAGACTTTGACTCCTCATCCATTGGATGCGCTTTACGATACCGGGTTGGCGTCTGCCCGGTATGCTTTTTGAATGCCGCATAGAAGGTGGAGGTAGAGTTAAAGCCAGCCGCCAGGGCAATGTTCAGAACCGCCTGCTCTGGCGTCACAGTGGAGCTCAGTAACTCAATGGCGTCGCGCACTCGGTAACCGTTGATAAAGTCGAAGAAGCCCAGTCCAATTTCCGAATTGATAACCTGCGACAAGTGGTTCACGGAACAATCCAGCGCCTCTGCCAACTGCGGTAGGGTGAGGTTGCCGTCCAGGTACGGCTTGCTCTCATCCATAAACTGTTTGAGTTGCTGAGCCAGCAGACGGATATGGGAGGCATCCAGTCCCGACTTGGCGTAACGCTTCACCATGACGTCCACGTGGGTTTGTGAAGCCGCGCCTACAAAGTCGGCTTGTTGATAAAAATCGGTGATATTGCCGGCCGCGTCGCCCTGCATGGTAATGAACTCGGCGCCAAACCATTCATTTTCAAGTTCACCGTTACGAGCGGTAACGCGATACTGAAAGGCTATGGTGGTCTCGCCAGTTAGCACCTCGCCAAAAAGGTGATAGTAGTATGGGTCATCAATAAAGAACTCATCCAGATTGGCAATAAGCTGCTCACGGTTAGTTTGCGTCTGAAGGGGAACATCGCAGTAAATGCCATGCTCGGTCAGGTGGCTGGCGAGGCCGCTGGCATCGTGCTGGTTCCAGGTTTCAATATAACTGGCCACAAATTCCGTCGCGTACTGCTGCAATATCACCGTCATGCGACCATCGGTTCCCGTCGGGGCATTAGCATCAGCCCCAGGAGAATAGTGAAAATGGGCAGAAACGGCAGCAGTAATTCCAGATACCAGGCTAGCCGGTGACTCCTAAAAAACGCTAGTGCCGGCGGTGCCCACAGGGAGCCAAAAACCACCGCCAGGGTTCCGCTCAATACAATAAAAGCGGCCGTGAGCACGCGGAAATGGCGCCATAGGCGCCGTATTGTCGAAGTTTGTTTCATCCTCAATTACTCGAAGTACTTTCTGACTGCAAAGCCGAAGGTGCGTGGCTGGGTAATGGCCAGCCGTTCCTTTGCTGCCATGGCTTTGCGTTGGTTGGGGGTATTAAACCGTGTCTGAATGCAAGTAGTCATGAGAGTCCTTGCCATTGTTGATTATAGTTTTTACGAGTAACTCAGTATTCCTTTTCGCCCGATGAAAATCAAGGTTTCATATCTACCAAAAATTCCGTAGACGCCCATTCGCTGCCTGCGATTGACCCCATTGAAATCTGGCCCTACGCTGCTTTGCGTATGTCGCGGTTGTACTTTAGCAGCCGCAACCCCAGCGACAGTTTTTGTAGTAGCGAGCCTTCGCCCATGGTCTCCATCAGGTCGGCGGGAAATACGCTCTGCATGGTTGAAATATTGTGGTTTATGCGAATCTGGGTTAGCGAGTGCTTCCACTCCTCTTCCCACTCGATATCCATCATTGCTGGTGTACTACGGCCATGTTGCCAGGCCTCGGCAATAATTTGCATGAGAATGGTGAAGCCCCTGGGCTGCTCGCAATGACTGATGGTCGATACCACGGCCAGGAACATGGCCGAGTAATTGTGGCCAAACTGTGCCAGTTGAAAAGAAGAGATCGCTATCTCGTGGGTGCCGGTGGTTTCATACCCGGCTACCAGGTGCCATACGTCGTGCATTTGCAGGATGCGCGTGTTCAGGTAGCGTAGCGATGGCGGCAGGGCACTGAGCATTATGGCATCGCGATCCAGCACCTCAGGATCATAGTCATTTTCAATAATCATGTTGTAGAGAGAACGTCCCAGGCTCTCTTCCGGGCAGGCAGCGAGTGCCTCAATGTCAGTATGACCCGGCACCGGGCGGGTCAGCGCTGCCGCCGCACCGGCGTGACTGCGGGCGTGATTCTCCGCAACCGCTGCAAAGTCTCCGTGTACCGCTGCCGCCAGTGACGCAACCGCCACAGTGATAGAGGTGGCGTCATAACCTTGTTCGGGGCCGGTAACCACAGTCCAGAAGGCTTCCCAGAAGCTCTCTTCCAGCGCTGTCTCGGTGAGGTTCAGCGGAATTTCGGGGCTGGGACCAGCACCCAGCCAGGCAGAACAGATATTGTCATAGACAGCATTGGTGGCGTCAGGGCATGAAAAGGCTGCCCAGGCCATGGCACCGGCAACCTGTATTCGACCCTGGGCTTCGCCACGTTTCGCTGCCGCTACCGCCCTGGCAATAGCAGCGGCATCGGTTCTTTTTGTGGCCTGTTGAAATTTCTCTCTGGACTGCACTTTCTGCTCCCTGTTTTTCAACCCGCCTGAGTAAAGTCAATTCAGAGTCTATTTCCAGATTGCTCGGCTAGCGTGGCTTTTCCAAGGTCTCGATACTGGTGGCGTAGGTCTCCAGCAACTGTGTTTCGCCAGCCAGCAGTATGTCAAAATAGCCGCGAAACTGCTGCTGGAATTGTTCGTTGTCTATGGACGTGCCAGCCACTGTGGCATAGGCGGCCATGTTCATTGCCGCTTCTGATAGCTGCCCCCCTATCTGTTTGTAGACGGCCTGCATGGAATAGGCTTCTGACAGGGAGAAGATCAGCTCGTACTCGACATAATTGGCAATGCTGGTGGAGAGCAGTGTCTGGTAGGCGGTCTCACGCAACTGCAGAGCGGGGATAATACTGCGATCTTCAATGCTAGCGTCTTCTTCCTGCTCATCCATGGATGCCACGGTAGCGCTGTTGTTCTCGTGTATGCGCGTCAGCAGGTCCAGATTCCAGCGTAACTCGCCTTCGATGTTTTTCAGTGCGACAGTTACCTGTTCCTGATGGTCCTGGTCGCGTTTGACCGCTGCTACTGCTTGTGCCAGGGCAGCGGCATAGCGACCCAGGCTAACGACTTGTTCATGGAATATTCCGATTATTGTTATTCATTCACCATAACACGTAGGGTCGAATTCATTCGACCAATAATCATGGCAGCCAGCCCGCCGGCTCTGACCCCGTTTCTTGGCCGAATGAATCGTCGGGGACGCCCAGTCGGGGACGCCCAGTCGGGGACGCCCAGACTCTACACGAAATGTTCAGGAAAAAAACTACCCATATAGTTCAGGCAAATAGCCTTGCCCATGCTTGCGTCCATATCGCCGGGGGTAACCAGCATATCCAGCCACAATCCATCAGCCAGCGCGGTGTATCCGGTGGCGATGAGCGTCGCTTGCCGCTTTGATTTGCAGCCCATTTCTTCACACAGCTTCTGAATAGATGCGCTGGTTTGTAGATCGGCTTCATTACAGATTTTTCGGTAGGTGGGTCTTGAGCTTGATTCACCCCAGAAGGCGAACCATACCGCCAGCTTGCTGGCCTGGCTGATGGTTGGGCTGAAGTCGTGGTCTACCAATGCCTGCACTTTTTCAGCGGCGGAGAGCAACTCATCGTTGATGATACTATCCCAGCCCTTTTTATACTCTTCTGCGACGTAGCGCAGCGTCTCGATCAGCAGCTTTTCTTTGCTCTGGAAATGCAGGTTGACGATGCCCTGGCTGAGCCTGGCCGTTTTGGTGACATCGGCCATTGTGGTGCTGGACAGCCCCTTGCGGGCAATGCACTTGATGGTGGCCTTGATCAGTTGTTCGCGGCGCTGCTCCTTGGTGGCTGCTCGGCGGCGCGTTTTGGCGGGGGTGGCAGACATGCTGGTCACAGTAATACAGTTGCGTGGCTTTCGCAATACTGAATGAACGATCATTCATTTAGTAGACATTATTCGCACCATTTGTCATGCTGTGCGCTTATTTCGGCAGACCAAAAATATTTATGAGCCGCAGCCTCGAAAAGTCCCAAGCGCAGTTTGCCAAGGCCGCCACAGTCTTGCCGCTGGGCGTGTCGTCAAACTTTCGCTATTGGGGCGATGACAAAACCATCTATATCAAGCAGGGTAAGGGCGCCCGCCTTATCGATATTGATGATAACTCCTATATTGACTACCGGCTGGGTTACGGTCCGGCGATTCTCGGCTATGCCCACCCGGAGGTAGATGCTGCCGCCAGGGAGGGTATGGAGGTTGGCGGTGTGTTCGCCCTGGGCACCGAGCGTGAGTACAAGGTTGCCCGGCAAATTTCCCAAATGGTGCCCGCTGCAGAATTGGTAAGATTCTCAAATTCTGGCACTGAGGCGGTGATGGCGGCCCTGCGGATAGCGCGCGCTTATACAGGTAAAGACGATTTTATAATGATTGAGGGCGGCTATCACGGACTGTTCGATGCTGTGCTGTGGTATTCCGAGCTTGAGGATGGCTGGCATGCTGACAGCGGCCGCGAGCCAGAGGTGCTTGCTTACAGTGCTGGCGTGCCGGAGTCCAGCAAGCAACACGTACACATGGTGCCTATGAACGACGCCCAGCGGCTGGAAGACATGCTGCGTGCACACGGCGACAAGATCGGTAGTTTGTTGATAGAGCCGATGATGGGTAATTGCTGTTCAATTACGGCGACCCGCGAGTATTTGCAGGCGGTTCGTGAGCTCTGCGACCGCTACGACATTGTGCTGATTATCGACGAAGTGAAAACCGGCTTTCGTGTTGCCCGCGGTGGTGTGCAAGAGTTGCTGGGTATGAAGGCTGATCTTTGCACCTTTGCCAAAGCGTTAGCCAATGGCTATCCCATTGCAGTAGTCGCGGGTAGAGAAGAGTTAATGCGCCAAATCGGTAATGGGGTAGTGCACGGTGGAACCTATACGGCGCATTCTGTGTCACTGGCGGCGGCGGAGAAAACCTTGGAAATCCTCGCAGACACGTCGGCACTGGCCGATATCGCCGCCTACGGCGAACAACTGCAAACGGGAATAAGCCAGATCCTGAAGGGTCTGGGAGTTCCCCATTGCTTTGTCGGTCACCCCTCCATGGGTGGCTTGTTCCTGGCGCAGCAAGCGCCGACCAACTATCGACAATGGGTAAATTCCGACTACACTTTTTACGATGCCCTCGCGCCGCAGCTGCACGAGCGTGGGGTTCTTGTGGAACCCGATTCCCGGGAACCCTGGTTTATTTGTACAGCGCACGACGAGGATTGCTTGAATGAGACCCTGGCGGCGTTTGAAGAATCTGTAACGGCAACAATAGAAATTCTTGCAGGAACTGAACAATGAAAAAATACGATGCCATTGTTATCGGCGCGGGTCACAACGGGCTGTGTAATGCGGCCTACCTGGCCAAGGCCGGCCTCGATGTGCTGGTGCTGGAGCGCAACCCCTATATTGGTGGTGCCACGGTCAGCCGTGAGTTACACGAGGGATGGAAGTATTCCAACTGTTCCTATGTGTGCAGCCTGCTCCGGCCGGAACTGACCCGGGACCTGGAATTGCCCAGGCACGGGCTACAAGTAATCCCCTACCTGGGCGGCGTGACTTTTACCCGCGACGGGGATTACTACGGTAACTATAGCGACCACGAGCGCCAATACCGGGAGATGGCCAGGCACTCGGTGCGTGATGCCAACGCCTACGAGCGTTTTTCCGCCGATGTTATGAAGCAGACCAAATTGATTCGTAAATACCTGATGACCACACCACCGGATCCCACCTCGTTTAAGCCGCGTGACATCAAAGGCCTGTTGGAATTGGCTGAGTCATTCACCGATATGGGTGAAGAGGGTTTGCTGGATACCCTGCGTTTCTGGACCATGAGTATCGGCGACTTTCTCGACGAATATTTTGAGAACGATCTGATCAAGGCCCATCTCGCCGGCAGTGGCATTATTGGCACAGCCCTGGGTGTGTATTCGCCGGGCACTGCCTACGTGCTGTTACACCACTATATGGGCGACGTTGATGGCAGTGTTGGCGCCTGGGGTTTTGCTCGAGGGGGTATGGGCTCGGTTGCCGCCGCGCTGGAGAAAAGCTTCCTGTCCTATGGCGGTGAGGTGAAATGCGATGCCGGCGTAGACCAGATCATCGTTAAAAACGGTAGGGCAGTTGGTGTTGCGTTGCAGGATGGCACTGAGTATCACGCCGATATCGTGGTATCCAACCTCGATCCCAAGCGTACCTTCCTGGAGTGCTTTGACGAAAAGGACCTGCCCGCGGAGGTGGTGCACCGGGCGAAAAACTTCAAGATTCGCGGCTCCTCCGGCAAACTGAATATTGCTCTGGATGGAATGCCGACCTTTACCGCGCTACCCAAGAACAGCCCTTTGCTGCTGGCCGACATGCACTGTATTGATTCCATGGAACGCATGGAGCGGGCCTACGACGACTGGAAGGCGGGCACCTGGTCTGCCGACCCCTACATTGACATGCTGATTCCATCGCAGGTGGATCCCACCATGACCGAGCCGGGCAAGCACATGATGACCGTATTCGTGCAGTACTGCCCACCGAAGCTGGCCAAGGGTGAGTGGACGCCAGAGGACCGGGATGCCTTTGGCCAGGTAGTGATAGACCAGATCGCCGAGCACAGCCCGGATTTCAAGGATCTTATTTTGCATACCGAAATTCGCACCCCTGTTGAGATCGAGAACGAAGTGGGGTTGACGGAAGGCAATATCTTCCAGGGTGAGCTGACCTTTGACCAGTTGCTGTTCAATCGACCCTTTCCAGGTTACGCACAGTATCGCGGGCCGGTGAAAGGTATGTATATGTGTGGTTCTGGCACTCATCCCGGCGGTGGCGTAATGGCCGCGCCGGGAGCCAATGCCGCGCGGGAAATTCTGTTGGACCTGAACAAAACCAACGTTGTACCGGAGAGCTATCTCGATGACTAATTCAAACTATGACGCCATTGTTATCGGTGCCGGTCACAACGGCCTGGTCTGTGCGAGTTACCTGGCCAAAAGTGGCCGCAAGGTACTGGTCGTGGAAGCGGCGGCGACCGCTGGCGGCGCTGCGGCTAGCCGGGAATTTGCGCCGGGATATACGGTATCGTCGGGTGCACACCTGCTCACCCAGCTAAATCCCAAAGTCGCCAGCGACCTGGCCCTGCAGCGCCATGGCCTGAAGCTGGCAGCCAGTGATCTGAAAACCGTGGCCCTGGGCCAGGACGGTAAGCACGTGATCTTTAACGGTGCCAACCTGAGCGGGGTATCAGCGCAGGACCAGAGTGCCTATGCGGCGTTTTACCAGCAAAACCTCAAGTTTGCCAAAGTGCTGAATGGTTTTTTCAGCAAACGGCCGCCGACGCTGGTGGATAGAAGCCTGGGTGACACCTTGTCGCTGCTTAAACTGGGTTGGGATGTACGCACCCTCGGCAAGCAAGACATGCAGGATTTACTGCGGGTGGGTTTGATCAATATATATGATGTGGCTAACGAACATTTTGACAGTGAGCTGTTGAAGGCCGCTGTCAGTATGGATGGAGTGTTGGGTTCCCATATGGGCCCGCGTTCGCCGAATACCGTATACGGTTACTTGTACCGTCGGCTGGGCGACTTCTACGGCATGAAGGGCCCGGCTGTTGTGGCCGGTGGTATGGGTACCGTCGGGGCTGCATTTGCCGCCGCCGCAGAGGCCGCTGGTGCAGAAATACGTTACAACAGTGCGGTGGCGCGGGTCGACATGGACGACTGCAGGGCAGTGGGTGTGGTGCTGGAGAGTGGCGAAACAATTAGCGCCCGCACGATTATTTCCAATGCTGACCCGAAGACAACCCTGGGCAAGCTGGTGGGTTATCCACAACTGGATGCGGGGTTCTCGCGCCGCGTACACAATTTCCGTGCCCGCGGTGTCAGCGCCAAGCTGCACCTGGCACTGGATGAATTGCCACGCTTTACCGGGCTTGATACTGCCAATACCGGCGACCGGCTATTGCTGGCGCCGACCATGGATTACATTGAACTGGCTTTTAATCATGCCAAGTACGGCGAGTATTCCCAGGCCCCGGCCATGGAAATCAATATACCCACGGTGCATGACAGCTCACTGGCGCCGCCGGGCAAGCATGTTCTGTCGGCGATAGTGCAATACGCGCCCTACGAACTTAAGGGTGGCTGGGACAGCGGGCACGAGGCCTTTAAAGAAATTGTTCTCGATAAGCTGGAAGCCTATGCACCGGGCATTAAAAACCTGGTTAGCACCAGTGAACTGTCGACGCCCCGGGACCTGGAAGCGGAGTTCGGTATGACCGGGGGCCACTGGCACCATGGTGAATTGTCACTGGACCAGGCGCTGATGATGCGACCGATGCCGGGGGCGACACAGTATGCGACACCCGTGGACGGTCTTTATTTATGTGGAGCTGGCGCACATCCCGGTGGCGGGGTGATGGGCCTGGCCGGGCGCAATGCCGCCCGGGAAGTGATCAGGCAGGAGAAGGCCGCATGAAAAAGCCACATGACGAAGACATGCTCAAGTACACACCGTTCCACTCCCGCGTGAAGGCCATGTGCCAGACCAACGACTGGACCCTGTGGGCGGGCTATACCACGCCCAACAGTTATGAAAATATTGAGCTGGAGTATTTTGCTGCGCGTAACTCAACGGGTGTTTTCGACCTGACACCCATGACCAAGTACCGCATCAGTGGCCCAGATTCAGAAGCTTATATGAACCGGCTGGTTACCCGTGATGTACGCAAGCTCAAGCCGGGCCGGGTGGGCTATACGGTATGGTGTAATGATGCTGGCATGGTGCATGACGACGGCACTATATTTCACTTGAGTGAAGGTGTTTATCGACTCTGCGCCCAGGAGCGCTGCATGGACTGGTTGCAGTGTTCTGCCATGGGCTTTGATGTGGAGATCATTGATGAGACCGAAGCGGTGGCGGGCCTGGCGGTGCAGGGGCCAACCTCCTGTGCCACGTTGCGCAAAATGGGGCTTGAGGGCCTGCAAAATCTCAAGCCCTTTGGTATCACCACATTTCCATTTAATGACGGTGAGTTGACCGTTTCCCGCACCGGTTATACCGGTGACCTGGGTTATGAGTTGTGGATAGCCCCCCAACATGCGGAGGCGTTGTGGGATGCCCTGTTTGAAGCGGGCAAGGATTACATGATACGCCCCATGGGTTCCGAGGCGCTGGGCCTGGTGCGCATAGAGGCCGGTTTTATCATGGCCTGGGAAGACTTTGTGCCCGCCGAACAAATGGTGCGCCATGGTCGCGCCAGATCGCCGTTCGAGCTGGGCCTGGGCTGGTTGGTGGATTTTAAAAAGGGCCATTTCACCGGCCGCAAGGCGCTGCTGCAGGAGCAGCAGAACGGCTCCAGATATCGTTTCGTAAAGCTGGATGTAGATGGCAACAAGCCAGCCGAGCATTCTTTTATTCTCAACAAGGCAGGCGATGTGGTCGGGCATGTAACGTCGGCCGCCTGGTGTCCCACCGCCAAGAGCAATATCGCGCTGGCTTCGCTGGAGATGCCCTGGGGTGCGGATGACGACGAGTTGTTTGCAGAAATTTATTACACCCGCGAGCTGCACTGGACTCGCTTGTTATCTCCCTGCAAGGTGTTAAACGGACCCATTTACGAACCCGAACGCAGGCGCATGACACCGGCTCCCAATTACTGAGTGATTACGATGACACAAACCAGCCTTGAGCGAGCGAAGCAGTATCTCGAGCAGCACCCGGAGCTGGGTGCCCTGGAGATCCTTTCGCCCGATATGAACGGCATCCTGCGGGCCAAGCGTATACCGCGCGTGGAAGTAGAGACATTTTTCGATAAGGGACTGACCGGCCCGGGTACCACCCCTATCATGAACAGCCTTGGCGATTGCTGTGATTCGATAGGTCTGGGAACTTTCGATGGCGATCCGGACAAAGGCTTACATCCGGTTGCCAGTACCTTGGCCCCGATTCCCTGGCTGCGTTCGGCCACGCACCAGGTGTTGGGACACTGGACGGAGCTGGATGGTTCCCCGCTGGCCTGGAACCCCCGCACTGTTCTCGCCAATGCCCTGCAACCACTCACCGATATGGGATTGAAGGTGGTGGTGGCGACTGAGCTGGAATTTTACCTGTTGGAGGATGTGGATGGTCCAACCCCACGACCACGGCTGGGTAAAATTCTCGGCACCAACCTGCGACAGCAGGGGGTGCAGTACTGCAACCCGGAAGATATGGCGGAGTTTGATGATTTTCTGGAAGCAGTGCGACTGGCCTGCGCGGTCCAGGATGTTCCGGCCACTACCGCACACCTGGAATTTGCGGCGGGGCAGTTTGAAATTAACCTGCACCATGTTGAGGATGTATTGGCCGCCTGCGATCACGCCGTGCTGCTGAAGCGCCTGGTCAAGGGCGTCGCCGCCGAGCAGGGCATGGGCGCCACCTTTATGGCCAAGCCTTTCGCTGATCAGCCCGGTAGCGGACTACATATACACATCAGTGTTTACGACAGCGAAGGCAATAATATCTTCGTCGATCCCACTGCCACGGCAACGCCGCCAGTGAACGAGACCATGCGCCACGCTATTGGTGGCCTGGCCGATATCATGGGTGACTGCCAGGCGATGTTCGCACCCAACGCCAATTCCTATCGGCGCCTGCAGCCCGGTTGCTTTGCGCCGCTGTCACCCAACTGGGGCTACAACCATCGCAATGTTTCTCTGCGTATTCCGGTCAGTGATGCAAAGAACTTGCGCATTGAACACCGGGTTGCCGGCGCTGATGCCAACCCCTACCTGGTGATGGCCTGCATTCTGGCCGGCATACATCACGGTATTACCAGGCAGTGCGAACCCGGCCCATTTATTGATGAGGGCACCATACTGGATAAAGAGGAAATCACCCTGGCCACCAATTGGCCGCAGGCGCTGGATAATTTTGCCGCCAGCAAGATCCTGCCCAGCTATTTTGGGGCAGACTACTGCAAGGTTTTTGAGGCGGTGCGACGAGACGAGTGCGGCCAGTTCAACGCGGTGATCAGCGATGTTGATTACCAGTGGTATTTGCGGTCGGTGTGA
>Ga0114949_10000741_pt1 | contig 18525 bp, 31 predicted proteins | sample N074metaG_FD_83505 | JGI IMG/M metagenome (GOLD analysis project Ga0114949, IMG submission 83505) | Deep subsurface microbial communities from Kermadec Trench to uncover new lineages of life (NeLLi) - N074 metaG | ecosystem: Environmental > Aquatic > Marine > Ocean trench > Sediment | place...
AAATTCCGCCGCCGATGCCGATGAGCCCCGCAACATAGCCAAGCACGCCGCCGGCAATAAACCCGACCACCCACAACCGCCCGGAAGACGCCGGCTCAGTTTCGTCCGAATCAATCGACGGATTGGTCAGCATCGCGCCGGTCGACGCGATCAGCACGCATCCGAGCACGAGCATAAACGTGTCCCTGTCGATCGGCGTAATGCCGCCGAGCCAGGCCATCGGCACCGACAGAACCACGAACGGCAGGACAGCCGCCACGCGCAACCGCCCGGCCCGCGCATAATGAATCGTTCCCGACGTGACGACGATGAGATTGCAGATCAGCGCGATAATCGGCACCAGCCGAAAATCGGTGTCCACGAGCATGAGCATGGCCGTATACGACGAACCACCGCCGAATCCGACCGATGCGTACAGCGCCGCAATGACGAGAAATGACGGGACAAGGATCAGCATCGGACATTTATTTTTGTTGGCGGCGATAGCCTGACGGTTGGGGCTCAAGCACGCAAGTCCATTTCGGCAAATACGCATGCCCCGGTTATCGAAAAAATGGCCCTGCCGGAGTAAACTGGTAAAGCTAGCCCGTGATGGCTGAGGATTAAGCTCGGCAATCAAGTTGCAGGAACAACTATGGAATTGAGTCAATTGAAAACGGAAAGCGTTCGCAAGTTACTCCTTCGTAAGAAGGATGAACTGGCAAATCGTGTTGACACCATTCACGATCATGCGCGAAATCCGCTTGATGCCGACTCGGCGGAACAGGCGGCTCAGCTTGGCAACGTCGAGGTTAAGGTTGCGCTCGAGAACGAGGCGATGCAGGAACTCGTGGAGATTCGGTCTGCATTGCAGCGCCTCGAGCAGGGCGAATATGGAATCTGTGCGAGCTGCGGAGAAGAAATCAGTTGGGAACGCCTCGAGGCGCGGCCGGCCTGTACCGAATGCGTCGAGTGCGCGGAACTCGGATAGTTTTGGAGCGTAGCTAACTCGCGAATAGCTGGCTTAGATCTGCGAATCCCTTAAACTCGATTGCGTTGCCGCTCGGATCGGCAATAAAAAACGTACCCTGTTCGCCTGCCTGGCCGCGAAATCTCATATAGGGCTCGATCACGAATTCAACCCGGGCTTCGGTCAAGCGGTCGGCGAGCGCCTGCCACTCGTGCATTTCAAGGATGACGCCCCAGTGCGGCACGGGCACTGACTTGCCGTCTACGGTATTGCGCTGACTCTGCGTGCTGCTCGCGCCAATCTTACGGTGGCAAACCAGTTGATTGCCGAACAGGTCGAAATCGACCCAGTCCGTATCACTCCTGCCTTCCGCGCAACCGATCAAGTCGCCATAGAAACGCCGCGCCGCATCGAGGTCGTCGACGAGAATTGCCGCGTGAAAAGGCCTAGCACTCATCGCGATCGCTCATTGCTCGAGAATCCCAGTCGTAAGGGTCCCAGGCAACCGGCGCCGTGGTTAAATACGCCCGCACTTCGTCGATAAAGCGCTCGAGCGGTAGTTCGGATTTTTCGGTGCCCTCGAGGTAAAGCCGCGGCACCACCTGCGTGATCTTCTCAGACCGCCAAGTGCCGTACGCCGACTCGATCGCATTGAGCCGTTCCGCGAGAGCGCTCAAGTCGGCACGCAATAACGGCCGCCTCGATACAACCTGGAGCCAGCTGTCGTATCGATATTGAAATTCGAGCCTCCCGCCCTGTGCTCGAATAATTCGATTGCAATCGGTCGCGTTGTGTATTGCGAACGGATGGACGGCCCCCTGCTCGGACTGCAGATAACGGCGCACCGTCCGCATCGAAAGATCTTCCGGAATCATAACCACGGCCAGGTCGAGTTCGGGATATTCTTCGATTTTTACCCTGCCGTCTGCAATCAGTGCCTCGCTTTCGGCGAGGTGGGCGTCTGGCTCGCTCCAGCAGGCCTTGAACCCATCGATGTCCACTAATATTTCTGGAAGACGATCGAGCATCCGACGGTAGAGACTCGCGACCTGTTGCCGTTCGCAACCTGCGAATGTGCCCGGCGGCAACGGCGAGGTACGCTGGTCCGCAAAAGCTTCGATTACGAAGCACAGCCGCGCGGCTTCGAGATCAGTGTAGGTGCCAAAATCGCCGGCCAGCGCCGCATCCTGCAATAATTCGCGATGTTCTATTGCCGTCTCGGGTTGGTGTAACGCGAACATGCTAAACAGCCCGTCCTCGTCGAAGTGATTATTCGACACGCACTCGGCGTGCGCATGCAACGATGGCGCATCGAGATAGGCAAACACCGTCGCGGTGGAGGTGTCCCGCTTGAGGCTATCGGGCGTGGTATTGACCGGCCAGTGCGATAGTGTCAGCACCGTAGCGTCCTGCGGCGGGCCGTCGACGATGATATTCGGTCGGCCGCGAACTTCGCGGTACGGCACATATTCGAGTGGATCTGGCAGAAGCGCGGTCATTACACAGTCCGCGCACGAAGACGCGGTTTCCGGATTAAGATTGGAGCGACAACGCTAGACAGTATCTCGCCTGGATCTGACGAACATGCAGGCGAGCCACGCAACGACCCCGGTCAGGCAGGCCCACATCACAAGGTACAGCGGCCCCGCAATATAGACGCGGCCCGGATCCAGCTCGGCCGGAACCAATGCGTCCCAGAGATACCAAACGATCCCGATACCGGCCGGGACCATCGTCGGCCACAGGGCTACGGCGCGGCCCACGCCGCCTGCCTTACCTGCACCCCGCAGCAACAGCGCCGAGATCAACCCGCCGATCAGCATCGGCACGATATTCATGGCGAAAACGGTCACCATCGTGTCCGGTCGGGGACCGAACATGACGACCGCGGTCAGGGTTGCCACAGCGGGCATCGCCAACATGCCCAACAGGTTCAATTTGCCGTATCCGCTCATTTCTTCTCCTCGATTCTAAACAGCGTCTCGTCGTTCGGCCACATGCCCTCATGGCAGAACGCCTCAATGCTATTGATTCGTCCATGTTTAACCTGCAGTACGAACTCGGCCCCCGACGGGAGGTCAGGATGCTCTCCGATAACAAGCGGCAACGAGCCATCCGGTGGCATATCGGTCACACGCAAATCATCGGGAATCTGCAGCTTGGTGACGAAGCCGACGCCGCTCGGCGTCCGGACGACCACCTTAGCCTGCCGGACCTGCGCATTAAATCGGTCGGCGAACTGGTCATCGTGCCCGATGGCGGCATCAAGGACCAACCTTTCGAGCGCCGTCAACTCGGGCGAAAATTCTGTTTCACTGGCCATGGCTTGAGCATACCGCGAATCTCACACCGCGGGGGTCGCACGTCCGCTTTGGGTCGGAGAGCGGACATTCCGCCACGATGCGCCGGTTTTTTTTGGCCGAAGCGGGGCCCTGATGATGGTCTGCTTAGAGGATTTACGCTTCTTGGCCGACGCTCAATAGAATTTGCATCAGGTCTGAACTCGGGTCCTTCTTTTTGCCCAAGCCACGAAGGGCCTTGCCGCTCACACGTGACATCTCCAAAGTTTGCCTTTGGTGCCACTTCTCTACTTTCCTGCCCTCGTCCGTTGGACATAATTGGCGGCGGCGGCGATTCTGCGGATCGATGAACTCGGTAAGCAGGCCGGCTTTGATCTGCCTGGACACATACCGGGCCACATTGGATTTCTTCAAGCCGGTTATATCCACCAGTTCCGGAATCGTCGGGTTATAACCCGCCTTATCCAATAGCGTGATGGTGAGTACAGTCAACAGCGCTCCTGTGGAGGTACTGCCATACCTGTGTACACCTATATATACCAAGCGCCAGAACGTCGCATCGAGTGAACCGGTTTTTGAATTGTGACTCGTCATGTGGCCCATACCACCCCTTGTTGCGCATATAGCAGATTGGTGCCGTTTTTACGTCAATACGTCGCGACAGATAATTAGTATTTATCCCTATTTTTATATCCTGCAGGCTATGCGCCAGGCGCCGGAGGCAATAAGGCCGCGAGCTGCCCGTAGAAGGCATCCGGGTTGTCGTTCATCGAGAAATGGCCCGCGTTTGGTATCTCGAACTTCAGCGCATCGTCGACTGCACCGAGCTCGTCAAGATGTTGATTGTGCTGGCCGTATATAAATGCCTTTCTGCAGGGCGCAGCCGCGAAACGGCCGAACAATTCATGGCGTTGCGTCCAGCCGACCAGTGAACAACCGCCCGTGTAAAACGCTTCGGGATCGGCTCTGTCGAGATCGAATGCGGTGTGCGGATCGCGCGAGTGACGTTGACGAAAGCGCGGAAAAATTTCGGTGCTGAAGTGCTCGAATGTGCCCTGCACCGCCTCGGCCGCGATACCGCAACTCGATTTGCAGAGTCGCGGCTCGACCAGGAAGAGACCGTGTAGCCGGGCCATGATTCGGGTCGGCAACAACAGGGCGATCGTGCCGCCCATGCTGTGCGCGACGAGATGGATGCTGCGCACGGCATGGGCATCGATCACGGCGGCCAGCACGCCGGCATGATCCTCCAGCGTGTAACCGAAACCGGACGGCCGCGGCGAATGGCCAAACCCCATGAGATCAAATGCGAGCAAAGATCGTCCGCGCAAGGCTCCCGCAGCCCAGGCTCCGCGCCAGTTGTCCTTGCTGTTGCCGAGTCCGTGCACGAACACGAGCAACTCGTGGCCGGACTCGCGAAACCTGGCCGACAGCATATGCTCTCGGCCCTTGACGCGCACCGACAGCGCGGTTTCCGACGTGCGCATGGCGGATGCCTGACGAAGGACGGAGCCTGTTACTGATCCACGTGCCCGAGGTCGCGGCCCGGCGCAACTCTGTCCCTGACGAGTTGCTTGAGTTCCTTGACCTCGGGGAAACGGCCTTGCGCCTTGCGTGACCAGATCGTGTCATTATCGAGCCGTATCTCGAAGATACCGCCGGTCGCACCGGGTTTCAGCGTGACTGCCGCAAGCTCACTTTCGAACGTCGCCAGGAGTTCCTGTGCAATCCATGCGGCACGCAACAGCCACCGGCAACCCGTGCAATATTCAATCTCAATTGTGGCGCGCTCAGTCATGTGCGTGTCTGCGCGTTAAAGCACGATGTCGCGTCGCTTCATTTTAACGGCCGTACCATAAGCAAGCAACTCCGCACATCCTTGCATCACGGGTGATGTCGCAAAGCGCATGGCGACGATCGCATCGGCATCGAGATGCTGTGCTTCTTCGACCATCCGGTCCAGGGACTGTTCGCGGGACTCCGCGAGCATCTTGGTGTACTCGACTATTTCACCGCCGCCGATACTCCGCAGTCCGGCGAGAATATCCTTACCTAGATGCCGGGCGCGAATCGTATTGCCGCGAACGAGGCCGAGCGTATGGGTAATTTCGTAATCCAAAAATTCGTCCTGAGTCGTAATGAGCATGGCAGTCACCGATCCACATTCTTGGAATAGTAATCGTCTTCCTTACTCGTCAAGCGCTCGCGCAATACTTTAACAAGCAATACGCCAATCGCGACGAACGCCAGTAAACCGAGGAGACCGTACGGCATCGCCGCGATGGCGCCGGCGATCATGCCGATGACCCAGAGCAGGACCAGCGCGCCCAATATCGAATACCCGATCTTCTCATAGGTATCCATCTCAAGCCCCTATGTTGCCCGGTATTTCGCTCACTTCGTCATAAAGCGTCTGCAAGGACGTCGCAGACCTCATGATCTTCCGCAGATCGTAACACCGAATACGGAGGCAGGCCCGCTCCGGATAGCTTCGTGTCGAGACGGGTCATCTGGCTCGCCGATATATCCAGCGCATCAACCCAGTCGAGCAGATGCCTCATGAGAACAACCAGTGCATCGACCGAATCGGCCGCGGCAACCTCTCGGCTCATTTTCAGCTCGAAATATAAGTGCGGGTCGGTCGCATGACTCGAAATAAATTCGACGATACAGCTGCACAGGCGTTTCAACGTGGCCGTCATGTCGCCGCGAGTTACCACATCATGAGCCGTCAGATGCGCTGGGGCCCTGTCACCGTCACGGCGAGGTCCCTCAGCAAGCCATCATCCAACGCGTAGATCCAGCCGTGCAGCGTCACTTCCTGCCCGCGCGCCCACGCTGAATTCAGGCTCGGCGACCGGCTCAGGTTCGACACCTGCTTGACGACATTCAATTCGCACAGCCGCGCATGTCGTTCGGCTTCTCCGGGCAACGCTTCAAGCTCGGCGCTCCATTCGTGGCTCAATTCACAGAGTCCGCTCAGCCAATCATTGACGAGGCCCATGCGCTCGTTGCGCAACACCACCAATACGCCGCCGCATCCATAATGCCCGCAAATGATGATATTTCGAACACCAAGTGAATCGACCGCATACTGGATAACCGACTGACAATTCAGATCGTCGTCCATGACGATGTTCGCAATATTCCGGTGGACGAAGACTTCGCCGGGTTGCAAGCCCGTAATCTGGTCGGCCGGAACGCGGCTATCCGCACACCCGATCCAGAGAAACTCAGGCGCCTGCTGGCCGATGAGCCGCTTGAAGTAGTCCGGATCTCGCTCAACGCATGTGCTCGCCCATGCACGGTTGCCGTCAAACAGACTCTCGATGCCAGACATGAAAACTATTGTGCCTTAACTCGTTTGGTCCGCGCATCGCTTGGCGTGCGCCCGCAGCAAAGTGGCCCTGCCGGAATCGACCTCGAGTCCGAGTTCGCCGCCTGCATAGGCCTCGGCGAGCCTGAACAGCGCGAGCGGATGGTCATTCTCGGCGGCCAGTTCATACCATTCGAGCGCTAAAGCCGGATCGTCGGGCAACAACGGGCCTTCGTCATACTGCCACGCGAGCCAGTACTGTGCTTCCGGCACGCCGCTCCGCGCCGCCGACTCAATCAGAACCGTCGCCGTTTCGGTATCCCAGCCGTCGAGACCGAGATGGAAAAACGACAGTTGATAAGTGGCCACGGGGTCGCCGGCGTCTGACTCTGCTGTGCAAATTGCACGGACCTGGTTCAATTGCGTGCGATCCGGCTCCCGCTGCAACAGCAGAGGCCGCAGCAGTGCGCGGCATTGTCCCCGGGCTGCGGTTTGCGCCTGGATCGACGACGCGGCGACCAAAATAGCGCTCGCGATCAGGAGAAATGATGTGATGCGCGACATCCGCCGTGATCTTGCAGTTTCAATCGAGAAAGAAGTCCGCGAGCACGCCATCGCGTTTGACGATCCGGCCGCTCTTCATGACAAAGTCGACCGTCTCGAGTGCCGCAATATCCTCCAGGGGGTTCCCGGTCACGGCGATGATGTCTGCGAGCTTGCCAGCCGCCAGCGTATCGATCTCACCGTCGAGACGAAACAGCTTCGCGGTATTGACCGTCGCGGATTCGATCGCCTTGTCAGGTTGCATGCCAAGCTCGACCATATAGCGAAATTCCCGCGCCGCATATCGATGCGGGATACCCCCGACGTCCGTGCCGAATGCGATCGGCGTACCTATTTTCAGCGCACGCTCGAAGGCGCGGTATTTATCGCGATACAGCTTGATTTCATTGCCTTTCCGTTGCGCTATAGACAGCGTTGGCACCAGGTAAATATTCTTCTTCTTCATTTCCTTCAGCGTGGCATCCGTCACAGCCAAGCCGTGTTCGACGGAATCGACTCCAGCCCGCACCGCATCAGCGATCGCGTCTGCGGCATAGGCATGAGTCGCAACCGCCATGCCCAATTGATGCGCCGCTTTTACGGTCGCTTCCATTTCGTCGTAGAAAAAAAGCTGCTCGGTGCCAGTATGATCGGCCCATCCGCCGGTGGACATCATCTTGATCACGTCCGATCCGCGCTTGTGTTGCATTCGAACTGCCCGGCGACAACTCTCAAGCCCGTCACATAGCCCCGATGCGACCAGACTATCGGGATCAGTATCGACCACAGTGTTATCGCCATGTCCGCCGGCAGCCGTGACCGGTTGGCCCGCAGCCAGGATTCTCGGACCGATAAATTTGCCACCATTAATCCAGTCCCGCACGGCAAACATGACCGAGGGCTCCGAAGCCAAATCGCGCACAGTCGTAAACCCGGAGGCTAAGGTGGTCCTGGCATGACGCAAGGCCCACAGCGTCAGATCCTCGTTGCTCAACGGCGGTTGTCCTCCAAACCCTCCACCCTGTTTCTTTGGCGGACGATCTCGGCCCGACCACATTAAATGAATATGCGCATCCATGAGACCGGGTAGCACGAAGTGGTCGCGAAGATCGACGACCTCGACCGTCTCCTCTTCACCGAGATCGATTCCGTCTGCGCCGACAAACCCGCTGCGGATCTGCGTGATATAGCCGTCGTGGATGACGACGGTCTTTTCCTTCTGCGGAGCACGGCCCGGAACCGGCAACAGCACACCGGCCTGTATCAGAATGAAATCCGGTTCCTTTATATTACCGGCCGGCGTGGCGATCAGCCAAGCGCTGAACAGAGCTGCGCTAACGAGTACCGTTGTGAATTTTCGCATCGATCATGCCCTCGCCGAACCTGTGTTGACTTCAAGGTGCCGACGTCAATTAGCGGCCTCGGCCCCACCGAAATCGTGCGCACAATTAGGACACTCCGGATTCTTGAACAGCGGGCCGTACATTTCCGCATAGAGGAGCGCCTTCCAGAACCAGCGCAGCTCGCAACTGGGGCAGCGGATAAACGCCAGAACATAACCATAGCCGAGGATCGCAATGACGGTGCCCGTGGTCCACGACATTCCGCTGGCTTCGAACGCCGGCACAATGCTGCCGATCAACATCACCACGATTCCAATCACCAGTTTCCACCACTGGCCTGTTTTTCTGATTACCGAATCTTTGAACATAGTTGTTTCGATCCGAACCGAAAAAATCGCCCCCGAAATGTAGACCCTAGAATGTAGCTAATTTGCGCATGATGATATCGGCGAACTTCGCGTTAACCCGGTCAAAAGATTCAGGCGCCAGTTTTTCGAGCAAGGCTCGATTGAGTTCCGGATAGTTTTCCGGCCCACCTTCCTCAGGCCATTGCTTGGTCGCATCGATGACGATCTTGCTCGACTTGTAACGTTCGACCGTACTTGGATCGAGCGGCATGCCCCTCGCCGCTTCGAGGATATAACTCGCGGGATACGGCTGCCAGCGTGAACCGAGTGCCATTCGAACCTGCTTCTCGTCCAGCACGTCGATGTCTTCATCGACGACGATCACGATTTTGTAGATCGGGATGATGGCCGCGAGTTTCTTGCCGGCCTCGATGCCCTCTCCAGGCTTGGTTTTCTTGATACGGACATAGGTCAGGCCCGTTGAACCGACCGGGGAATGAACCTCGATCAGGCTCGGCACGAGACGCTTGAGTGAGTTATTGAACAGCACTGTCGTCGGTCCCGCAGCATAGCCGCGCGTCACGCCTGTGAACATGTTCAGGATCCACGGGTCCTTGCGGTGCGTGACCGCCGTGACGTTCATGAAGAAATTCTCGGGCTTCTGTGCGCCGAGGTATTGATACATTTCACCGAATGGCCCTTCGGGTAAAGTCTTGTCCAAGGGGATTTCACCCTCGATGATCATCTCCGCATTCGCGGGCACCATGTGATGATTGGTTTCCGAGCGGACGACCTCTTCGGCCTTGCCGCGCAAACCGCCCGCAATGGCGAGTTCGTCGATGGGTTTCTTGATCCGCCGGTTCGCGACGCGCGATCCGCTGATGATCCATATGACCGGGTCCTGCCCGATCACGATGGAAACTTTTGCAATTTTCTCGCCGCGATCCCGGGCCGCATTCAGCATCTTAAAACCGGTTTGATTGGGTTCCGGGTTCACGCCGAGAAGCCGCGGGCCACGCAATTCGCACCGGTAGGTGCCGAAGTTCGTGCCCATTTCAGGGTCGCTCGTGAACACCGAACCCGTGTTGATATAGCGCCGCGAATCCGCCGGATTACTCTTGATAAATGCGAATTTTGTCAGGTCGATGTCCGCGCCGCGCAGCACGACCTCCTTGCACAGCGCTTTGTCGCGACTGACTTCGACGGGCGGTATGGTCGGAAATTCGCCCTTGACGAGCAGGCCCTCGAGATGCGCCAGGGCCTTTCGATACGTGCCGACACCATCGTTCAGGATGGGCTCGACGCCGAAAACGATCGCTTCCGTGTACCAGTGCCCCTGGTGATTCGTGATCAACGGGCCCTTGATCCACTTGCCGTCGATCTTGACCTCTTCGACCAGGATGCAGGGCGCCTCATACCAGCCATACTCGTCGATGAGCCGGTACATGAGCGCCGTCAACTCGTACGCATCCTGATCCAGTCTCGGCACACGCAGCACGAGGCCTTGAGCTTCGATCGCCGCGATATAGTCGCGGAATGTGTCGAACGGCGCCGTCGGCGCCCGCGCGGAAGATTTCGCGCCATCGGCTGCAGCCAACTGCACGACGCCTGCCTCGCGGCTGCCCGCGAGGGCTGCCGCGCTCGCGGCCGCGATGCCGGCCCCAGTCGCGAGCACGGTGCGGCGGGACACGGTCGGACTGGAAAACTTCGAATCGGTTTTTTTTAACATGACCTTATTTATCCGGGAATGTCTGGGTGATTTGTTCTACTAATTTAACCTTATCCGCGACGGGCATGCGTTTGATCGCATGCTCCCTTCGCAGCGCGGTCGCACGGTCTTCGGCCGGCTCACTATAGATGAGTTTCACAGGTTGCCTCCCCTTCGTGTATCTCGCGCCGCGTCCCGAATTATGCTGAGAAATCCGGGCGTCTACATCCTTGGCTACACCCGTGTACAGGGTCTGGTCGGCGCATTTGACGATATAGACGTGCCACACTGTTGTTAATTCTTACAACGCCTTCAGGGACTCGATAAAACTACCCCGCATACGATAAATCGGAATCTTGCCCGGCGTGACATCCTCGACAAAGCCATCACTCTCGAGCTTCTCGGCCAACTTTTTCACGTCCGGCAAATCATCCTCATAATATACGAAGCGCAGTACGTCGCTCACGAACGTGACCCGGCCCGATTCGAGTATTGCAAATTCCCGCACCATCTGGCCCTCGGGCTTCTTGAGATCAGCGCGCAAACAGTCGAAGAACGCGGGCGATTCTTTATATAAGCGATTCAGCGCTTTCTTTTTTTCCCGATCGGCTGCGGAGAACCGGCCACCCCCGCCCGAGATGCGCATCGCGATAAAAGCGCCAACGCCTGCGCCCAGAGCGAAAACGAGGAGATAAGTTATCCAGTCTGGCATCGAACGTCGTTCAGGCAATCGAAACCGATCCGCAGGCATTCTAGCGGTATCACATCGATTCAGCGAGTGTTTACGGGCGCCGGCCGTCAGAGCCGGGAACTTGGGATCAGGCCGTTTCGTTCAGGTCACGGACGTATTTGTTGTTGCCGTCGACGAGGATAACGTTCGGCGTAATGGGTTTATCCGTCAGTTCGAAACCCATGATCACAATCTCTTCGCCGACCGAGATGCGATGCGCGGCCGGTCCGTTCATACAAATATTGCCGGACCCCGGTGGACCCTCTATGACGTAGGTCTCGAGGCGCTCGCCGGTCGTATTGCTGGCAACCAGGACCCTCTCGCTGGCCCAAAGGCCCACGCGCTCCATAAGGTCGGCATCGATGGTGATGCTGCCGACATAGTCCGGATTGGCCTCCGTGACTATCGCCTTATGAATTTTCGAGCGTAAAACCGAACGCAAAATCGCTTCTCCTGAATCGCCGAATTCGTCATCGCTACCGCCGGCTGACAGAGTGCCCGCAACAGCCGGAGGGGCGCTTTATACCTGAATATTGCCGAAAATCAATAGACTTTTGCTGAGCGTGACCAATTCACCATAATCGACGCATCGCTGCGCGCCAGCACCCGGCAGGCTACGGTATCAATGTCTGATTCTACTCGTTACCGCCCCATTTCTCGCGATAAGCGTGCAAGGCAGCGCTTCGCACGCTCTGGTGCCGGTTGCTGAGCAACAATGAGGATGGCGAACAAACTCTGGCCCGGATCACGCCGAGATCTTCGGCCGCATGAAACAGGCTGGGATACCAGGATTCCCAGTTCGGCAGTAACTCTTCTACCTGCTCCCTCAAGTTCATGCCCGACTATCGGATGACGCCTTGTCGCTCCCATTCTCCTGTATGCGTCATGTCACTGTAATCCGTTTACGCATCCCGTTCCAGAAATTCATGGCGATAATGTGACAGAATCGACTCGTTACCAACATGCCCAATTCGACCGCAAAGCGTCGCGGCGAACCGGCGATGACTTGGACGCGGAATGGTTTTCCGTGCACATCAACCCCGCCCACCTGGAAGCCGTTGCGAGTCATCAGGCCGGTCGTTGGTAAGCGCTTGCGCAACGGCCGACCATTTTTCGAGCTTCTCAGCATAGGTCATCGATGCGTGCGCAGGACTCGTGGATGGCAGCGCGATGTAAACCTTGTCATCGAACTCAGCCTCCAGGGTCGGCTGTACTTTTTTGGAAAAGATATCCGCAGCCTTGCGCCCATTAAAAAACACGTGACGGATCATCGCGTGCTTGCAGAAGAGACGAAGAAAATCGTTCGGCCGTGCCGTGGCGACATCGATCGACGAGTCGAGGCTGCCGGACCGCTCACAGGTCTCAAGCACGTCCCAGAGCGCAACGCCGTGGCCGACCATCGTACGCAACCGTTCGGCGTACGCCAATCCAGGGCCAGCGCGGAACAGGTCGTCCATAATTTTCCAAAACGCATTTTGGCGCAGCGCGTAGTATTCGCTCTTTTCTAACGAAGCCACGCTGGGCATCGAACCGAGAATCAGTACACGGGCGTTTTTTCCAACTACCGGTGGAAACCCCTTGACCTTACTCACCAACTGATCACGGATGCGTGACCGTCAATCGTATTCAAGGTCAGTCTTGCAGACACGTAGGTCGCGCGCGAGCAGTGCAGCGTCCACGATACCGTTATAATAACCGGGGATGACATCGGTCTCGTGGTAACCGAGCGCCGCGTAGAATCGGAGTGCATCGGCATTATCGGCCCGAACCTCCAGGCTCACGGTGAAAGTGCCGGCTACGATTGCCGATTCCTCCAGCCAACCGATCAAACGACGCCCGATCCCACGGCGCTGCGATTCCGGTGCAACGGCCAGCAAGTTCAGGTGCGCGGTTTCATCCGCGAATCGCATGATCGCGAAACCAACGAACTTTTCATCGACGCGCGCCGTCAGAACAACGCTATCCCGCCGTCGAATGAATCTCTCAACGCGCCATGCGGACCAGGATTTCGGCAGGCCTGCTTCAATCAGACGTGCCGACAGGGACGCGATGCGTTGCGCGTCCTCGTGTCTTGCCGGTGAAATAGCGCACTCCATAGTGGCCCCGGCTAGCGCGCAATGGATTGTTTGTCGCCATCCGCCGTCACGTTTACGAACGTGATCGTGGTGGCAAACAAAACGCGCCTTTCTATCTGGTCTATTTCACCATACACCTCGACGAGGTACTCGACGGAAGTATTGCCTATCCGCGATTCGTTCACCGAGAAACACAGAATCTGGCCACACCGAATCTGGCGCTTAAACTCCACATTATTTAAAGCGATCGTAACGAAACGGTTGCCGGGATAATCCATGTTCGCCGTGATATAGGCGAACTCATCAAGCCACTTGAGCAGATAGCCACCGAACAGTGATCCCTGATCGTTGAGGTGTTCCGGAAGAACAAGCTTGCGATGATCCATATTTTTTTAACTCCCAATCATCATTGTAGCCCGTCGCGACTATTCCTCCGAACCGTGAATGAATTGACCCGGCTGGTGCGCAATAAATGGGGTACTTTGAGTCATGCCCGCTTTGTCAGGCGGCGGCCGACAGTCCGAATAATCGACACGGACAGGTAGAACGCCGAAAAGAAGAGCAGTCCGACTGAAGCCGCAAACAGAAGGGCATCCCGAGTCGTCACAAACACGGGGGTATAGGCGTCCCAAGTCGTCTTTGAGAGTTCCATGTCGCCATCGAAGTACAAATAGGCCGCCTGTTCAAACAGCGATGCCTCGAAGGCGGCGCGTGCCGTCTCGAGGCGTGTTTCATTCGCGACCATCTTTCGAATTGCGAGCCCCTCATCGTGGAACGTCCGATCCTCGCTCGCCATATGATATTCGATAAGTGCCGCCATGCTGCCGCCGTGATAACGGGCTGCGATTTCGCGAAATGGATGCAGGTCAACCGTGACCTGATCAAATTGCGCATCCAGTCTCTGTTCGTACTGTGCGATGTAGCCAGGGAAAATACCCCCGACGAGGACTCCGGCTGCAAAGACGGCGGTATAGATTAAGTTACGCACCATATTTAGATACGCCCGTTTAGCTCACTCGATCTGGGCATCGTGTCACACTTTTGCGGGTTTACGGCATTTTATGTCAACAGCGGCATCTTGCACGAGTGCGCCCGGCTATAGTATTGGAATTGAAAATCAAAGAAAAATCAGATTATGGACACACACAAAACCTGTGACGTGATCCCGCTGTTTCCCGGCCAGGAAGACGATTCCGAAATCGCCGGGTGGGATCCATACATTTTCTCCATTGTTGCCGGCCATGACCGATACTTCGGCGAAGAGCGCCGGCGCATGCCGCGGCCGCTAACCCCGTCGCGACGCCGTGCATTGCTGCTGGCAAGTCGGAAGATAAAAAAGAAAAAACTCCGCTAACGACCCCGACAAACCCGGCTAGGGGCTATTTCTGACCATAATGATCTGATAGCCATGATGGATAATTCGAAAGTGCTCCCCGAAAAACTTCATGAAGGTATCGATGGCAAGTTGTGGGCCTCGCATGTCAGGGTCTTCGGCCCACCCGTACGTCGGCTCATCCGCCTTCCAAGGGTAATCATCAAAAATTATCATGCCGCCTGGCTTGAGCAACCGAAACGACAGGACCGCGTCCTCAAGCACGTCGGGACCCATATGCGACCCGTCGATATAGATAATGTCGTAGCTATCGAGTGGCAGCTTTCTGAGTTCTTCCTGTGAAAGGCCGGCTATTGTTGTGACCCTGACGTGCCCGCCAGCCTTCTTTACATTTGCCTGAAATCTGGCCTCCAGATCGGGCGAATAAACATCCCAAGACGGCCAATCGAAAAACGCATCGATACCGGTAACGCGGCTCGATGGATCCGGGAGGACATTTTCGAGCATTCAGACGACTGAACACCCTTCATACGTGCCGACCTCGAGGTAATGAATCCCCCGCTTACCCTTATACGGCGCCATGGCCTTTTCCCGGAGTGGAATATTAGGGGTAAACCAGTCAGACGTGAAATTATAGTCCTGCAAAAAAGCGTCTTTTTGTATCGGGCCACGCTCCGCCAGGATAACTCTTGCCTGGCCTTTCTCCTGCTCCTTCGGCCCACAGCCGGCCAAGGTCACAATCAGAAACGCTGTCGCGATCAAAAATAACCCTGAAAATTTACCGTACATTTTTTCTACGCATTACTTTTCCGTATTCCGTAATTCGTTTCGATGAAAGGGTCTTTCTCCCTCTCAGGCCTTCGAACACGCGGCGCGGTACGATAACACAAGACACCACGAAGAATTTCAACTTTGGGTTGCGGTTTCAACCGGTCGACGCAACACTTTGTCGGAAAGCCATTGCCTAGCGAAAATATTTTTGAATCAAAGGAATAGCTATAGATTAGGAGGGACGCCAAGCACTTATCGATGGGCATACTGGCAACCTCGTCCAACTGACAGCTCAATTGCCTGTTTAGACAGGGGTTTCAGCGGCAACCGACTATTTGAGCTTTCCGCTCAATCATCGGTAGAGTTTGCGTCGCAGTCCTTCAGGCGCCTCTGCAAAACTCTCTGGCCTGAAAACCAGGCAGCACGGTTTCAAGCACGTGTTGCATCGACCGGTTGAAACCGCAGCGGAAAGCGGACATCCGTAGCTGATAGTGGTGACGCGGAACGAACCGCACAATATCGTTTCCTTTTCGGCCAAATCACCTGCGTCTAAAAAGTTTTTTTGATCCCAGGATCTAACGATTTTAGTTACCACTCCGGGTGCAATAATGGTGCAACAGCATCCTAGCGATCTAACCTCCGTCTTTATGTCGCCGATGCTTGCTTTCTTTTCAATAAGTTATGGCGCGCCCGAAGGGATTGCTTGCCGCCTCCGGCGGCTGCGCCTCTCCCCACCATCTGCACCGCGTCGCGTTGCATCTGGTGGACCCGAGTCGTGCTGCACATGGATGTGCGAATGCCGCGGAGGCCAGGGACGGCCGAGAGCGGCAACCGGGGGGTTCCAATCGAACCTCCAGGACACCCGATAACTAAAAAGGGCCACTCTTTAAAGTGGCCCTTTTCAGTTATGGCGCGCCCGAAGGGATTCGAACCCGCGACCTTCCGCTCCGGAGGCGGACGCTCTATCCAGCTGAGCTACGGGCGCATTGTGAATGGCGATGAGGGTGCGATTCTAACCTATAGCTTGCGAGTCACACCGCCGGCGTTCATCCTTGGCGGATGAGTTCTTCCCACGCCGCCCAGGATATTTTTCTCGACATTTTCGACGCCGCACCGGTGCGCGATCTGGACAGCGGTGAAGCCCTGATCAACGCCGGCGCCGCGGCCGATCAGGTCTTTAATATCCTGAGCGGCATGCTCATGGTCAGCCGGACGGGCGGCGACGGGCGGCGCCAGATCCTGAGTTTTCTCGTGCGTGACAACTTCGTCGGCCTGACCGCGACGGATCGCTATTTCTTCACAGTCGAGGCCGTCACACCCGCGCGTGTCGCTTGTCTGTCACGGCGCACCTTGAGTGAACATCTCGCCAGTAACGCTGAATCCGAACGCGCATTCATGAATATGCTGTTCCGCGTTCTCGAAGACGCTTTCGACCTGATTTACAGCCTCGGGCAACGCACGGCCGTCGAGCGGCTCGGCGTCTTCATCCTGTACCTCCGCCACTGGCATCGTCTGAGCAACAACATCGGCGATGATCTCGATCCGGTGCTGAACGAGGTCGCGCTGCCGATGAGCCGCGAGGATATTGCGGACTTCCTCGGCCTTAAGAAGGAAACCGTGAGCCGCAGCTTCCGGCAACTTGAGGAACGCGGGCTCATCGAGCGAATGGACAGCCATCGCGTACAGATCATGGATCTCGTGGCCCTGCGCCAGCTCGCCGGAATCTGGGATTTCTCGTCCCCACGCCGCCTCGTGCCGGCGGTCTAGCCGGCCCCCAATTGTTGAGTACCCGGCTGATCGTCAGCCTCACGGGGGTTTAAGGATCAGGGCTTTGTATCTATACTTCGCCAGCCCGGGCCCGGCAAACGCGCTCAAGCGACCCGTCCAAAAATTTAAACCGCTGAAAATATGGCCTCCAATAAAACTGACAAGCAATTTTTTAACCTGTTCATGCTCATCACCGGCGCTCTGATCGGTGTGACGTTCGGACTGTTCCTGCTCTCGAATTTTATCGCCGGTAAGACACAGGAAGTCTACATCCTGGAGGATTCACTCAACCAAGATCAGGTGCTCGCGAATATTCGCCCAATCGGGCGAGTGGCGCTGCACGGCGAAGCCATCGTTGCGGCGCCGGTTGCCGAGGTCGAACCCGTCGCCGAAGTGCTCTCGGGTCCGCAGGTTTACAACCAGGCTTGTCTCGCCTGTCACGGAGCCGGTGTCGGTGGCGCGCCGATAACGGGTGACGCAGGCGCATGGAATTCGCGACTCGCGAAAGGCAATGGTGTATTGAACGATCACGCGCTCAACGGTTTCACCGGCGATGCCGGCTTCATGCCGCCGAAGGGCGGACGCATTGATCTGTCGGATCAGGAGATTCTCGCGGCCGTCGACTATATGGTCGGACAGGTTCGCTAATTTCGTCGCTGGCGCAGCGACAGCGCCTCCGCAATATGTCGCGCTTCGACTTTGCCGCCCGCATCACCATCGGTCGTGTCGAGATCGGTCCGATCCAGGTCAGCGATCGTGCGCGCGACGCGCAGTACGCTGTCACAAGCTCGGGCCGACAACGGAAACCGGGCTGCCGCCTTCTGCAAAATTTTCTCCCCGGCCTTATCGGGTACGCACCAGGCGCGCAGGTCAAGCGGTGCAAGCCGGGCATTGGGTATCCCGCAGCGCTCATGCTGGCGAACAGCGGCGACCCTGACACGTTCGCGCACGATTTCCGTGCACTCGGTCGACGGTATTTCCCGCATCACCCAGGCCTGCGCCTCCCGCGTTAACGTCAGCGAGATATCGATGCGGTCGAGAAAGGGGCCCGAAATGCGGTTCTGATAGCGCCTGATTTGATCGGGACTGCAGCGGCATTCTTGCTGCGGATCGCCGGCGAAACCGCAAGGACAAGGATTCATGGCCGCGATCAACTGGAACCGCGCGGGAAACTGCACCGTGCGCTCGGCGCGGGCGATACTCACACGTCCCGTCTCAAGCGGTTCGCGCAATGCCTCCAACGCGTTTCTGGCGAATTCAGGCAACTCGTCCAAGAACAGAACCCCTTGGTGCGCGAGCGAAATTTCGCCGGGGCGCGGCGAGCGCCCGCCGCCGACCAGCGC
>Ga0114949_10000747_pt1 | contig 18460 bp, 16 predicted proteins | sample N074metaG_FD_83505 | JGI IMG/M metagenome (GOLD analysis project Ga0114949, IMG submission 83505) | Deep subsurface microbial communities from Kermadec Trench to uncover new lineages of life (NeLLi) - N074 metaG | ecosystem: Environmental > Aquatic > Marine > Ocean trench > Sediment | place...
GAGCGCAACCGGCTTGCCGTTGATCGTTCCATCGAGGGTCGCGGCCAGCAAATTATTTTCGGCATGCGATTGCTCGAATAAATCCACATTGATGTGCAGAGGCTTTAATTGCTGCGGATTAGTGTAGGTAAAATCGAGATCCCGGATGCGGGCATGGTGGATCAGAAAATCGAGCGCCGCACTTTCGTCCGCGCGCTCGGTCTGGGCACCGTCGCCGATCATCCAGTTGTGAACGCCGGTCTCGGAAGTCTCCAGCGCGATGACCGCGCGATCTATCTCAACGAGCTCGATCAGAATCAGCCCGCGGAGCAGGGCCGGGAGGTCCACGATGATCCTGGCCTGGCCAACGCGTACCATATCGGGGGCCTGGCCCCACGTCGCGTTGGCAAAATGAATGTCCGCCGCCGTCAGAGTGGTCTGCCGCCCGACTTCAACCTCGAAGCGGCCATCGATTCGAAATTCCCGCCCGGCCAGGTTCGTAACAAACGTTTCCAGACCGTCCTTGACCGCGCCTGGCGCGAAGGCCAGTAGAGCAGCGGCCGCGCCGATTATGAGGAACACCACCGCGCATAATGCCAGCAGAATTCTTCCGATCATTTGCATCACGAGATACCCGTCCTGAATAGTGGTTACAGCATATTCGCTTCGTCGACGGCAAGCACTGACACGATACGCTCTTCATTCCGCTTGCCGAAAGTGTCGAGTGTCAGCCCCACTGTCATTTAACGGTGCTCTTTAAAGTAGCGGGCCGCGGGTCGGGGATAAATAGTGCATAAATGCTGATGAACATGAAAAGGGTCGCGCCGAAGAGCATCGGCGCGTTGGGCTGAATTTTGTAAATCGCCGTGCCCAGCAAAGGGCCGAGAATGGCTCCGACGGTGTTTGCGGCGGACAGGTAGCCCGCGGCGACACCCTGTTCATGCGGCTCGACGGTCAGGCTGGCGCTGCCGTTAATCCCGGGTGTCGCGCAGGAAAACGCGAGTCCGAGCACGCCGAATCCGATCATCAGTACCGGGAGAGTGGGTGCAAACGCCATCGTGAACAATGCAGCGGAAAGAAAAGGGCCGCACAGGCGCAACAGGACTCGCGGTGATATCCGGATTATCTGGAACAGGACCCCCTGCACCAGGGTAATGACGACCGCCATACAGGCTAAAGCAATACTGGCTGTGCGCATGACCGCGGCCATATCCGTGATGCCGAATTTATCCTGGATGTAAAAGGCCGTGATGAAATTAAGCGAAATGAAAACGACGAAGAAACTGGCCCACATGATCATGTAAGGACGCAGCCGCGGGTCCGTCACTTTTAATGTCGACACTTTCTTATTTTTTTGCTTTTTTCGTTCCAGGTGACGAGCCGGCTCCACCAGCCAGATGACGGCGGCAAATGCGCCAATCAGGGAGATGGCCGCCGCGGCATACATGGGCACCAGCGCACCGAGAAAGGCCAGTCCACCGCCGATCATCGGGCCCAGGATCGAACCCATGCTGTTGGCGCTGCCGATAAGCGCCATGCCCTTCGCCCGGTTTTGCCAATCCGTCACGTCGGCGATATAGGCCGACGCGGACGGGTAAATAGCGGACGCCGTCAGGCCATACACGATGCGTGAAAACATGATCATCGCGATCAACAAGGCAGTGGACGCCGCTCCGGTCAGTCCGATCTGCAGCGCAATCGCCATGAAAAAAGTGCCGACGGCGCTGCCGAACAGGCCGATAATGAACACCGGTTTTCGGCCCACCGCATCGCTTCTGCGGCCCCAGAACGGGGCGGCAAATATCAGGGTCACGTTGGAAAGCGAAAACGTGAGGCCGAATTGCAGCTCTGTCAGCCCGATCGACCGGGCCATCGGCGCCACGATGATGAACAGCAGCGACTGTCCGATCGCGAAAATAACCACGCCGCCGGCCAGGATAAACTTTCCGGCGCCATAGTCGTTTTGTTCATCTGTCATGTACTTCTCAATTCGTCGGCAACGCGAATGCCGTGATGTAGTCCCCGGGTCTTGGGTAAATAAACGCATGTCCACCGGACGCGATCACGACGAACTGCCGGCCCTCTACTTCATACGTCATCGGCATGGCGAATGAGCCGGTCGGTAATTTTTCGCTCCACAATTCCTCGCCCGTGACGACATCGAATGCGCGCACGCGGTCATCCTGGGTCGCGCCGATAAAGGCGACTCCACCGGCGGTAAGAATCGGACCGCCGAACGATGCGGTGCCCCATCTGAGTGGAATCGGTACCGGCATCAGTGTGTCGAGGACACCCAGTGTATTTCGCCAGAGAATCTTTCCGGCAGTCAGGTCGACGGCGACCATGGCGGCCCACGGCGGTGCGTTGCACGGCGTGAACATCGGCGAGACGACCGGCCCCTGTTTCAGTGCATAGGGCGTGCCGAGCAGAGGCGAAGCAGCGCCCATCAGGTTTTCCGCCGAGCCGTCGCCGAGGTTCTCGACTTCCTCCACGGGAATCAGCTGCGCATAGTGCGTCATCAGTAGCACCTTCGTGACCAGGATTCCGCTGCGCGGATCTACAGCGACGCCGCCCCAGTTAATTCCACCCGCGGTGGATGGCATGATGACCGTGCCTTCCAGGGAGGGCGGCGTGAAGATCGGGCCGAAGCGGAATTCGCCGAATTTGTCACGGCAGGCCGCCTTGTCGAGAAACGTCATGCCCCAAAAATCATCCGACGAGAAGTCATGTGGAACGAGCGGCGGCGGCAGGGTCGGAAACGGCTGGGTCGGAGACAGAACCTCACCCGGGACGCCGCCCTGGGGTACCGGCCGTTCCTCGATAGGGAAAAAGGGTTCACCTGTTTCCCGGTGGAAGATAAACAACATGCCGGTTTTTGTCGGCAGAATGACAGCGGGAAACAGCTCGCCGTCTTTTTCCAGGTCGATGAGAGTCGGCTGGGCGCTGTTGTCATAGTCCCAGACATCGTGATGGATGGTTTGAAAATGCCAGACGACCTTGCCGGTGGAGCCTCGCAACGCAACGATGGAATCAGCATAGCGGTTGTCTCCGGGCCGGGTACCGCCGAAAAAATCAGGCGAGGGTCCGGACGTCGGCAGGAAAATCAGGTCTCGCGACGCGTCGACGCTCATCAGGCCCCAGACGTTGCCACCGCCGGTATTTTGTGCGGCCTCGGGCGTCCATTCCTCATAGACGGGGTCGGTCGAGTCGCGCGGGATGGGATCGAAAATCCAGCGCGGCTCGCCGGTTCTGACGTCGAAAGCGCGGACCGCGCCGCTCGGTGCGTTCCAGCGATGATTGTCGCGAACGGATGTGCCGACGACGACGGTGTCATTAATGATAACGGGCGGCGAAGGAAACTTGACCTCACCGATGGCCGCTGGCGGGTGCGCATTCAGGATCGAAGGTTCGACATTGACTGTGCCCGCATCGCCGAATTGTTTGCACAAATTGCCGTCTCGTGCATCGACCGCGATCAGTTTCAAGTCGTGGGTGGCGACCAGGATTCGTTGATCGCACGCCGCCGGTTCCTGCTGTTGCGGATCTTCCCAATACGCGACGCCGCGGCAATTGGCGAACGCGGCGCTTTTGAGTCCCTCCGGATCGTCTTCCGTCGCATAGCCGCCGATGCGGATATTGGGCTCGAACGTCCACCGTTCACGGCCGGTGGCCGGATCTAACGCGATAATTCGGCTGAAAGGCGTGCATAACACGAGGTGTCCGCCGGCCGATTCGGGCACCAGGATTGGATTCACCTGCACCTTTGCCGTTGCATTCTGAAAATCCGTTCGGCGCGCCAGTTCGCCGGTTCGATATTGCCAGGCGATTTCCAGATCTTTGACATTGGTTGCATTGATCTGGGTCAGCGGAGAGTACTGCTGGCCACCGGGATCTCCCCCGTAATGGCTCCATTGGGCCTGTGCCGGCAGCGTCGAGCCGAGCGACAGAAGTGAGATAGCGATGAGTGCGCGAAGTGACATCCGGATCGATTCTTATGGGTCGAATTACCGCGCAATGGTACGGAGATACGGACCCTATTGCGAACGGCCGGGGCCGCCGTTCTAATACCTGCACAAGCCAAATTAACAATCGGGAGCGAGAGCATGAACGTCGTAATTACCGGCAGCACCAAGGGAATCGGATTCGGCATGGCCCGCGAGTTTCTGCAGCGCGGCCATAACGTCATGATCTCGAGCCGCAGGCCCGATGCGGTCGAAAAGTCTGTCGCCGACCTGCGCGCGGAATTCCCGGGCAGAACGATCTCAGGTCAGGCCTGTGATGTTGCCGAATACGAGCGGGTGGAAGTCCTGTGGACAAAATCAGTGGAGGCGCTTAAGCAAGTCGACATCTGGGTCAACAATGCGGGTACGGACGGCAAAAAAGTGCCGTTCTTCGCGTTGCCGAAAGATAATTACGTGCAGACGATCAAGACCAACATGATCGGGATGATGAATTGCAACAGCGTCGTGATACCGGGCATGTACAAACAGGGCAGCGGCTCGATATTCAACATGGAGGGTTTTGGCAGTAATGGGATGACGCGCCCCGGGGCCAGTGTCTATGGCGCCACCAAATATGCGCTGCATTATTTTACCAAGTCGCTGGTCACCGAGCTCGAAAATACGCCGGTCAACATGTGCTACCTGAGCCCCGGGATCGTCGTGACCGACATGCTGGTGCCGCCGCCCGATCAGCGCGGAGAGGGTTGGGAACAGGTCAAGAAAATACTGAATGTCCTTGCGGACACGGTGGAGACGGTCACGCCCTTCCTGGTAGACGGCATGTTGAACAATCACAAGAATGGTGACGCGGTACGTTGGCTGACAAAAGGTAAGATCATGCGCCGGTTCTTCATGAATCGATTCAGGAAACGCGACATTTTTACGCCGCTCGGATTATGAACAAGGGGTCTTTGAACAACGGGTTTATGCAGGAGCCAAAAGAATGAGTTCATTGTGGGTCAGCGATTTGCTGGTCAGCCGGCGTTCGGCGATCAAATCACTCGCCGGAATGTCGGCCGGTGCGCTGATGCTCGGTAAGGCGGGCGCCGCCGACTCGCTCGATTTCGATGACCCGTACGATAATTTGTACGCGTTCGGGAAGATCTGGGCCGGTTACGACAAACCGCAGATCGGCGCCTTTCACGGGCTCATGTATGCGCGTATTGGAACCCGGCGGCTGATTCCGTTGTTCGGCTATACCGGCACCGGCGTTATGCAGTCGAAAATTGATGCAGACAGAAACCTGTGGGTCAGAGGCAAGGAGACCGGTTATTTTACGGATCTTGCAACGGGTGAGATACTCGAAACCTGGGATAACCCGTTCACCGGCGAGACCGTCGAGGTGTTTAATTTCTACAACTCGAACATGGGCGGAAAACTGACGGCGGAGATGCCGCGATTCGCGATGGGGGCGGCGAAGGACGAGCCGACGTTGATGAATCAGGGCACCGAAAAGGGTGGCTCGGGTACCGTGCCGTTCGTTTTGCCGTTCCAGACCTATGGCAACGACCTGATGCTGGCATGGGATTACGCGCACGAGTATACGAACCCGGTGACTCCCGAACGCTGGCCGAAGGCTTCGACCGGTCCGCGCATCAACCCGTCTGAACATTTCACGTTCACGATGTCGCGCGCCCAGGTCGTGGACCGGAGCGAACCGTCGGTGCGGTTTCAGGCCGGATTCTCCAGGGTGTTGCAGTGGTGGCCGTGGATGCGCATGGGTGGGAACGAGTATCAGGATGAGGTCCTGTTCGGCCGCATGTTCAGTCACAAGGGGCTCGACGATTACGGCGACGTGCCGCCGAAGGTGCTCGCCTATATAGAAAAGAATGCACCGGAATACCTCGAGCCGCCGGATGACTGGCCGCAGGTGATGCCGCGAGGCACGTGGGAGGCGTTTGCCGATGAAGTGCCGTCCGAGAAACCGGGGGCATAAGCAGCATGGCAGCTAAGGGATCATTTCCGTCCAGTCCGTTCTGGGACTACTCGCTGGGGATTTATCGGAAACCCGGTGTCGCCGACGCCTGTATCGCGTTGCAGGATGAATTCGGCCTGGATGTGAATATGCTGCTCGCCTGCCTGTGGTTTAGCGCGGAGGGCCCGGGCAGGCTTGACTCGGACCAGATCCGTGAATGCGTGGGGCGGACCCGCGATTGGCAGGACAAGGTCGTCAAACCGCTGCGCACGGTTCGTCGTTACAGCAAGGAGCAGCCGGCCGAATTACCCGAAAGTCTGCGTGACGAATTTCGTCCGCGGTTGCAGGCGGTCGAACTCGACGCCGAGCATGTCGAACAATTGCTGATTGCCGGCGTTCTGCAGCCGATTATCGATGGGCGAGACGCAGAGTCACTCAGCGCAGGGAGTAGAACGAAGCGCAATCCTGGCGCGGACGCGGCCCAAAACCTGCTGGCCTATCTCGCGTTACTCGGTGTGGCGCTGGAACAGCGGATCACGGAGCGGTTGCGTCTGATTGTTCTGGCCGCTTTCCCCGATGCGAACCTGACAGCGCTAGCGGGCGTGGGCGACTAGCCCGGCTTGACCGCGTAGATGCCAGCGTTCTCGCGCCCGTCCATTCGTCCGAGACCGCTGAAATCGCTGCGATCGATGAAGCTGGTACGCTGAATGGTAAAGCCGGCTTCGGTGCAGATCCGCGTCAACAGATCCGTATCCAGCAGATTCATGAAGGGTGGGCCCTCGATGGGGCGATCTCTCGGCACTGCAGGCGTCGGCAGGTAGTTCTCCAGCCCGATCATCAGTCCGGGCCAGCGCTCGCCCTTTTCCTTTTTCTGCTCGAAGGTCGGAATCAATTTGCGCCAGATGCCATAGGGTGTGTCCGCGATAAGGTAGAGACGTCCGCCGGGCTTGAGCCAGGAATACATGTTTCGGACCGATGCGTCGATCGCGGAGCCATCGAGGAAGTGCAGCACGCGCGAGCACAGCACCGCCCCGAATGACTCTTCGGGGAATTCGATATACGGCAATTGGCCGGTGACACAGGTGACATTCGCGCGCAGTTTTTCCGGCGTCTTTTCGATCAGGATATCGAGGTGTTGTTGTTCCAGGTCACAGGCCGTAACGGTGCCGCCGGCTTCCAGCGCAGCGATCGTCGCGACGCCGTAGGCACAACCGAGGTCGAGTACGGGGTCGTCCGACTGACCGGCGAAGTAGATAAAATCATCGGCGTATTCGTCCAGTATCTTGAACATGAAGCCGGTGCCGTTCAGCGTCGGTTCCATGTTCGGCAGATGCCATTTCGGGACGTCTTTTTTGGTTTCGGTCATCGATCTGAGTTCGTGTCTCGCATCCGCCCCAGTATCCCATTACCGGTATGAATTACACAATGCTGAAAACGCCTATAGCCATCGATTGCCAGTGTGGCTGGCTATCACGTGGTCGGCCTGGACGGTTCATTTTCATTGCAGCCGTTCTGCCTCTTTAATACTGCCCCTATAAAGCGGCCGCTGCGGTGCGGCCTGAAGAACCTTAAAAGGAAGGAAGAATTTATGTCGGATCAGGAAACGGCCGGGCCGGAGTTCATCGCGGTTGCGCTTCAGGTTTCGTGCAATGGGATCAATTTGTGTCCGGATGTGGAATCAGCCCGTATACGGATTGCAGAAACCATCAAAAAAATAGACGGTTATGCGACGACGGCATCGAATTTTCTGGAATGGTTCTATGGCGCGCCGGTCAAGCTCGTCGCTTTGCCGGAATACGCGGTCACCGGTTTCCCGATGAAAGAGTCGCCGGCGGAGTGGCGAGAAAAGGCCTGTTTCGCCTACGACGGACCCGAGTATGAGGCGCTCGGAAAGATCGCTCAGGATAATGACATTTACCTGGCCGGCAACGTGTACGAAGTCGATCCGAATTTCCCGGAGCTGTATTTCCAGGTCTGCTTCATCATCGGGCCCTCGGGCGATGTGATTCTGCGTTATCGCCGCCTGACATCGAGTTTCGAGCCTACGCCCCACGATGTCTGGGACAAGTATCTCGATATTTACGGGTTGGATGGCGTTTTTCCGGTCGCCAAAACCGAAATCGGCAATCTGGCGATGATCGCTTCAGAAGAAATTCTGTATCCGGAATTTACCCGTGCCCATGTCATGCGGGGTGCGGAGATCATCATTCACCCGACCAGCGAGCCCGGCAGCCCACAGCTCACGATCAAGGAGATTTGCCGGCGCGCGCGGGCGGTCGAGAACATGGCTTATGTGATCTCGCCCAACTCCGCCAGCATCGACAACATTCCGATCCCGGCCTATACCTGCAGCGCGATGTCGAAGATCGTCGATATGCACGGGCACGTCCTCGCCGAGGCGGGGCAGGGTGGCGAGAGCATGTCGGCCAATGCCGTGATTGACGTGGGCGGGTTGCGGCGGGCACGCCGCCGCGTCGGCATGGCCAACGTCTTGTCACGGCAGGCCTATGGGCTCTTCGCCGAGAGCTACGCACAGGCCGATTTCCATCGGGGCAATTTTTTGCTGGAGGACGGCAAGGTCATCGAGCCACCCAACCGCGACGTATTCCGTCGGCGCCAGGAGAGAAATGTCGAACGCCTGATTAAAGCCGGCCTGCTATAACGTGCTATGACGGTGTCAGACACCAATTGGTGTCTGACACCAGATGCTTTAAAAAATTGGTGTCTGACACCAGATGATTTTTTGTTAGGCTTAGTCATTCGATAGATAGACCCGACATGGGGGAGTGTGAATGAGTGGATTGAGTGCGAATCGGCGTCAGTTTCTGAGCGGAGGTGGGGCTTTGGCCGCCGGCTTGTCGTTGAAGTACGCGCTCCCGATTGCCCATGCCCAGGCCGCGCTGGACCAGCCCTATGGCGCATGGGAAGACGTCATGCGTCAGAAGTGGACCTGGGACGCCGTGGTTCACGGCAGCCGCGGGATTAATTGCACCGGCCACTGCGCGTTCAATATCTACGTTAAAGACGGGATTGTCTGGCGCGAAGAGCAGCAGGGCGAATATGGCCGTTCCGGCGACGATACGCCGGACTATGGTCCGCGGGGCTGCCAGAAGGGTGTTCGTCACGCCAAGTACATGTACAGCAAAGGGCGCGTGCTCTACCCGATGAAGCGCGTTGGCGAGCGCGGCGAAGGCAAGTGGGAGCGCATCAGCTGGGACCAGGCGGCGACCGAGATCGCCGACAAATTTATTGATTACGCAACCGAGTTCGGGCCCACGTCGATTACGCTCGCGATGGGCACGGGGATGATCATGAAACGGGCCTCTTTCGGGTCATTGTTCCGATTCGCCAATCTGACCGGCATCGTAGTGCCTGAAACCTTTGCCGGTGTCGGCGATCTTCCGGTCGGTGCGTATCAGGTTCTCGGATACGAATTACCCGGCGACAATATGGCCGCCGTGTTCAAGTCGAAGACCTGTCTGGTCTGGGTTTGCAATCCCGCGGTGACACGAATTCCGGATGCCCATTTTTTCTGGGAGGCGCGCTATAACGGCACGGAAGTGATAACGATCACGCCGGATTTCAATGGGAGCGCGATGCATTCGTCGAAATGGCTGAACCCGAAACCGGGGACGGACGTCGCGCTGGCGATGTCGATGGTACAGGTCATTCTTGAAGACCGCACGATCGAATGGGATTACGTGCGTGAACAAACCGACCTGCCGTTCCTCGTGCGCAGGGACAACCGCAAATTTCTTCGCCAGACCGATATCCCGGGTAGCGAGCCGGGCGATTCGGAACCCGGTTTCTTTTTCTGGGACGAGGCGGCCGGCGGCATCGTGAAAGCGCCGGCGACCGGGTTCGGTTCACCGGTTCCGGGCCAGGAGGCGCCCGAGAGTGAAACGCTCCGGCTCGGCGACCTCAAACCCGCACTCGAGGGCAGCTGGGTTGTCGAGACCAACGAGGGTCCGGTCGAAATCACGACGGTTTTCGAGTTGACGAAGGAATTGGCGCAGGGTTACACGCCGGAACGCGCGGCGAAAGAAACCGGTGTCCATGCAGATGTCATTCGGGAGGTGGCCCGAATATTCGCGACCGGCAAGCCAGGGATGATTTTCGCGGGCTATCGCGCCAACAAATGGGTGCACGGTGACCTGCTTCTTCGAGCCTGGTTATTAATGTGCGCGCTGACCGGCAACACCGGCCGCGAAGGCGGCGGTGTCCAGACGACTCAGCTGGCGAACGGCGACGGACTCATGAGTTACGCATTCAACGGCATGGGTCCGCGGCTAAATGTACAGGCGATATCACTGTGGGATTACGTCCATAACGACGGCTCTTCGACGACCCGGGAAATTTACGGCGACAAACTCGCTGATCATTTCGATTCGCATCATCAACAGGCTGTCGACAACCAGTGGATACCGGATTTTTCCAAGACGCCATGGAAGATGGGCTTCATGGTCGGTCACAATCCGGCCAACTGGCGGGCGTCGGGTCAGGGCTGGCGCGATACCGCGTTCGGCAGGCTCGAGACCATTGTCTCGGCGACACCGCACATGAGTGTCACGGCGATGTACTCGGATTACGTATTGCCGATCGCCGATCATTACGAACGCGACGATTTCACGACGGAAGGCCGCACGCCGTATGTGCAGGCCATTAGCCAGGCAGTACCGCCACTCGGCGAGTCCGTCGATGACTGGGCCATGCTCGAACGACTGTCGCGGGCAATCGCCGAGCGCGCAAAGGCGCGCAGCATTGAGCCGGTCAAGGGCTTTGCTTTCGGCGCTCCGGTCGAATGGGATTACACGCAATTCAACGAGATATTCACGACGCTGCGTGCGCAAGACGGCTCTGCGATCAAGGTCAGGAGCACGCGCGACGCGGCAGAATTCATCATCCAAAACTCTGGCGGAATGTCCGACGTGACTTTCGACAAGTTACGCGAGAAGGGCTTTATTCGCGTCGACGATGCGGATGGCGTGCAGTTCGGCCCGAAATCGAACTACAGTTACTATGTTTTGGCGCGCGTAAAGGATAAAAGACCGTACGAAACACTGACTGGCCGCCAGCAATTTTACCTGGATCACGACTGGTTCCTGCAGGAAGGCGAAGCATTGCCCGAGTATCACGCACCGTTCAAGATCAAGGGTTATGATCTGCGGTTGACGATGGGTCATGCGCGGCACGGTATTCACAGCATGTACCGAGACGATTCGCTGCTGGTCAGTTTGCAGCGCGGCGAACCGGACGTGTTTCTGAATCCGGATGACGCCGGGCAACGGGGCGTGAACGATGGCGAGATGGTTCGGGTGTTTAATTCCTTCGGGTCATTCGTTGCCCAGGCGCATGTCAGTTCGGCGCTGCAGCCCAAGACGCTTTTCATGTATCACGGCTGGGATCCGATGATGTTCGAAGGCCGCCAGAATTTCGGCTCGGTGATACCGACGAGCGGGCTTATAAAACCGACGGCCCTGGTGGGCAACTACGGCCATTTGACCTATCGTCCGCCGGGGAATGTGCCTAATCAGACCTTTCACGACTGCACGGTCGAGTTTGAAAAGTACGTGGAAGCGTGATCGAAATGGGTATAGTAAGAATTCGCTGAATCAGTAGCTATTTAGAAGAGTACAGGCGCGAGGAGCAAAGATTATGGGCATGCAGATCTCGATGGTGATCGATCTGAACAAGTGCATCGGTTGCCAGGCGTGCACGGCGGCTTGCAAGTCGTTGTGGACAGATGAGGAAGGTCAGGAGTCCATGTTGTGGAATAACGTGGAGACCAAGCCAGGACCCGGGTACCCGAAGAATTGGGAAGAAAAAGGTGCGAAATCGGGTTGGAAAAACGGTGAGCTGCAATTCGGTGGCCTGCACCCTGACGAAGAGTTCGGCGGCGAGAAGCCGCTGAACCATACGGAGGTCTATTTCGAGGGTACGGAAACGCGCCTGCAGCAGAAAGAGCCGATGGGCTATGGGGCGAACTGGGATGAAGACACCAGTTCCGGTGACTACCCCAACAACTACCATTTCTACCTGCCGAGATTGTGTAATCACTGCACGAAGCCGGCCTGCCTGGAAGCTTGCCCGGTGCGCGCGATATACAAGCGCGAGCAGGACGGGATCGTGCTCGTGGATCAGGACAAGTGCCAGGGCACGCGGCTGTGTAACCAGGCCTGTCCGTACGACAAGGTGTATTTCAATTACGTCAAGAACGTATCGGAGAAGTGCATCTTCTGTTTCCCGCGCATCGAGCAGGGTATCGCGCCGGCCTGTGCGCGGCAGTGCCCGGGGCGGCTGCGTTTCGTCGGGTTCCTCGAGGATGAAGGTGGCCCGATCTGGAAACTCGTCTATGAATGGAAGGTCGCGCTGCCGCTGCACCCGGAATTTGGTACCGAGCCGAATGTGTTCTATGTACCGCCGATTTTGCCGCCGTCCTTCGATGAGGAAGGCCGATTTTCGGATGAGCCGCGGATTCCGATGGATTACCTCAGGTATTTGTTCGGTCCCGAAGTCGATGAGGCGCTGATCACGATCATGAATGAAATGGAGAATACGAAAAACGGCAAGCCGTCGGAATTGATGGATCTCCTGATCGCCCGCGACTGGAAGTCTCTGTTCAAGATCAAGGATGTTCAGGTTGCCGGCAGTGGCGCGAACATGCGGCCCATGCTGGCTTGAGATGAGATTTACAAGCGGCGTCGCGCATCCGCGATCACTCTCCGCTCGCAGGATGTGACCCGCGTATATTTTCGATCGACCTCGTCGCGGTGTTCCTGAGTGAAACCGATTGCGCGGGCAGCCTGTCGCTGGGTTTCCGAGCCGATGTTAAAATTTGCATTGTCCCCGATACCCGCGCCCATGCTGGCCAAAGCGTTCTCCAGTGCTTTCACTGCCTGAATGCTCTGCCAATCCTTGATTTCCTGATCCGTCAGCTCACCGCATTGTTCCATGAGCCAGCGTTGGTGGCTCGGCGCATTTGCACCGGTTGCCGCGACAACCTGCTGGCGGGTCATCGGTAGCTCTGCGGGATTCAGAACGCCCAGGATCACGTCCTCGGGCACCTCCATTTCCTCAAGGTAGGCGCGAACCGACCGGGTCTGACTCGAATTTTCGGTAGCCAGTCTTATATTCATGTTGCCTTGCGCCACGCGATTGATCCCGCCCACCCAGGCCAGGAAACAGGCGCCGTTGCAGGCCCTGAGGGAGTCCACCGGTATCATGTTGGTTCGGATAACCCGCCCGATATCCATGCTCGCGTCAATGTCACCGCCGTCGGATTCCAGGTAAATGCTGTCCGGGACACCGCCCCGGCGTTCGAACGTTGCGGTGAGCCGGTCTTTGTCATCGGGCGCGATCAGCCCGACAATCCGGATTCGATAGGCGCCGGCAAAATTGATCGCCTTGAGATCTGCAGCATCGACCGCCTGCGCCAACAGCAGGAAGGCCACGGGAACGCCGATAAAAAAACTTCTGATTCGCATATTTATTGTGCCGGTATGTCAGTGAACTCGATCAATTCAACTACATTTCCGTCGGGATCTCGACCGTATACGACATAACCGGTCTCTTGAGTCAGAGGAGGGCTCATAAACCGCATTCCCGCGGCTTTCATCCGATCATGCTCTTCGTGGAGATTCCGGACCTGCAGGCAAATATGCGTAATCCCGTGATCGCACACCGGTCGCGCGGCGTCTCCAGATTGCGGTACCGGAGAGCTGAACTCAAAGAGTTCGAGATAGCTCTCGCCAAGTTGTAGCATGACAGCACGCGCCGCGGAGTCTTTCAAGCCAGTCATCGCGTCCGCGGCTTCGCTGCCCGCGTCCCAGCTGAACGCCCACGCTTCCCGGCAGCCGACGACATCCGTGTAAAAACGTATGCTGCGATCGAGATCCGGCGTGGATATTGCGGCGTGGTGAAAGCCGATTATCATTAGGTAAATCCTGTCGTGTTGCCCAGGCGGTATATTCTAGTATGAATCAAAGAGGCTGATTAAATGACTGAACTGAAAAAAGAAATAGAAAAATTGTTCCGGGATTACGAGGCGATTTGGGATTCTCAGGACTATGGTCGGCTGAAGGAATATTGGGATGCGGACGATCCCGACCCCTTTTATCTCGCGGAAGAACAGGAGGACTGGCGCTTTGGCTGGGATGCCGTCGAGCGTTACTGGGTGCCAACCCCCGGAAAAAGTGCGCTTGAATCAATCCGAATGCGCTACCGGGATATTCGCGTAAAGCACATCGCTCCCGACCTCGCCATCGCGGCGTGCTGGGTCAGACACGATATGAAGCTGCGGGGTCCGATGAAGGCAACCGGCGGTGACGCACGTGTCATGTCTGTGTTTCGACGAAAACCGGAGGGTTGGCGCTTCATCGCCTATGCCGAAGGACCGATGACACCGGTCTTGTTCATGCACAAACTCTACGAGATGAATGTTTCGCCGGAATTTCCCGAATATAACGAGCGAGCGATGGAAGAAAAGCGGAAGCAGTGATGGCCGCTCTCGAATATCGCTAATCCAGGACGTGCGACACGAGGCCGTCCGCCAATTTGGGTTCGAACCAGGTCGACTTCGTCGGCATGACCTCATTCGCGTCGGCGACGGCCATCAGTGCTTCCATGCTCGTCGGGTAGAGCGCGAACGCAATCTTCATCTCGCCGCTGTCCACTCGCCGCTCCAGTTCCATGAGACCCCGAATGCCTCCGACAAAATCAATCCGGTCGTCGGTACGTTGATCTTCAATTCCGAGTAGCGGGCCAATCAGGTATTTCTGCAGCAGGCTGATATCGAGACTGGCGACCGGAGCGTCTGCCGGGATCAGTTCCGGCCGAATTTTCAGCCGATACCATTGTTTGTCCAGGTACATGCCGAATTGCGCGGGTCGGTCAGGGTGTGCTCTTTCGTTTACCGGGATAACTGAGAATTGCTCGCCGATCTTTTGCAACAGCTCTGCACTCGTATGGCTGTTCAAATCGTTGATGACACGGTTGTAGTCCAGAATCTGTGTCTCGTCGTGCGGGAACGCCACGCACAGAAAATAGTTGTAATTTTCATCGCCGGTGTGAGCCGGATTGTCCGCGTTACGGGCCGCCGCGACCCGCGATGCCGAAGCTGAGCGATGGTGTCCGTCTGCAATGTATAGTGCGTTCATGTTGTCGAACAACGACGTCAGGCGTTCGATAAACTCTGGGTTGTCGATCATCCATAACCGGTGTCCGATGCCATCATCGGCTACCAGGTCGTATAAAGGTTCGCCGCCTGTAACTTCTTCCAGTATCGATTTAACCTCATCCGAACTTCGGTAAGTCAACAGCACGGGCCCGGTTTGAGCGTTCAGCGCCGTAATCTGGCGAACGCGGTCGTCTTCTTTTTTGGGCTGCGTGAATTCATGTTTCCGGATTCGGTTCGTGTCGTAGTCGGCGATATTGGCGATGCACACGAGTCCGGTTTGAGCATGCGCCCCCATCGTCAGTCGATAGGCGTAATAACATCGGGAGTCGTCCCGAATCAGAGCCCCTTCATCAATCAGGTGTCGAAGATTTTCGGCACCTTTGGCATAGACTTCGGGAGAATAGGGGTTCGTTCCCGCCGGCAGGTCGATCTCCGGTTTCGAAATGTGCAAAAAGCTGAGCGGCCGGCCGCTCGCGCGCTGACGCGCTTCCTCGGTGTTCAGCACGTCATAGGGCGGCGCGGCAACATCCGCGGCGCTGTCCGGTACTGGCCGAAGGCCTCGAAAGGGTTTGATCAGGGTACTCATAAACTGTCCATGACCTCGAGCGCGACGCGTTCTCCGGATTCCATCGCGCCTTCCATGCCCCTGTTCGACACGGCAGTGTGTTCGCCACAGAAATGAAGACGGCCATGCGGTGTCGCGGCTGCGAAGGATGCCGCGCCGATGGCCTTGATGATGCTGCGACGATTAAGACCGGAGCGATTCAGGTATCGCGGTCTCCTATTCATCTTACTGTCAATCTGTAGATCGCGTTCTCGATATCGGAGCTGACATAAACACGATAGTGTTCATCGACAGAAATGCCGGTCGGAATGAATGGCGCCGGCATATCCTCTCCGGCGGCCAGCCCCATCGGAATATTTCCGATGACCACCGGGGCCTGACCGTCGACCGGCAAAATCCATACCTTGTTGGTTCCGGTCTCGGCGACATACAGCCCGCCGGCGATGTCTGTTGCAAGCCCTTCGGGTTTATCAAGGTCTGTAATAACGCTTTCTGTTTTTTCGCACTCCTGTGTAACGGCCTGGGTGCAAATCACGCGGCCCAGCGGGAACCGGATAACAGCTCCGCTGTTGTACTCACTGACGTAAACCCAGTTCATTCTCTCGTTGACGGCTAATCCCACCGGACCGTCCAGGTTATCGACGAGCACAGATTTGTCGCGCGATTTGCCGGCTGCGATATGGAGTACCTGGCCCTTTTTGTAATCAGCGACCAGCAGGCTTCCGTCATCGAGGAACGCCATGCCATACGGCGCGCCAACCGCGACTCTCTTGACTAATTTGTTCGTCGCCCGTTCGATGACGTAGACGACGCCGAACGGCCAGATCGACGAAACCGCATAATAATCATCCGATATCGCGATGCTGGCAGAGGCCGTAACACCCTGTGGTGGTGGAAATCGTGTCAGTTCGCCGCTGTCCGGGTCCGCGAACCGGTTGCCCCAGAAATCCGCGATAAACAGTGCATCCTCAGCTCCATTGCTGCCCATCGCGATATCGCCGGGCAAACTCAGATTGCCCTCGACGATGATCCGGGTCGCTCCGGTATCCGGATCGATCTCGGTAATGCGATTGAATGCCGGATTAGAGACGTAGACCCAACCCCGGTCGTCGATCGCGAGGTTGTCCAGCGGCGGGTCGAGTGTGGCGATAATGGAACGCTCGCCATCGGACATGCGAATACGTGTCACTTCACCCGTCGCGTAATCGACGACATAGAGGTTGCCGTTCTGATCGATATTGACGGCCGCCGGCGTCGTGAAGCCATCGGCAAAATCCCGGACCTCGCCGGTCTCGATATCGACCTCAACCACTTTCTTCTTGAAGAACAGGGGCCCGTAGAGTTTGTTGTCTGCCGTGACTTCAAAGCCATTCAGGCCGCCGAGTTGTTTCGCGACCAGCCTCGGCGGCTCCTGGCCTGCAACATCGATTTCGTAGAGATGATCACCGCCAAACACACGGGTGATAAAAAGGCGACCGTCCGGCGAGAAATTGACCGAGTTCACACCGGCCAGATCTGTCGCCAGCGTGACAATTTCACCATCCGGTTTGCGGGCGTAAATTGCGGAATACGCACCGGCCGTCCAGACGAGCGTCCCGTCCGGCCCGAAGGCCAGGTCGTCCGAGTTACCTGAAAACGGTCCGACCTCGGTCGTCACTTTGCCGGTGTCACGCCGAATGTGGTAGATCGAATAGCCCGCCAGGCTTGCGCCGTAAAGTTCGCCCGCCGCATCGAACGCCAGTCCGTGAACGCCATGCATTTCGGATCCCGGAATCAGCAGATCGGTCTGATAACCGTTCATTACCGACGATCCTGTGCCACAGCCTCCGACCAGCAGGGCAATGACCGGAATCAACAGGTGGGTCATTCTTGAGCGATTAGATTCTGTAATGTTCGTTCTCCATCAATACCGGTATTTTGCCGAAAACTGAAATTGCACGGCATCCCCTTTCTGATCGTCGTGGTTCCTGCGCTGACCCCAAAGTATTTCTCCGCCTATATCGACACGGGCCGTCGGCGACCAGATGACATTGGCGCTCGTTCGCCAGGTGTTGTTATAGGCATCGGCCGGCTGATAGCCGAAGTTTCGGATGTCAACGTAACTGAGATTAAAGTTCGACCGGAATGCGTCGCCCCACCACTTTTGTAGCGCGATATAGTAGGCCAGCACCGTGAATCCATCGAGATTGCCATTCGGGTCGAAGATCGCATCGAATCCATCGCCGGTCTGCTCGCCGATCGTGCCGAGGTCGTTGATATAGCGGCCATATCCGTCGCCGTAAGTGACCTGGTACAGGAAATTGTCGCGCTGGTCCCACCACGGCACTGGGGTTGTGCCGCTGAAGGTCAGGCCCCAGCCGATCACCGAGTCTTCTATTAAAGGATGTGTCAAGTTGTCAGGATCGTTGGGGTCTTCCCAATGGGCCTCGATATTCCGGACGAGCAGGGCGGTCTTGACGTGAAAAAGGTCGAACCAGGTGCGCCGGATGCTGGCCACGATATCGGGCCACTGGCTGATCCCGGTACCGCCGGTAATCTGTGGGTCCGGGTTTTCCAGCGACACGAGCAGGTTCATCTTCTCGCCGATCTCGGGAAAATAACGAATCTGCGGCTGCCGTAAGTTAATGCGTCCGTTGATACCTTCGAAATCGAGTTCCTCGGGGCTGGCCTCGTTATCCATGAACGTGGTCCAGGTCTGGCCGGCCAGGAACGATTTGAATTGGCCGAACGCGTGGCGCAACCTGAAGACGGTTTCCTGGCCCGCAAAATCGCCTTCAATGAACGCACGCAGAGGGCCGAACGAAGTCTTTTCGCGCAGATCGAAA
>Ga0114949_10000749_pt1 | contig 18456 bp, 19 predicted proteins | sample N074metaG_FD_83505 | JGI IMG/M metagenome (GOLD analysis project Ga0114949, IMG submission 83505) | Deep subsurface microbial communities from Kermadec Trench to uncover new lineages of life (NeLLi) - N074 metaG | ecosystem: Environmental > Aquatic > Marine > Ocean trench > Sediment | place...
CAAGCCGTCATCTGCTTCGTTAGCCCTTCTCGGCTTAGCACCACTATGCCTTCGAAGTGCTGTCTTGCAGCTAACAGCTTGTGTACTCGCTGATCTTACGTTACAGGGTTGACACTACACTAGCCAGGCCACTGATTTACAATATCCGCCGCTGCGGAAAAATCGGCGGCATCATCGACTTCACACCAGCTTAAACCGTTGATCGGACAGATGCCGGCAAGACCTTCGGAGGCAAGCTGGTCAATGGCAGAGAGGTACCAAAGCTTCAGTGCGTCCTGCTTGTCCATCATCTCTTCAAGTTTGTTTGTAAAGGCGTCAGCGCCCGCCTGGTTAAATACCATCAGGCCGATGCTTTCGCCGCTGACCAAGTGAATATCCAGCTGTTTGCTGACCTTGAGAAGACGCTCGCCATCGGTAATGATCTTCATATCGTCCAGGTCAAAATGGGCCTTGTTGTTGGTGGCAAGCGTGATCGGGTAGTGCTTATCGCAGTTCAGCAGGCGTTGTAAAACCGCAGCTTCAAACAAGGTATCGCCATTCATCAGCACAAACGGTGCGTTCATTTCAGAACGGGCTTCCCAGCATGTGCCAAGGTTGTCCGTATGCGCATACATTGGATTATGCAGTGTGCGGACATTAGCCCCGGACACTTTTTCCACGATCGCATCGACCCTCTCGAAGGCAAAGCCGGTGACCACCACCACTTCATCAATATCGCAGCGTGCGATCTGACTCAACTGCCATTCCAGGATCGAAATGCCATGTAACGGCAGGCAGCACTTGGCCATGTTCGAGGTTAAAGGCATCAGCCGCCGACCCTGGCCTGCGCTTAAAATGATGGCTTTCAATCAGATGTTCCATTTGTAGCAAAAAGTGGTGCATTAAAACATGATTTCAGCATTCTGCAAAATACAGAATTGATATAATTCCACCTATGTTGATCGATCTGGAAAAATCCGACCACGACCTGCTACTGGAGGCAGAAGTCTGCATTGTCGGTGCAGGTGCAGCTGGGGTTGCCCTGGCCAGGAACCTGATGCACGCCGGTCATGATGTCTGCCTGTTGGAAGCAGGTGGAATGGACTATGAAGACAGCACCCAGGCGCTGTTTGAGGGTAACAATATCGGCATGGAATACTATGATCTGGATCATGCCCGTTTGCGTTTTTTTGGTGGCACAACCAATATTTGGGGTGGCCGCAATATCCCCCTGGATCCTATCGATTTTGAGCAACGTGACTGGGTGCCACACAGTGGCTGGCCGATCAATTCGAGTGAGCTTGATCCCTATTACCAAATCGCACACGACTCACTTGAACTGGGTGAGTTCGAGTACGGGGAGGGTAATTGGCGGAAACTGGGTCTGCAGCCCCTGGATTTTGACCCGGACCAGATCAGCACGCGATTTTGGCGTTTTGACGATCTCGCCGAGCGTTTCAATAGCCGTCGCAGTGATGACCTGATCGGGTCTGACAAGGTGCGTATCGTATTGCACGCCAATGCGGTCGGCTTACAGGCGGTCGAAAATGCATCTGCCATAAGCAGTGTGGATGCAATGACGCTGCAAGGCAGAAGACTAAGGGTCAAAGCCGGGCATTTTGTACTTGCCTGTGGCGCGATTGAAAACGCCCGCCTGTTATTGGCATCCAATACCGTGGAGACTGCAGGAATCGGTAATCGCCATGATCAGCTCGGTCGTTATTTTATGGAACACCCGCATGGCAGGGTCGCGCATATCGAAACCGACGACCCGGCTGCCTTCTGGGCGCTGTACCGCAAACGTTACCCGGCCTCCGGGGTGCCTGTTGCACCGGCATTGGTTTTGCCGCCGGTCGCGCAACAGCGTCTCGGTGTCCTCAACAGTGCAGTGACATTCAAATTGCAAAAAGATCCATCCAAAGGTGCCACCGTTAGTAAACGGCTATACCAGAATCTGAAACACAGTTTGTCACCGTCACGCTCGGGAAGACGCTTGTGGCAGGCCTGGCGGGGCACCCAGGATTGGCTACAGCGGCATGTGTCGATGCCGTTGCTGCGTTTTGGCGTCAAGGCCAACCGCATGGGGCTGTACGTGATTGCGCGGGCCGAGCAGGCGCCCAATCCACTCAGCCGGGTCTGTCTGGCTCATGAAAAGGACGCGCTGGGTTCTCCGCGGGCAGATCTGGATTGGCAGCTATGTGACCTGGATAAACACACCATGTTGCAGTTCGGTAAAACGCTGACGCGGGAGTTTGAGCGGCTGGGCCTGGGCAAGGTCAGCACCTACCAATGGTTGCAAGACGGCACGCCCGACTGGCCGGTGGATGCCAGCGTCGGCAACCACCCGATTGGCGGTTATCACCACATGGGCACTACACGCATGAGCAACTCACCGAGGAATGGTGTCGTGGATGCCAACTGCACCGTCCATGGTTACCACAACCTGCATATCGCCGGTAGTTCGGTGTTTACCACCGGTGGCTGGGCGAATCCTACCCTGACCCTGCTGGCACTGACCCACAGGCTGGGCGAGCATCTGCATCGGTTATTGCGCTGATTTTGGTCGTAAAGAAGTTGTTGTTCTAGTCAGAAAGTTTTGTGCCCAATGAGCCGCGGCTCATTATGCATAATTAATTACGAAGCAAATGTTCACCCCGCCAGAAGTATTCTCTCAGCCAGTCGCTGATCCTCAATTGAATCGACATCCACAGCAGCCCTGGCATGGTCTAGCTGGACGTAACCGATACTGCACCCGGATGCTTTTGAAAGTTTTTGCAGCGCGTCATCCAGCGTCAGCCGTTTCAGCAGGTAACATAACAAGGCGATGGGGCCAAAGCGGCGGGCGATCCGCCACGGTTGTTTACGATCGGCTTCTGCCTGTGACCAGAATGACAGCGCCTTCATACCGTTTGTGTTGAGCACTGCAAACAGATTGCTGCCACAATAAAAACCATTGGAAAATTTCAAAATGGTGCGTTTTGTTTCCGGCCATGCCGACCGAACCAGTGCATAAGGCACCAGGCCGATGACAAAGTCCGGGTTTGCGCGGGTTGAGAGCTGACCAACCTGTGTGCAGAAATCATCTACGATTTCGCTGTTCAGCAAGGCGTGGTCACCGGCGGTGATCAGGGTCGGGTAGTGGTTGAGCGAATCCAGCGCTGCCATTGCACTGGCGGCGGGTCCGGTTGCAGGTTCCAGCCATTGAAAAAGAGGGTCTTGCAGCATCTGTCGTAATTCTTCACTGTGTTGAAGAACTTCGGCTGTCGGCCCGCAGATCACCCCGCTATTGACTTGAGCGCTGTCGCTGATGGCATCCATCACCCACTGCAGGCAGGGCTTGCCTGCGACCGGCACCAGGATACTGGCAGGAACGTCAAAGGCATGGCCGAGCAGACTGCCACCGGGGCGCTCCCCGGCGAGGATGATCGAGTTAAACGGCGTGGTCGGGTCGATCGGATGGCTCCCGGATTGGCTAGATATATTTGTCATACATGCGGTAACGTTTGGATATTTCGCCACCGATACTTTCAATGATGTTCCTGGTGGCGTGATTATGCTCCAGGACCCAAGACATTTCTGCCCGCTGAAGCCCTCTTGCCTGACCTGCATCCATGGATTGTTTTATCACCGTGTAGGCCAAAGCCGGCCCAAAACGTGTGTTTTGGTGTTTTTTCCGGACACCCATCAGCGCAACCCTGGCCGATTTGGGAAACTTCACTTTCAAACGCCACAACAACCTGGCCCATCCAAATGGAAACAGGCGTCCATCGAGGCTTGCAATCGCTTCATTGATATTTGGAATCAGCACGACAAATGCTACTGCCTCATTATCAAGCTCGGCGATCTGAATAAAATCATCGGGCAACAGCATCAGTAATTCCTTGCCAATCGCTGCAAATTCTTTGCGTGTAAAGGGTACGAAATTCCAGTTGTTTTCCCAGGCATCGTTAAAAATATCCCGTATCATTTCCAGTTCAGCCGCCTTTTTCCTGCGCTGCAACGGCCTGACCTTGATCCGATCGGCGCTTCTGTTCAGCAGGGCCTGCATCACCCGGGGTATGGTCAGGGTGGTGGAGTTCAGTTCATAGGCCAGCAGGTCCTGTGCCGGCAGGTATCCGCATTGTTGAATCGCAGCGTCGTAATATGGTAGTGAATGCGGCGTCATGACATAAGGCGGGGTGTCAAAGCCCTCAACCAGTATGCCGATTTCCTGGTTGATGCCGAGACTGAACGGGCCTGCAACCTGGCGCATGCCCTGGGACCTGAGCCAGGTCTCAGCTGCGTCAAACAACGCCTTGAAGACTTGATGGTCGTCGACGGCTTCCAGCAAGCCAAAAAAGCCGGTTTTAGTGTCGTATCGCTGCTGGTGTAATTCATCGACCTGTGCGGATATGCGACCCACAGCGCGGCCACCACGCCAGGCGATCCAGGTCTGCCATTTTGCATGTTCAAAATATGGATGTTTGGGTGAGAATGCATCTTTGCGTTCGGCAATTAATGGCGGCACCCAGCATGGGTCGTCTTTGTAAATCAGCCAGGGTACGCTGATAAAAGTATTCAATGCCTTGCGGCCGGATACTTCGGTGATGGTTACGACAGCAGGATTATTGTTCATTTTGTTGTCCTTCGGATGGCGGAGAAAATGGACAGGTAGCGCCTGGTGATGCTTTTCCAGTCCATCCCGGCAGCAAACTCCAATGCTGCGCTGGTTAATTGATTGCGGCACTCGGGCGAGCCGGCCAGCCTGATGATTTCATTCGTCATATCGCTCCAGTCGGTACAGATAATGGCTTCGCGTTGATTGACGACAGGGATGCCTTCGATGCCTTTACTGGTACTGATGACAGGCAAACCGGCCGCGAAACAATCGATAATTTTCATCCGGGTACCACCACCCTCACGCAGCGGAATGACCGCCAGGTCACATGCTTTCAACCACGGGCCGATGGCATCGACGCTACCGGTGAAATGAATATGCGGATGCAGCTCTTCATCCGGCGGATTGCGACCGATGGCAATGACATGAAACGGCAGGTCAGCGGTTTCGAGTTGCGGCAGTAATTGTTCTGCAAATACCTGCAATGCATCGCGATTGGGTGGGTATGAGAAGGTGCCGTGAAAAGCCATCAGCACGGCATTGTCCGGCAACGCGAATTTCTGTCTGAGGCCTGTTATCGCGGGCAGTTCATATGGCACCGGATCATAGCCATGGGGGATGGTGTGCAGTAACTCCGGCTTTACGCCGTCATTGAGCAGCTGCTGGCGATCATTATCTGAGACGCAGATCACCGCATCGGAACGGTTGCACAGATCAATTTCAATGGCCTGGAGATTCTGGAATTGTTCAATGGTCATTTCAGCTACCTGTGCCTTGAGCCGAGCGTATTCAACATTATGCTCCACCAGCACAACCGCTGCGTTCAGAATTTCCCTGGCCTCGATGCAGGGCCTTGCATAGGCGGGAAATTCAGCCTGTAGTATGCCTGCCCGCAATTTCCTGCCAACATAAAGACAATGCCAGAAGAAACTGTTATCGGTTAGCGGCAGGTATAGAAAAGCGTTATTTTCAGGCAGGTCTTTGCTCAAGTGCAGCAACTTGCCCAGCGAGCGTGGCATGCTTAGCAAGCGCAGCCACAGCGGCAAACGGCGGCGTTGCTTTTGACCATCCTCAAACAGCCACCAGTGACTCCGGTTGTCGCTGACGATACCTACCTGACGGCCGTGCTGCGACAAGGCCCGGGCGGTCTCGACGATTTTGACCGCCGCACCGTGGTCGTCGGGAAACAGATCGCTGCGGGTGACTATCAGGATATTGTCACCCGGTCGGGAACGAAATAGCCGGCCAAGCACAACGCGCCTTATCAACTTGACCTGGCGTTTTAGTCGCTGTGGCCAGGCGGGCTTGCCGAGAACCACCGGCGCGGGCTTGTGTTTATTTGCCGGTAAGCGAGGTGCCTTTGCCGGCATTTCAAGCCAGTCAAGCAAGGGTGCAATGACGATATCAGGGTTCAGCACCTCTTCGACCAGGCGGCGGGCGTTTTCTGAACGGGTTCTCCATTCCCCGGGTTGCGACATGATGTTGCGCAATAAATCAGCCAGTTGTTCCGGGCCATTGACGGTCCAGCCGGCTTTATACTGTTTGACCAGTGTTGCAATCGGCAGGTAATCGTTACAGATCAATGGCAGGCCATGACGCAGAAACTCCAGCGAACGAAAAGACTGGCTGTATTTCCTCTCGATATTGGAATGTGCAACCTCCAGACCGATATGGGCTGATTCCAGCAAGAAACGACTGAAATGGGAATAGGGGGCCAGGCCCTGTTCTTGATCGCCTTCTGTCACCGCCCAGTCCTGCTCCTGATATGGCTTGTCCTGGTCTGACTTATCCTGGTGCCAGCGATATTGACCGCCGAACAATACCAACCGGGGTGCTCGCTCGGACTGATCCTGCTGCATGGACTGGATGGCTCGCCAATATTCATCCGATTTCCGCCAGGGCCAGCTGACACCACCGCTGACCAGCGTCCAGCCATCGGTTTCCGGGTCAGACTCTGGCATTCCGGCAATTGTCGCGGCCAATGGCACCACCAGGATCGGTTCGCAGCCACGCAGATCAAAACCTGCCTGTAGCAGGCTAAACCACAACAGGTCGCGCTGTGATTCGTTACCGGTCAGTAGCAGGTCGCATTTGGACAGGCAGCTTTGCAGACGCAGCAACTCAGCCCGCACCTGTGCGGGATTCTCATAAAGTCCCTCCAGGGGTCGCGGCGCAACAAAATCAACGATCACCGGTTGCTGCATTTCAAACGGCAGCAGCTCCAGTAATTCCCAGTACGCAACCAGGATGGCGTCCGGATTTTGCCTGGAAATGATGGCTTGTAATTCATCCCGGTTTCGGAAAGCGTGCTGGTGGGCACCGTTTTGTGTATCCAGCCAGGTTTGCGTTAGTGTGTGCCCGCCGCGACGCAGAGCACCTTCCAGTTGTGCGCTGCGAATGGCGTTGCCGGTCGCCACTGTATCAGACGTCAGTGGTGGCTCCTGCGTGATCAGAAGTATCAACATGGAAAACTGATTTTAATAGGGGGCAATCAGCAAGTAGCTGGCCAACCCGATGAATGCGAGGATGCCGATCACATCGGTCACCGTAGTCAGCACGACACCGCCTGCCAGCGCCGGGTCGATTGACATGCGCTTCAGAATGACCGGAATCAGGGCCCCTGCCAGGGCACCGGCCACGAGGTTGATAATGATCGCGATCCCCATCACCAGGCCCAGGCCGGCATTGCCATACCAAAGGTAGGCGATGGCAGCGACAACGATGGAAAATACGATGCCATTCAATATGCCAACGGCCAGTTCCCGGCGCAGGATGTCCCTCGAATTGCTGGGGTTCACTTGCCCTGTTGCCATTCCCCTTATCATCAATGTCAATGTCTGTGTGCCTGCAATACCACCCATGCTCATCACCACCGGAAACAACACTGCGAGTTCTACCAGTTGGTCCAGTGTTGGTTCGAATGTATACAGGACACCGGCTGCCAGCAGCGCGGTTATCAGGTTTACACCCAACCACACCCATCGGCGGCGCGCAGACTGCACAATCGGGGCAAACATATCATCCTCTTCATCCAGACCGGCGGTTGTCAGCACCATGTGGTCGCTATCTTCGCGAATAACATCGACCACATCATCAATCGTGATGCGTCCGAGCAGGAAACCATCCTGATCGGTCACCGCGGCGGATACCAGGTCGTGGTGTTCGAACTCAATCGCGACCTGGTGGTCGGGGATGTCAACCAGGATCGGGTTTGTTGATGTGTCGATCAGGTCTGCCACCTGACTGGAGGGGTCCTTGGTTAAAACATCGGCAAGTTTCAGCTGGCCAAGGTATTTACCGGCACGATTGACAACGAATAGCTGATCCAGGATTTTTGGCAGCTCACCGCGGAGTCGCAAATAGCGTAATACGACGTCAAGACTGACATCCGGGCGTACCGTCACGACATCCGGGTCCATCAGCCCACCGGCTGAATCCTCCGGGTAAGACATGACCTGTGCGAGGCGTTCCCTGTCCTGGCGATCCATGGCACGCAGGACTTCAGAAATAACGTCATCGGGCAGGTCATTGATGATATCTGCAAGGTCATCGATATCCAGTTCACCCACCGCCTGCACAAGATCGGTCGCCGAACTGTCACGGATGAGACCGGCGCGCACTTCGTCGTTGACCTCGACCAGCACTTCGCCATCGAGATCCGTATCGACGAGATCCCAGACAATCTGCCGTTTTGCCTGGGGTAAGGATTCGAGCAGATCACCGATTTCAGCGCCATTGAGGCTGTTGATCAGTTGTTTGACCTGCGATTGAACACCGCTGTCCAGTGCTTCGGACAGACGGTCTAGTTGGCGGGCGGTTTTTTCTTCGTGCTGATGTTCCCGCATCGTTTTCGTCAACCTTCTGCTGAGTTTTCAGGATGGCCTTGATCAGACCCCGATGCTCTATTATAAACTGGTATTCCCCCAGGAAGATGCCTCACGATGATGAACAAGTACGTTTTCATGTTCACGACACAGTGAAACAGCCAGTTTTTCTGCCAGGTAGACGGAGCGGTGTTTACCGCCGGTACAACCAATACCGATGGTGACATAGCTTCGTTGCGCGTCCTGAAATGCCGGCAGCCAGGAGTGCATAAAGGCCTCGATGTCCTTTGTCATACTGACAACTGTCTGGCTGCTTTCAAGCCATTGTTGAACTTCCTTGTCCTTGCCGGTCAGTGACCTGAGGTCTTTTTCCCAGTATGGATTGGGAAGAATTCGTGCGTCGAACATGAAATCCACGTCCTGTGGTACACCCCGCTTGAAGGCGAATGACTGCAGCACAATGGTCATTCCGCCTGAACTGCGGTCAACACAATTCCACACCTGGCGTCTGAGTTGGTGGATGTTGGTGTTGCTGCTTTCAATGATCTGGTCGGCATAGCGGCGCAGGGGTTCCAGTAGTCGCATCTCGGATTCAATGGCATCAGGTAATGCCTGGTCGCGCCGGGTTAACGGATGGCGCCGTCGTGTCTCGCTGAAGCGTTTGATTAATACCGGTTTATCTGCGATAACAAAAATGAGTTTGCAATTGAAGCCGTGGGCCCGCAGCCATTCTATCCAGTCGATCACGACCTGCAGATCGGATTCGCGTGACCTGGCATCGATACCGAGGGCAACCTTCTTGTATAGCTCAGGGTTGGCGGAAATCTGCGGACCGAAATCGGGCAACATGGCGGCCGGGAGGTTGTCTATGCAGTAGTAACCGAGGTCTTCAAGCGCGTTCAATGCCGTGGACTTGCCGCTTCCGGAAATACCGCTGACGATAACCACTTCCTGACTGGGCCGGTCCTTTTTATTCACAGGATTTCCGTTATGAATGCGGGCTTGAAAGCAACTGCCAGATTTCGTTGGCATCTGCGGCGCCGCGTATCTGTTCCAGTAATTTCTGATCACTGAGGCGCTCAGCGATACTGGAAAGCAGCTTTGAATGATCTTCTGTGCAATTTTTTGGAACGGTCAGTGCGAATAACAGGTCAACCGGTTTGCCATCTTCGGCATCAAAGGGCAGCGGTTTGGGCAAACGCAGGAAAAGTGCTTCCACACTCTCTGCACCACTGATACGACCGTGTGGAATGGCGACACCGCCACCAAGACCCGTACTGCCGAGGTGTTCGCGGGCACACAGGCTTTCAAAAATTTCCCTTGAACTCAGATTCTTGTTCTTTTGAGCCAGAGTTACGCTGATCAGCTCCAGTAATCGCTTCTTGCTGTTGATTCTGACACCGGCAAGCACACGATCCGGACTGATTAAATCACTATCAAGCATGGCTAGTACTCCTGCAACCTGATAATTGCGTATTCAGCGCTTCTGTGGGGTTTCGCAGCAAGGCGCGGTGTGCAGTGAATGGCTTGTCCTTTACAAACACTGCAACGCAGCAGCGCAAGCCCACTGTATCCGTAATTATCAGGTTGCAGGAGCACCAGTATACAGGCCTTAAAAATCGCCTTCCGGTATGATTTGATCGGGTCTGGAATGGTGATGGCTGGTAATACGGTCCTTGTATCGCCGGACCTGCCCGTCCAACTTGGCTACCAGGCCATCAATGGAGGCATACATATCCATGGCGGTTTCAGTGGCAAACAATGTGCGTCCGCCGGCGTTCACCGTTGCTTCGGCCTGTTGTTGCAGTTTTTCAACATTTAATATGACGTGGATTGAGCTTACCTGGTCGAAATGGCGGGCCAGCTTTTGCATTTTTTCGGTAACGTATGCACGCAGTGCAGGGGTTACGTCAAAGTGATGACCAGTAATATCGATTTGCATCAATTATCTCCTTTTAAACGTTCTACAAAGGCATCAATGACACCTACAGTTTATACTTCAAGTCGTCGTTTTTCTATCATCTTGATCAGAATCCTCCGCTAAAACTCAACGTTTCTGCGATAGGCGCGTCGCCGTTCGCTGGATGAGCCTATGCCGAGGGTTTCACGATATTTTGCCACCGTGCGTCGCGCTGCGAGAACTCCGGTGTCACGCAGGAGTTGCGAAATTTCCTGGTCGCTAAGTGGTTGACCGGGTGGTTCGTTGTCAATCAGTATCTGCATCCTGGCCTTGGTGGAAGTAGCACTGATCTGGCCGCCAGCAACCGTTTTCACATAGCTGGAGAAGAAATATTTGAGTTCAAACACGCCTCTTGGGGTCAGCATGTATTTCTGTGTTGTCGCGCGGGAAACCGTTGATTCGTGTACACCTATCTGCTCAGCCACTTCCTTGAGTATGAGTGGTTGCATGGCTATTTCACCGTCTGCCAGGAATCCTTTCTGGGTATCGACAATACACTGGGAAACTTTTAACAGTGTGCGATTGCGTAGTTCCAGGCTGGACAACAGCCAGCGCGCCTCCTGTAAGCGGCCTCTAAGGTATTCGGCGTCTTTTCCACCTGATTTTCGCAACAGGGAGACATAATAGTTGTTGAGTCGCAAACTCGGGTTACTCTCAGGGCTCAGGGTAGTCACCCATTCATCACCATCAAGGCGCACAAATACATCTGGCACCAGGTATTCATCCTGGCGATTGTCAAAACGGGCGCCCGGTCGCGGTTCCAATCCACGGATCAGTTCCAGCGCCTGTTTAAGTTTTTCGGATGTCGCACCGGTGTGCCGCAACATGTCCTCATAAGCATTGGCCGCAACCAGGTCAAGAAAATCCCGCGACAGCCTGAGTGCCAGGTCGATTCCCGCCGTACCTGAAGGTTGAGCCCGTAATTGAACAACGATACATTCACCGGTGTTGCGTGATGCAACACCAACCGGTTCCAGCCGTTGTACACGATGTAGTACCGCGATGATTTCATCATCTTCGACCACCACTTCCGGCAGCAGGCTGCTGCGAATATCGTCGATGCTGTCGATCAGGAAACCATCATCATCGAGTGCAAAAACGATGGCCGTGGCGATGGCAGCATCCAATTCACTGAAATGTGCAAGGCGGATTTGTGTCAGTAAATGTTGGCGCAAGGAATCGGCACTGCTATCGGCAATCTGGCGCTCGGAATAATCATCGGTCCAGGCTGAGTTGTCTGACCATTGCTCCAGTTCCCCGTCACCTTGCCACTGGTCCGGGTCGTATTCATCCGGTTGGTGGTCCTGTTCCTGACCTTCTTCGGCCTTGCGGGTCTCGGCCATTTCGCTTTCAAGAGATACTTCCTCGTGCTCCGGTCCGCCCTGTTCGGAATCCTCTTCATGCTCGAGCAACGGGTTTTCATCGACCAGTTCCTGGATATAGTCGCGTAGCTCAATGCGATTGAGTTGCAGTAGCCGTATTGCCTGCTGTAACTGAGGCGCAAGTGCCAGCTTCTGCGTCAGTCTTAGTTGTAATGAAGGATTTGCCATGGGTTAGTCGCATCCGGCCCGGTTGTCAGAGCCGGAATTCTGAACCAAGATAAACATTTCGTACCTCTTCGTTGGCCAGGATGGCCTCCGGACTGCCCTGCGCCAAAACCTGCCCCTCATTCAGGATATAAGCATGATGGCATATACCAAGTGTTTCCCTGACGTTATGATCGGTAATCAGCACACCGATATCCTGGTCGATCAAGTGCCTGACGATTTCCTGGATTTCCCTCACGGAAATCGGATCCACGCCTGCAAATGGCTCATCCAACAGTATAAAGCGTGGTCTGGCCGCCAACGCTCGTGCAATTTCCACCCTGCGTCGTTCGCCACCTGATAATACTTGCCCCATCTGCTCGGCAAGGTGTGCAACACCCAGTTCTTCCATCAATGTCTGTGCAATCTCGTTGCGGGCGTCCCGGTCAAGGTCGCGTCGCAACTCCAGGATCGCCATGATGTTGTCGTGTACCGATAACTTGCGAAACACCGAGGCTTCCTGTGGCAGGTAACCGACACCCAGACTGGAGCGGATATTGACCGGTTTGTGAGTAATATCGACGTCATCAATCGTTATGCTGCCTTGATCGGTAGGAACCAGGCCAACGATCATGTAAAAGCAGGTCGTTTTGCCTGCCCCGTTTGGACCCAACAGGCCGACCACCTGACCGGGCTCCACTTCGATGCTTACACCGCGCACCACTTCCTTTTTTCGGTAGGACTTGTGCAGATTGGTGGCCTTGAGCATGTCAGTTGTCTTCCTCGCCGGAGTCGTCAGATTCAGATTTATCCGGTTCATCAAGAACTTCGGGTTCAAGAAGGATACGAATTCTTCCGTTGCCGTTTTTGGAGCTGTTACCTTTAAAATACTGAATCTTGAGATCGTAGGTCAACAGGTCACCCGAGATCCGGTATTGAGGGTGCTGAACGTCGGCATCACCGGTCAGCGTAACCAGACCATTTGCGACCTGGTAGTTTATGACCCTGGCAGTAGCCTTAACCAGCCCCTGTTCTTCAATTTCCTGCTCAAGATATGCCGGTTGGCCACGGAAAGTGATCGATTGCACCCGGCCATCGGCCTTTTTCACCTCGGCCTCATCCGCCCTTATATGTAAGGTGCCCTGGCGGATTTCAACGTCCCCGCGCATCGTGGTGATACCATCGCCCAGGGTTCCATCAGTGGAGTTGGCCTTGATTTCCAGGGGTTGCTGCCGGTCAGATTCCAGGGCCTGGCAGGACAGGCTCGATAGCAGCAGGCTGAATAACACCAAGCCCAGGGTGTGTCGGTTAATTAACTGCATAAATAGCCTTAACTTGTTGTTTCAATATGATTGTATCGTTCATCATGTTCAGATCCATCCCGACCGCCTTGATGTGGTTAATACCGTCAAACAGACTGACCGGGGCAAGGGTGCTGGCGGTTTGTGGCGTGACCTCTATTTTCAATTCACTGGTATTAAATTCGACGCGGTTGGCGCCGGTCAGTTCCAGTCTGTGTATATAAACATTGCCCTTTAACTCAACATGTTCCTTGTCGGCGGTTATTGTGGCTGAATCAGCTGTCAGGTTCCATATAATATCCTGTTGATGCAGCACCAGTGTCGGGTACTCTATAGTGCCTATTTTCAGCAATGGGTTATTGCTCAGAATGGGTGCTTTCAGATTCAGGATTGCATTCCCGTTCTGGTCATAGACCTGTAATTCAAAGTTACGTAAAACATAATTGAGTTTTGGATCCAGACCGGCAACCGGTTGGTTGTCATCCTCTCGCTGTTCACGCGTGGCCCAGAAGCTGACGCTGGTCAGCAGCACCAGGGCAGTGATTCCACGTCGTGTTTTACGGCTGATCATGACGCCAGGATCTCATCCAGAATGATCTTGTCCTTTCCCTGCGCTTGCAGAATCAGGTTGCAAATTTCACGTACTGCGCCTTCTCCACCCTTGTTCTGTGTTACCCAATGGACGTTTTCCTTAACCTGCTCTTCGGCATCCGCTACTGTTACTGCCAGCCCGGCCCGCAACAACACCGGCAGATCAATCCAGTCATCGCCGGCGAAGCATACCTGCTCAGCTTCAAGGCCAGTGACTTCAAGCAATTGTGTGAAGGCGTTCAATTTGTCCTCGCGGCCCTGGTAGACATGCTTGATGTCTAACTGTGCCATGCGTTGTGTAACAATCTGGGATTTCCTGCCGGTGATGACTGCGACCTCGATTCCGCATCCTTGCAAGGCCTTCATACCCAGTCCATCGCGGGTGTTAAATGCCTTCATCTCGTTACCAGCGTTATCAAAATACAGTCTGCCATCAGTCAGTACGCCATCAACGTCCAGCACCAGCATGCGTATTCTTGCAGCGCGTTCCTGAAGTGCTGAGTCCATGGCAGACATTCAGACAACACCCGCCTGTAATAAGTCATGAAAATTCAGTACACCCTGCAAACGGCCGGACTCGTCGATGACCAGTAAACCCTGGACCTTGTGTTTCTGCAGTAACTCCACTGCTTCCACGGCCAGTGCGGTGGGTGAAATGGACTTGCCGCCACGGGTCATGACAGCGCTGATGGGCGTGTTGTCGGGATTAAAAGTCTGCTCCAATGTGCGGCGCAGGTCACCATCGGTATAGATGCCCAGAACTTGCATATCGTCACTGGTGATGGCCACCATACCCAGTCGCTTGTGGGTCATCTCAATAATGGCATCCGACAGACTTGCAGTTGCCGCCACCACCGGCATTTCATCACCGCTGTGCATGATGTCACTGATGTGCACCAGCAATCGTCTGCCCAGTTGGCCGGCGGGGTGTGAACGGGCAAAATCCTCCGCTGTAAAACCACGGGATTCCAGCAGTGAAACGGCCAGTGCATCCCCCATCACCAATGCAACCGTGGTGCTGGAGGTTGGTGCCAGCCCCAGTGGGCAGGCTTCTGTGGCAACTTCGACATTCAGATGCAAATCAGCATGTGTGGCCAGTGAAGAATTTGGTTTACCGGTCATGGCAATCATCTTCACGCCTAATCGTTTGAGTATCGGGATGATTTGTTTGACCTCATCGGTTTCACCGGAATTGGACAGCACCAATACCACGTCATCGGCGGTAATCATGCCCAGGTCACCGTGCGAAGCTTCTGCGGGGTGGACAAAAAAAGCAGGTGTACCTGTACTGGCCAGCGTTGCGGCTATTTTGCCGGCAATATGACCGGATTTCCCCATGCCCAGCACAACGATGCGTCCCTGACAGTCAAGAATTATCTCGCAGGCTGCAACAAATGAATCGTCAATGCGGCTTTCGAGACTGGCAACCGCAGCAGCTTCGGTTTTGACAACGGCCCGTGCCAGGCTTTTCACGGCAATGCTATCCATAGGCGTATTCTAACCCGATTGCGTATTACACATTCACGTTGCCGGAACTCAGCCAGACCATGATGATATATCCGATATACATGGTCAGCAGTACACAGCCCGAACGCCGGCCGATACGACCTGGTCCGCGAAAATCTGAAGCAAGCAGGTACAAAGCACCTGTAATCAGGAACATTGCCGGGAAATCACGTGCCAGGATGATCGGGTATATGTCTACCGGGCCCAGTACTGCCGCTATGCCCAGCACCCCCAGCATGTTGAATATATTGGATCCGATGATGTTGCCAATGGCCAGGTCGTCCTCTTTGCGTAATGCGGCGGTCACAGCCGTAGCCAGTTCGGGCAAACTGGTCCCCAGCGCAACGATGGTCAGACCGATCACCACATCGGTTACACCGAGTTCGCTGGCAATGGTCACAGCACCATCGACCAGGAACTTTGAACTGACCGGCAGCACGATGAGGCCCACAATCAGCCAGAACATGGCGGTCTTGGGTGGTGTGTCTTTCGGGATTTCTGCTTCAAATTCCTCGGCCAGCGGATCTGACGGCGGGCGTCGCAAACCAATGTGGATAATCCAGATGATCACAGCAACCAGTCCGGTCAGGAGTATCCAGCCCTCGGTATGGCTGTATCTGCCATCGAGACCCATCAAAAAACATACCAGCATGATCAACAGTAGCATCGGGTATTCGCGTTTCAAGGCGGTGGATTCCAGTCGTAGCGGGTAAATCAATGCGGTCGCGCCAAGTACCAGACCCATATTTGCAATATTTGACCCAATGGCATTGCCCACGGCCAGTCCGGAGTTTCCCTGTAGCGTGGCCACAGCCGAAACAACCAGCTCTGGAGCCGACGTGCCAAAACCGATGATGGTCAGGCCAATGACCAGCGGTGAAACGCCAAGGTTGCGTGCGGTGGCCGATGCCCCTGCAACCAATCGATCAGCGCCCCAAACCAGCAATAAAAAACCGGCAACCAGTTGTATGACAGCGGTCAGCATGCCGATTGATGTTTTTCGACAGAAATTTGCATATGCGGAGAGTTCTTAATGACGATAGAATCCACTATTATAGTTGCTTCTGAAAGTTCAAGTCCGTTTGTCCCCCCGGCACATGAGGTTGATAGTCTATGGATAGCACAACGATAGCGCAAATGATTCGTGCCGGGCTTCCCGATGCCGAAGTTGATGTCAAAGGAGACGATGGTGTTCATTTTGAAGCCGTTGTTCGCAGTGCAACATTTGCCGGCAAGTCCACGTTACAACGGCACCGCCTCGTCTATGCGACGCTGGGTGAAATGATGGGCAACGAAATTCATGCACTGGGTTTACGCACGGACTTGCCTGAATCAGGCTGATCCTTACAGGCAGCAGTTGGCTCAACAGGCACCCCATCAATTTCCAGCGCGGTAATCAATAGTTCAAGCCGCGTGCCTTTTTTATTCCTGTGTTGCATTCGTACCGGCACGAAGTGCCTGTTTTGAGCGTACCAGCCCAGCGAGACTCTTTTTGATTTCTCACGGACCCGTTTAAGCAGCGTGGTATCAATACATCCCAGCGGCGTGTTGATTTTGACCCGGGCATCGATGCGGTAAAGATGTTCTTCAATTTTATCTTCATCGACTACCCTGACAGACATTTCGGTCAGACCTGCTGCGAGTTGAACCCTCAGGTTCAGCGATAGCGAGAAAGGATCATTGGCAAAGCCATCCAGAGGCAAGCTGGTTTTAGCGTGCTTGTCTTCAATCTCAACCACTTGGCTTTGCCAGTCAAACGACGCTTTCCAGAATTGCCTGACACCGATGAGGCTAAATGAATATGCATAATTTTCGGCGATGAAGCGACCGTCCTGCCAGCTGCCGATGGTGGTTTGAGAGCCCTTGATATTCAAAAACTTTGCCAGACCCCGCGTGTCGTGAGAATACCCGTGCAGTTTCCAGACATCCTCAGAATGTGACAGTTCGATGGTCACAGCGGCGAGTTCCCGGTCATTACGCAAAACCTTGTAAACAGCGGTGTAGTCAGGCGGGATAGTCAGCGACCCGACCGCAGCTACCGGTGTAGTGATGAGCAACAGGACGATCAAGGTAGCGCATTGCAGGCGCACTGACTTACTGGATCGTACCATTGTGGCTCATTTGTAGCGGTTGTTTCAGCAGTTGATCACGAAACACCAGTTGTCCGCAATCAAAGCGCAGATCACCCTGGCAAAATTGTTCAACCGTTGCCACCAGTAACTTATGTTCCAATGGACCCAGTCGATGTTTCAGTGATGCGGCGTCATCATTGTTGTTGACAGGTATCCGGACCTGCGCGATCACCGGTCCCGAATCCAGAGCGGAAGTGACCACGTGGATGCTGGCACCGATTTCCGCTTCGCCTGCCTGCAGGGCACGATTGTAAGTGTCCAGGCCCTTGTACAAGGGTAGAAGTGACGGGTGCAGATTGATGACGCGGCCGTTGAACCGGGCGGTGAAGGCTGCTCCGAGTACGCGCATATAGCCAGCCAGCACCACGAGTTCGGCCTGGCTATCGTCCAGAACCCTGGCAACCGCGTCATCATGAGCATCGCGGTCGGCATATTGCTTATGGCTAATAATGCTGATGGGAATATTTGCTGCCCGGGCATACCCAATACCACCGGCCTCGGCCCGGTTGGAAACGACCCTGACAATGTCCAGCTCGAGCCGGCCGGATTTGACCGCATCGATCAGCGCCTTGAGATTGCTGCCGGTACCGGATATCAGCACGGCAGCTTTGAGGGTGCCTTGCTGTTTTAAACCGTGTGTCATGAGCGAATATAGCTGATCCGTGTTTTGCCCTCATTCCGCTGGCCTTGCGTAGACTCGACCACCTTGCCCAGCTGGTATACCGTTTCACCCGCCGACGTCAGTGCCTGGCAAATATCATCTTCGGCTTCTGCGCTGACCAGTATTACCATCCCTATGCCACAATTGAAGGTGCGTAACATTTCCGCCTCGTCAATCCGGCCCCTGGTTTGCAGCCACTTGAATACCGCAGGCAATTCCCACGCGGACAGGTCAATTTCCAAACCCAGTGGCTCGGGTATGACCCGAATGATGTTTTCACTGATGCCACCGCCGGTAATATGCGCCAGTCCATCGAGCGTGAACTTTTCGATCAGTGGCAGCAGGGTTTTGACATAAATTCGTGTTGGTCTCAGCAGTG
>Ga0114949_10000750_pt1 | contig 18454 bp, 20 predicted proteins | sample N074metaG_FD_83505 | JGI IMG/M metagenome (GOLD analysis project Ga0114949, IMG submission 83505) | Deep subsurface microbial communities from Kermadec Trench to uncover new lineages of life (NeLLi) - N074 metaG | ecosystem: Environmental > Aquatic > Marine > Ocean trench > Sediment | place...
CTTGGGCAAGGGGGTGCTGAATGGACTGGTTCATGCCAATGGGGCGATCAAAGACAATGCGTTCATTGGCATAATTGGCGGCTTTTGCCAGCGCCAACTGTCCCAGCCCAACACATTCAGCCGCAATCAGCACGCGCTCTGGGTTGAAACCGTGCAGAATATAGGTAAAGCCCTTGCCTTCTTCACCGATGCGGTCTTCCTCGGGCACCTCCAGATTGTCGATAAACATTTCGTTGGAATCGACAGCCTTGCGCCCCATCTTCTCGATTTCGCGAACGTCAATCCGGTCGCGGTCCAGCTTGGTATAAAACAGGCTCATGCCATCGGTGGGCTTGGCGCATTCTTCCCGCGGCGTTGTCCGCACCAGGATCAACATTTTGTCAGCAATTTGCGCGGTCGAGGTCCAGACCTTTTTACCATTGATGACATAGCCACTATTGGTGCGCTTCGCGAAGGTGGTTAGTGCCGAAATATTAAGCCCGGCGTCGGGTTCCGTCACCGCAAAACAGGCGCGTTCTTCTCCGCGCAGCACGGGTGGCAACATGCGCTGCTGCTGTTCTTCGGTGCCGTATACCATGACGGGTTTCAGACCAAAGATGTTCATATGCACGGCAGATGCTGCCGAGAACCCCCCGCCAGATTTGGCGATCGTGTGCATCATCAGGGCAGCCTCTGTTATGCCCAACCCTGCGCCACCAACCGATTCTGGCATGGCAATGCCCATCCAGCCACCATTGGCAATTGCCTGCACGAAATCTTCGGGGAAGCCGCCTTCCCGGTCTCGTTTCAGCCAATAGGCGTCATCAAAGGGTGCGCAAACGGCCTCGATGGCCCGGATGATGTCTTGTTGTTCGTCGGTAATTGAAAAGTCCATGATGTCCCTCGGTCTGGTTGCGCGAAACTATATCTATGGTCAGCCCCGATGGGAATAGCGTCATTGGAGTCAACACAGTATAGCTGTGGAAACGGGAGGATTAGATGCAAAGATTGAAGCAATTTTCCGGCATATTGGTCTTCATGACCATTGGCCTGGCGATATATATCCTCTGGGGGCAAGGTCTTTTCACTCATGTCGAGGATGACTTTGGCGGCAGCTGCACGCCCATTGCTGGTGCGCCTGGGTCTGAAGACCTGACCATCGACCAGGTCCGCGGCATCGTCTATTTCTCGAGTATGGATCGAGTTAAGCAGGCCCAAGGACTTGCGCAACGAGGCGCCATTCTGGCGCTAGACCTCAACGATCCCGATGCATCCATGATCGACCTCACGACATCTCTGGGACTGGGCCTTGTGCCCCACGGTATTTCCCTGTGGAAAAACCCGCTGTTTGGGCCGGACCGCCTATTTGTCATCAATCACTTTGGCGGCAGGCATTCTGTCGAAATATTCGAGATTGATGCCGATGGCCTGACCACCCATAGCCTGACCCATGTATCGACTGTCCGGGGTAGTGCCATGGTGTCGCCGAATGATTTGGTTGCGGTCAGCGCAAACCAGTTCCTGGTCACCAATGATTCCCGTTGGACAGAGGGTAATTTGGCCTTGATGGAGAAGGTACTTCGGCTGCCTGTATCAAACGTTGTTTACTATAACGGTGTTCGGTTTTCCGAAGCCATCGGCGCGATAGCCTTTGCCAATGGCATCAATATAAGCGCGGACGGGCAACAGCTGTACCTGGCATCAATGGGGACAGGCAGCGTACTGGTCTTTGATCGCGATATTACCAATGGCGGGTACAAATCACCCTGGACCATCAGTGTTCCGGGGCAACCTGATAATATTGAAGTCATGCCCGATGGCAGTTTGCTTGTGGGGCTTCACACCAAGATGTTGTCGCTGATGACCAGCATGTTGGACCCAGAGGCGGTGATTCCAAGCCGTATTGTCAGGATCGACCTCATCAATGGTGACGTCAGCAATGTCTATGACAATTCAGGCACCCAGATTGCCGCGGCATCTGTCGCGTCAATCTATCAGGAGAAATTGATTATCGGGGCCATTGCAGACCCCGATATCCTGATTTGTAATATGCCCTGATCAGTTGGTGAAGACCGGCTTGCGTTTCTCCAGGAAGGACGCAATGCCTTCGGTCACATCGCCATTGGTAGATGTCAGGATCTGATTACGGTCTTCCAGCGCAATGGCGGTTTCCAGACCCTGGGCATCAACATTGGCCCACATGGCCTCTTTGGTCAGGCGCAGAGCCAAGGGGGCCGTTGCGATCATATCGTCAACCAACGCCTCGCCCGCAGCGATCAATTCATCAACCGGCACCACGTCAGAGACAAGGCCTATCCGCAGAGCCCGATTCGCGTCAACGAAGCGACCTGTCATCAACAATTCTGCCGCGTTTGACGTGCCGATAAGGCGCGGTAGATGATAGCTGGCACCCATTTCACAGCCCGACAGGCCGATCTTGATGAAAGCACAGTTCATTTTCAGGTCGTCTGCCGCGATCCGCACATCGCAACCCAGTGCGATAGAGAAACCACCGCCCGCTGCAAAGCCATGCAACAACCCGATGATAGGCTGTGGGCAACGACGCATGCGCATGACAATGCCGCTGAACCTGCGTTGGTTCATCATGCCTTTGTTGGCCGGGCCATTATTGAATTCAGTCTCAGTTTGTTTGCCCCGACCGGGGTCCTTCATGTCCAATCCGGCACAAAAGGCACGTCCGGCGCCCTTCAGCACGACGACGCGCGTGTCATAATCTTCCAACAGGCTGTCAAAATAGTGATGTAATTCGCTGACAAACTCTTGGCTTAGGGCGTTGAGATGGTCTGGTCGATTAAAAGTGACCCAGTCTACCCGGCCCTTTTTTTCGATGATCATGTTCTTGTATTCCACGGTGTTGCCTTTCTTTCTTACCCTTATATTTAAAGGGCTTGCATGCGTTCTTTAAAGTCATTCGAGACCTTGAGGTGTTCTTGCACATCGGTGATGCCAAGACCCAGTGGCGTGAATGTGTAATTGGTGGCACCCCTCGCCTGCCACTTTTTCGCCAGAGCAATAGCGTCGTCCATTGTGATCCTGTTGGCGTCCATCATATTTGTCAGACCAAAGAAAGCCTCGATACCAATATCACTGGCTTTACGTCCGGCCTTTTCAGCAGCGGCATACATGATATCGAATTGAGGGCCCAACATGTCAGGGGGACCTAATGGCATCCACCCGTCACCGATGCGGCCGGTACGGTCGGCCACGGCATCGGCCATGCCGCCAAACCAGATGGGAATAGGTTTCTGAACGGAATTGGGGTTCAGCCCACTTTTGGGCACCTTGTGATACTTGCCGTCGAACTCGAACAGCTCATTGTTCCACAGGCCTCGCATGACCTCGATTTGCTCTTCGCACAGCTTGCCACGGCCTTTCCACGGCATGCCCAGTGCGTCGAACTCGATCTGCTGCCAGCCAACACCGATCCCCAATCGCAACCGACCCCCGGACAGGAAGTCAGCCTGGGCCGCTTGTTTGGCGACCAGAACTGCTTGGCGCTGCGGGAGGATTAAAATCGCTGTGCCCATCTCGATGGTCTTGGTGCAGCCCGCGATATAGCCAAAAGTAACGAAAGGTTCCTGGAACGCGTCCTTGATCGTATAGGGCGTGAATGCCTCAGGATCATCTGAAGGTTCGACTTGCAGAACGTGGTCGGTAATCTGCAGGTAATCAAATCCAAGCTCTTCAGCACCCTGAACAAAGTCACGCAAGGCAATGGGATCGTTACCCAATTCCTGAGATGGAACCATTACACCAATTTTCATTTATCTCTCCATGTCTGGACCAAAATCAAGGTCTACAGAGCTTCCAACCGTTCCTTGAATTCCATTGCCAGCTTCAAGTGCTGATCAACACTGGTATAGCCCAGGCCCAACGCGCCGAACGTGAAGTGAGTACCACCGGCATCAACCCACAGCTTGGCGTGATCCAGACATACATCCATCGTGATGACTTCGTCGCCCACGGGGGACTTAAGGCCATGGATGGTTTCGATGCCAATGTCTTTGGGGTTGCGACCGGCTTTTTCGGCAGCCGCATACATAATGTCAAACTGAGGCTTTAGGCTTTCTGGCGTTCCGACAGGAATCCAGCCATCGCCCATACGACCGGTGCGTTCTGCGACCGCATCAGACATGCCACCGAACCAAATTGGAATGGGCTTCTGGATAGAATTCGGATTCAGGCCACTTTTGGGGACGGTGTGGAATTCACCTTCGAATTCAAACAACTCATTCATCCACAAGCCCCGCATGACTTCAATTTGTTCTTCACAAAGCTTGCCACGGCCCTTCCAGGGCACGCCCAAGGCTTCAAATTCAATTTCCTGCCAGCCTACACCGATGCCAAGACGCAGTCGGCCACCAGACAAGAAATCCACCTGGGCCGCCTGTTTGGCAACCAAGACGGCCTGTCGTTGCGGCAGGATCAAAATGCCCGTCGACATTTCGATCTTTTTGGTGACAGCCGCAAGATAGCCATAGGTGACAAAAGGTTCCTGAAAGGCATCGTCAATCGAATAGGGCGAGAACGCATCTGGGTAGTCGGCTCGGTTAATTTGCAACACGTGGTCTGTCAGCAACAAATGGTCAAAGCCAAGTTCTTCTGCCCCCTGTGCGAAATCTTTTAACGCAATGGGGTCGTTGCCGATTTCCTGGGCCGGAATCATGGCACCAATTTTCATTAGGGTCTCCTGAGTCAAAAAATATGTGCACAGACTATAACCAAGGCTATCGTGAAAGCACCACTTGATATGGCTGCAGGAGATAGAACATGGACGGTCCACCAAAGATCATCAAAGCAACACCTGAAGACCGCGAAACCTGCGTCGATATTGTTGTCGCTGCCTTTATTGCTGACCCGATGCTGCGATGGATGATGCCGGACGTCTCCAATTATTTGAAGAATGCTCATGCAGGGATGGATGCCTTCGCCGGCAATGCCGTCGAGCACGGCAATTCGTTCTATATAGAGGGCAATAAGGGCGTTGTTTTGTGGCTGCCCCCTGGTGTTGAACAGGATGAAGAAGCCATGCAGGAGACCATGGGGTCAAGCGCCGATATGGAGATGCTGCCTGACTTGATGCAAGTGATGGAAGAAGTGCAGTCCTACCATCCAAAGGAGCCACACTGGTACCTTCCCACCATCGGCGTGGACCCCGCCTATCAAGGAATGGGTTTGGGCGCAGCCCTGATGAAGGAATCTCTGAAGGTGGTAGATGCAGATCGCCTGCCCGCCTTTCTGGAATCATCCAACCCCGCGAATGTCTCGCTCTATATGCGCCACGGGTTCGAGCCATTGGCCCAGTGCCAGCGCGGCAAGGGTCCGGTAATGACACCGATGTTGCGGCCAGCGCAGAAGTGAATTAGCTAGTCAGCACACTTGGCCAGAGCCCCCGCTATCGCGACAGAGGCTTCAATATCCATCGCATCACCGGCTTTGACAATCTTGGTGACCCATTCCTGACCCTTGGATTCGATCAATTTGCCATAGATGCAACGAGCGGTATCAGCCACGACAGAGTTGTTTGTTTGTTCGGCCATAACTTCTACGAACTCGTCTTCCTGCGCATTACTGCCACAAGCAACAAGACCGAGCATCATCAGGGCAGCCCCGACAGCGCGTATGGAGTTTGCCTTCATTGGTGAACCCTCTTTACAATTCGGTGAACAATATCAAAACGGTAAAGGCCCTAAGCATGGCTGGCAAGCACGCACAGGCCAGCAGGGTCAATTATATTCATGACGGCGTCCCAGGCCTGTGGCTATGATCGCAGCAGTTCACATTAGGGGGAAACCATGAATGAATTTCACGTCGACGTCGAAACACCGGATGGCAAAATGGAATGCTTTGCCACCCACCCAGATGGCGAAGGGCCCTTCCCGCCTGTCATCTTGTATATGGACGCCCCTGGCATTCGTGAAGAACTGCGTGACTTTTGCCGTCTGATCGCCAGCAAAGGATACTTTGCCCTGCTGCCAGATATGTATTGGCGCGAAGGCAAAATGCGATTTGATCTCAGCAAAGGACAGATAGAACTGGACCGGATGTTCGCGTCCATGGAAGCCATCAACCTCGGCATGGTGATGCGCGACACAGAGGGCTGGCTTGCCTATCTGGACGGCAATCCCATCGTTGGCGGTCCCACTGGTTGCATCGGCTATTGCATGAGCGGCCAATATGTCATCGCGGCGGCTGGAAACTTCCCAGACCATTTTGCAGCGGTCGCATCCCTCTATGGCGTGGGCATTGTCACCGACCACGAAAAGTCACCGCACCTGCTGGCCCCCAGCATCAAGGCCGAGTTGTATTTGGGTTTTGCCGAAGAAGACCATTGGGTTGGTCCAGAAGTTATCCCGGCCCTGACCAAGGCGCTTGACGACAATGGTGTCGATTATGTGTTGGAAACGGTGCCCGGTACAGAGCACGGCTATTGCTTTCCCGGTCGCCCGGCCTATGCCAAAGACGCGGCGGAGCGAACCTGGGAGATTTTCTTTGAGCTGTGTGATCGCAAGTTGAAGAAAGGCGAATAGCCTGATCGCCATCAATCAGTGGGTCCGCCATTCTGCAGCCAATGGGCGTAATCTGGGGGTAATTTGGCCATAGCTTCATCGTAAAGCGCCAGGTCCTCATCGTCCAACACGCCCTGCCAACGTCCATTAGTCCCTTTGTAGATGAAGGTGTTTGCACCACCTTTGAAGCCAAAGTCGATATTGGCACCAACGACTTTGCTGGGATCTTTCTTCACTTCTTTGAAAGTGCAGCGCTTGACGACATCTGCCCACAGTTCATCGGGCACGTCGATATCCAGATACTCTGCAATCCCGTGCATTTCACCATCCAGATCAGCTAGCAAATCGTTGAAGTGGATCAATTTAATGTTGGGCAGATGACGGTATTTCCAAAAGGTCAGCGCATAGGTGAAGTGCGACCAATAAGGAAAGCCGTCTTCGTGCCAATCAAACCAACCTTTGGTTACCCAGTTACGCCACGTTGTTTTGGTATCATCGACAAATTCAGGAAACGGATCGCCCACCAGTCCCGGAATCCCATTCATTGCCATATAGAATTCTGGCGTATGATTACCCCAATGGTTCAACATGGACATGAAGACATCTCTGGGATCGCGCGTCACACAGATATATTTGAGGTTCTGGTGAAACGGCAAGCCATCCAGGGGAAGATGGGTTTTGATGTAGCGGCGATGGGTTTGTGCCTCAAGCTGGTTCAGTACCAGTTCCAGCGGAAATACGCGCATATCCAGCCATGGCGAGATAAACGATGCAGGGCCCGGCAAATCATCATTGGGGAACAGTAGGTTGCCAACAATCGTTTGGGTAAATGTCGTGCCTGCCTTGTAGGATGTTGCGATAATGATGTCGTCGTCACGGGGCGTAAAATAATTCCACCGCGTCGTGTCCATGTGATGGTTTTGGTAAATGTGTTCGACCTTCGGTAAATCTAACATGAGCCCCTCCCCTTAAATTCACGCGATCAGCGTCCCGATTTGCCCCTGCCCTGTCAAGGTTCACTCGGCACTTGCCGGAGACCATGAGACGCGGCAAGGTATGGCCACACAATTGATACACTTTGGGGAGAACGAATACATGTTTTGGAATCATGGGGACCTGATGGACGCCATTGCGCCGCTGATCCCGGCAGACGCGCCTGCGACCATCCACGGTGACAAGATTGTCCTGTGGCCGGAATTCAATTTGCGCACAAATTCGTTGGCACGCAGCTTGATAGAATTGGGTGGCACCCCTGGCACTAAGGTCGGTTTTTATATGCGCAATATGCCCGCCTATACCGAGTTATTGGCGGCCTGTTTCCGCGGCCGTCTGGTGCATGTCAATGTGAACTACCGCTACCAGACCACCGAACTGCACTACATCTTCGATAATTCAGATTCAGAATTTGTCGTGTACGACCCAGAATTCGCCGACCAAATTGCCTTGCTAAGGGACCGGTTGCCCGACGTCAAAGGTTGGATCGAAGTTAATGGTGATGCTGATCTGATCAACGATTTCGCCATCCCATATGAAAGCCTGGTGACCGGTGACGGCAGCAATCTGGATATTGAGCGATCACCCGAAGATATGTTGTTCATCTATACAGGCGGTACAACTGGCATGCCCAAGGGGGTGATGTGGCAGATGCATGATTTGCGCCAGGCGCATCTGGACGCAGGGTCCGTCATGGGTCCCGTGCCGACCAATATGGAAGAGCACATCGAATTTGTGCAAGAGGCCATTGAGGTTGGCTTGCCCCGAGCCATCCCCGCTTGTCCTTTGATGCACGGCACGGGCCTGTTTGCTGCTATCGGTGCTGTCGTTGGTGGTGGGTGCATTGTTACACTGCCGACCATGGGCCGGTTCGATCCGGCGGAATTGTGGGAGACCGTCGAGAAACACAAGGTCACAGGCATGGCCATTGTCGGGGACGCCTTTGCCAAGCCCATGTTGCAAGTGCTCGACGACGACCCCGGCAAATATGATCTGTCCACCCTGGCCACCATCACATCGTCCGGCACAATGTGGAGCCGTGACGTTAAACTGGACCTGTTGAAACACATGCCCAACACGATCCTCAGCGATTCATTTGGGTCCTCTGAAGCCGTTGGCTTTGGCTACTCGTTAACCACATCTGAAGGCACGACAGAGACAGCCAAATTTGCTGTCACTGAATTTTGCAAAGTGTTCTCTGAAGATGACCGCGAAATCGAACCCGGCAGCGGCGAGCGCGGCTTTATCGCCCGGGCTGGCAGCATCCCGGTCGGATACTACAAAGACGAGGTCAAATCTGCCGAGACATTCAAGACAATTGACGGTGTCAGGTATTCAATCCCCGGTGACTGGTGCATTGTCGAGGCTGACGGCACCCTGACCCTGTTGGGCCGTGGGTCTGTCTGTATCAATACGGCTGGTGAGAAAGTCTTTCCCGAGGAAATTGAAGAAGTTTTGAAAGAACACCCATCTGTCACCGATGCACTGGTTGTCGGCGTGCCCGATGATAAATGGGGCAACGCCGTCACGGGTGTGGTGCAATTGAATGCGGGGGCCAATGTTGGCGAAGATGAGCTGCGGAGCCACGTACGGGAACGATTGGCTGGATATAAAGTGCCCAAGCGGGTCTTGTTCCGCCCGGACCTGAAACGGGCGCCCAATGGCAAGGCTGACTACAAGAGGACCACTGAATTTGCAGTCAAGACCCTTGGCATCGGCTGACCCAGTCCCTTGGCATCTACGAACAAAGGACCATCAGACAACCAGATACCCGATGGCCGTCAGTCGGCCACCGCCGCCAATGTGCAGCGCGGCACGATGCGGCTGTTCATCACCACGGTTTTGACGGCCTGACAGAGCTGACATTACGTACAGGTAGGCGAGCAGATATCGCTGCGATAAATCCGAAGGGACAGATTGCGATTGTCGAGATCAAATCCAGCCTGGAAGATTTTCAGTCCGACACGAAATGGCAAGACTATCTGGAATGGGGTGATCAGTTTTATTTTGCTGTCCCGATAGACTTTCCAACAGCAGTGTTGCCCGCCGATGAAGGACTGATTATTGCCGATCAATATGGTGGCGAAATTGTCAGGCCTTCGATTATTCGCCCTTTAGCCCCCGCCCGGCGCAAAGCTGTGACGATTCTGTTTGCATCAACTGCGGCCAAGCGCATTTTTCGCATGCAAGACCCTGACGGACCCGCTAGGTTAAACACCTGATTGCGGTAAAAATTACAATGGCGTGAGACATAATGATTGATGCACTTGAGGTACAAGGCAGCGTAGCCCCCGAGTTTGCCGCGGTAAAAGATGCCTTTGTACAGAACTTCAAGGATGGACTGGAAGTCGGCGCCAGCCTGAACATCACGGTTGAAGGTGAACAGGTTGTTGATCTGTGGGCTGGTCACGCCGATGCAGAGAAAACCAAACCATGGAACCGCGATACCCTGGTCAATGTCTGGTCGACGACCAAAGGCATCACGTCCATCGCTGTGGCCATTCTGGTCGATCGTGGGCTTCTGCGCTATCGCGATACCGTTGCACAGCATTGGCCCGACTTTGCCCAAGGCGGCAAAAGCGATGTGACCGTGGGTCAGTTGTTGTCCCACCAAGCCGGTCTGTGCGGCATGCGCCAACCCACAGTCGTCGAAGACTTCTATGACTGGGACAAGACCTGCCGCCGCTTGGCTGCGATGGAACCGTTCTGGAAATTGGGTGAAGGCAGTGGTTATCATGCGATAACCTTTGGGTTTTTAGCCGGCGAGCTGATCCGTCGTATTGATGGCCGCACCCCTGGCACCTTCATCAAAGAAGAAATCGCAGAGCCACTGGGCGCTGATTTCCATGTCGGACTGCCAGAAAATCTGGAAAACAGAGTCTCACTGGTAATCAAAGCCCCAACGCCGCCTCAGCTAACCGGGGAGCAGCCACCAGATTACGTGATAGCGACCATGGCCAATCCGCCAATCGACTCTGAATTTCCCCATGATCGAGGATGGCGGGCTGCCGGAATACCCTCCGCCAATGGGCACGGGACAGCACATGCCCTGTCGCGGATATATGCTGCCATGGCCAATGGCGGGTCCATTGATGGTGTCAAGATCATCAGCAAAGATACCATCAAACGCGCCACTACAGAACAATGCAACGGCACCGACCGTATCCTGGGCATGCCATCCCGTTGGGGCGCAGGCTTTGCCCTCAATAATGGTGGTCTTTACGGCCCCAATGACAGCGCATTTGGCCATAGCGGCATGGGCGGGTCGATGGGCTATGCGGACCCGTCAAAGCGCGTCAGTGTGGGCTATACCATGAACCAGATGCAGGCCGAGATACGCGGCGATTCACGCACCCTAGCCATCAACAAAGCCCTGTATGAATGCCTCTAAAGGTCTAGTCTATAAGCTCTTTTAGCAGTGTCATGGAACAGGTCTCGCTTTTCATCATCTGAAAATCCAGCCGCAATTTTCTTGAACGCATTCCACAGCACCGGGTACGACACCGATACTTTGTCGACGGGGAAGTTGCTTTCAAACATGCAGCGGTCCGGACCAAACACGTCGATTGAATGACGGTAATATCCACCCGTTTCAGCCACCAGATCATCTGAAGTTGCTGGCGTATCCCGCTTGTGGAAGCCAAAGCCATTCACAGCCATGTTAACGCCACCGATTTTGGCATAGACGTTTTCGCATTTGGCGAGTTCTGCTACGTCTAACTTCCACTGTGCGAAAACCTCATCAGCCTTACCTTCATACGGTCCGATGCCCAACGGCCCACCGAAATGGTCAAAGATGATCGGCACCTCGGGATGCGCTCGCGCCAGATCTGTCAATTGCGGGATTTGATGATGATAGCACCAGGCATCGAAGCTCAGGCCGTAATGGGCCAGGCGTGCATAGCCTTCCCTGAAGGTCGCATCCAGCATCATATCCTTGGGTGGGTTGGAATGAGAGTTTTTGACCCTGGGGTCATCGTCCCAGCCTGCGGCATGTCTGATCCCCCGAAAGCGATCTGGTGCAGCGGCAATGTGAGCCTCGAGCACTTCGTCCACAGCGCTGCCCATGCAAAAATCTGCGGTGGAAACGATGCCAGCGCACGCCTGCATCGGCCCGTATTCACCCGAAGCGCTTTGTGCCGCAATGCCATTGACGAATTCGGTTTCGCCGACGACTGACAGGTGCTCCGGTCCCCGCACCCGATACATTGACGAACATTCAACAAAGACAGTGGCGACGATGTTGTGGCCCGTATCCGTATCCTTGTGCAGCTCGCGCAATAGATAAGTATCCCCATTGCGGTCCCACAGATGGTGATGCGGATCGATGATCGGCAGGTCTGGGTCAATGATGTCTTCGGTGACCTGGGCCAGCCAGGCGTCATTATCAGGCATAAGAATAAGTCTCTTGTTGTGGATAAACAGGCGCTTGATCTGAAGTAAACATATGCTTAATTGAAGCAGTTGTGATCATGAATTATGAGCCTCCCGATTGGCCGATATTCTTTAATATCTGGTACGAATAGTCATTTTTGTCGCGGCTGGGGGCAATGACCTTGTTGTCAGGGTCGCTTGGGGGAATGTCGCCACTGGTATCAACAGAGCCAACTTCGATGTGCTGCAGCCAATCACCAATGCTCTCGCGATGGCGAATGCGCCATAGGCCGTCAATGCGCTCAAAACTATCGCAATAGCGACCGCCCCACACGATGTCAGAAAATCCGTCATCTGTTTTGGTCCGCAAATAGACTGTGTAGTAGGATTCTGCCCCTGCCCTATCGCCGTCCAGCTCTATCAGAATGTTGTTGATCGTGTGTTGGGTCAGCTCCATGGCGGCGTGGATGGGCCATAACCATTCGACGAATTCGACGGCCGTGCCATTGAACAGCGCACCATGATTATCGGTACCGCCTTCATGCCAACAAGACAGCGTCATTTCGACATCCATTCGGTCGAGGCCACGCGCATAACGATAGATGATTTCAGTGATGGCCTGCTTGTCTGCAAGCTCTTGAACAATTTGCTCGTTCACATAATTTTCCGTCTTAAAAGGGTCGGTCGCCATTGACGGTAACGCGGTGCATCACCCGACGCTGCCCGTGATAGTCGTTGAGCGCGTAGTGCTGCGTCGACCGATTGTCCCACATCGCCACTTCGTTCACATGCCACTGATGTCGATAGACGAATTCGGGGCTGGTGGCATGACTATACAAATACTTTAAAATCGGCCTGCTTTCAGACTTGGTCATGTTCTTGAAGCGCAGCGTAAAGGACGGGTTCACAAACAGCAGCTTGCGGCCACTGTCAGGATGGGTCCGCACCACTGGATGTTCGCAGGTCGCACTGGCCGCCGCAATGTCACGATTTTTGGCCGGATGCTGATCATTGGAATAGATACCGCCTTCAGCATAAATCTTGGTGGCGGAATGTATGGCTATCATGCCATCCAACATCTCTTTCATGCCATCAGACAGGGCGTCATAGGCGGCAAACATATTGGCATAGAGCGTGTCACCGCCAACTTCGGGTATTTCGCGTGCATACAAGATAGACCCCAGCGGCGGTTCTTCCATAAAGGTCAGGTCTGTGTGCCAACCGCCGCCAAAATTTGCCTTTTCATCGGGTTCTTTGGTGATGTTCAGAATTTCAGGATGGCCCTCAAGTGCTTCCATATGTGGATGCACGTTGAGCGAACCAAATTGCGCGCCAAAAGCCAGATGCTGTTCGGGTGTAATGTGTTGGTCGGGAAAGACGATAAAACCATGATCAACAAGGGCCTGCTGGATGGCGCTGGTGGTTTCATTGCTTTGTGTGGCCGACAGATCGACGTCATCAATCCGTGCGCCCAACACAGAGCCAATGGGCGTTACTTTCATTGGGGTACCCCGGTCGGTGAACAGATCAGCAATGGAATGTTGCGATCAGTCTTCGCCTGATAATCAGCAAATTCACCGTAAACGCCTACGGCATGAGGCCAGATTTCGGCTTTTTCTGCATCATCAGCCTGTCGCACAACCATTGGCCTGGCAACGGACCCGGATTGTATCTCAACATGGGGGTTGGCCATCAGATTGTGATACCAGACCGGATGATCCGGTGCCCCACCCTGCGACGCGATCAGCACCACATCTTCGCCGTGCGCGATGTAAATCAGCGGAATGGTGATGGTGCGACCAGACTTGCGTCCGGTCATGGTTACCAAGCACACCGGAGACCCTTTCATTGAGCCCATGACTTTGCCATTGCTCATTTTGTAAATCCATACATTGAGCCGCGAAGCAATTTTCATCAGTCTTTTTTCCATGCTGGCCTCCCTACCAGTTTGTCGAGGAACAGGGTGTCACGAAGCCACAATGGGGGCAAGTCCGCAACGCTAGTCTTTCACCTTGTCCAAATTGCCTCGTTCGTCATTGCGCACGCTGTTGACCGCCTTGCTGACGGGCCAAGCCTCAAGGTCGTTGCCCCTATATGGTTTGATCAATTCCTGGACCTGATCGGCAGGTGCATCATAGTCCAGCCACAGATCATATTGGTCAGGGTTCAACAGCACCGGCATTCGGTGATGCATGGGGCGCATGAAGTCATTGGCCGCACTGGTTAAAAACGTGCAGGAGCGCACACCCAATTCTTCATTTTCTTCCCACAAGCCGGCAAAGGTCATGGGGTGACCATCGCTGTGATGGATATTGAAGGGCTGTTTGCCATCCGGCGTCTTGATCCACTCGAAAAAGCCATCTGCAGGCACCAGGCATCGCCGCCTTTTGAACGCTGCCCGAAAAGCTGGTTTTTCCGCCACTGTTTCAGCCCGGGCGTTGATCATGTTCCCGGCCATCCTGGCGTCCTTGGCCCAACTGGGAATCAGGCCCCAATGGGCCCAACGTATTTCACGGCGAGTGCCCCCACCCTTCACACGGGCTTTGCCAATGATCATGACGTCCTGTGTCGGCGCGATATTGTATCGTGGCTCTAGATTCGGCGACGTGACCGAGAACAGGTCGTACCATTCCCGCAAGGTTGCCCAGGATACATCCCGAAAAAAACGACCGCACATAGATCCTTGGCCTCTCTCAACAATCAGAACGGCCCCATCATAGGCGAAGGACCCGGCGGCGGTCCACTGGGGCTTGGGGGCGCTGGAGGTGGCGGCGGCGTTACACCGGGACCCATAGGTCCTATTGGCTCTGGACCAATTGGGCCCATGGGTTCTGGTCCAATCGGCGACCCGGTCGGAACCGGAGCTGGCGTCGGCGCGACTGGTATAGGGGCTACCGGGGCCGGTGCAACAGGTGCTGGCGCCACTGGCGCTGTGGGTCCTTGGGGACCCGCTGGGACTTGCCAGACAATTTCTGGTGGCCGGATTGGCGGTGTCGTTCCTGCCTTCCAATTATCGGAATCGATGTCGCGAATGTAGGGTCCAAATACGGTTGGACCATAAAGGGTCGTGTCTGTGTCACCATATCGTGAAGCCGTTGCCCGCGCTGCTTCGGTTTCAGCGCGGTCATCTGCTTCGGCCTGTTGACGATTGCGTTCTCTGCGATCGTTGGCAATGCGGCGGGTTTCGTCGCTGATGGCGTCCCGAATGCGGTCGAGCGATTCTTTGACTGATCCTCCCGATATTGTGCCGTCTTTAATACCCTGCACCAGATTTTCAATCATTTGCACAATGTTGGCTGCAGCCTCGGCACTGAAATCGCCGCTATCTACAAAGGCCAGCAAGCGCGAAATCATATCGTCGAAATTGACGCCTGAAGCCGCAGCGTTGATATACCAACGAAGGGCTTTGATACTGTGCCAAAAGTCATGCCAACCAGTGTCGATAACACTGTTCAGTGCGATGACAAGTTCACGGATAGCCATCGACTGCTCTAGTGACGCGCCGGATGATGACGCTTGCAAACGATTTGCCTCGGCCAACAAGGCAAGCAGGCCTTGCAGCTGTTCCAGGCCATGTTCATTGAACGCGCCCATTTCAAGCAAAGCACCACCGATCTGCATGGCTATTGCCTCGACGTCGGCCCCGTTCCAGGCCGCATCAACCAACACACGCAGGGCATCCTTCAATTCGCCGGCAGCTTTTTCCTGGTTGGGTGGGTTTTCGTTCAACGCCGCCACTGCGCGGCCAGCAGCTTCTGCAGCATTCTGAAAGTGCGCAGCATGGTCTGCATTGGCCGGGTCGTTGGCCATGGCCTGCATCTGTTGGCGCATGGAACTGGCAGACTGGGCGGCACTTGCCGTCTCGATAATGGCAGTCGCCAAGATCAAGATTGCAGTAATAAACAAACAGCTAACGATCTTTCGGGTCTTGCTCATGATGCATCCCCTATCGTCGACTCAGCGCCGATCAGCCGTATTCTACACTAGACTGATGCCAATTTCATCTGACAGGCCGATTACCAGGGGTGGATCGATCCGTCCCACCGGAAGAACTGGCCGGTTGTCTCCATAGTCATGCCGTCGATAACACTGCGAATGCCGGACGCACTTTCGGTTGGTGTAATCTCGGCAGCTGAGCCCCCCATATCGGTTTTCACATAGCCTGGATGAATGAGGGCGACCGAAATATTATCACCTTTCCAATCCATCGAAACGCCGATCATCACGCGATTAACCGCCGCTTTTGTGGACGAATACGAATGCATGCCACCCATAGGCCAGATGGTTGCGCCCAGCTGGCTGGTCACCGTCATCAACTTGCCATTGTCCGACGCTTTCAAATTGTCATGCAACGCCTGGGCGACAAGAAACGGCCCCACGGTGTTCACCATGAATGTATCCATCCAATCGCTGACTTTGGTGTCTCCCATAGATTGGTGTGCGCCACCGGTTACGCCGGCATTATTGATGACGATATCCAGGGTTGTTCCCGCCAATTCTTCGCCACAGCCGTTGATTGAGGCCTCGTCTGACACGTCCATATCGTGGACACTGATGAGCCCGTCGGACCCGGCTGCCAATTCGTTCAGCGCATCCGCGCTGCCAGGGTTGCGACAACAGGCATAGACCCGGTCGCCATTGGCCCCATATTGCCGTGCCAGTTCCTGCCCAATGCCGCGGGCAGCGCCCGTGATCAATACATTCGCCATAGTGTTTCCCCTGTTAAATTCCTGTCCCTACGGTAAGGCGACACCCCTATTGCGGCAAGGGCCTATAGCGCCTGTGCAATTTGATAGTATCGCTTTGGCCGACCGCGTTGCTATGGTTCGATAAAGGGAGATATTGATGACTATTGAAGAGCTGCTGGAAATCGAAGAAATCAAACAGATGCGAAACCTGTATTCGCACTATTACGACGGCAACATGCTGGATGAACTTGTCAGCCTGTTCACGGAAGACGCCATTTGCGAATTTGGAGAGGCGTTTGGCGGCGATTGGGTCGGCAAACAGGCGATCAGGGACAATTATCATCGATATCTTTATGATTCGGGCCGCGCTGTCCATTCCCAGATGCATGCAATCACCAACCCCTGGATACGCCTGACCGGGCCCGATACGGCCAATGGCCGCTGGTATCAGCTTAATCTGAATGTGGCGGAAGGCGCAGAGAACCCGCTGACGCTGTTCGGTATTTATGATGATATTTACAAGAAAGAAGATGGTGCGTGGAAAATCCATCGCACACGCATCGACTTTCTTTGGCCTCGACGCGAGTTCATTGGCCTGCGGGATGAAGAATAAGTCTTAGTGTAGGATGGGCTTTATATACGCCAGATTGCCATCCGGGTTTTCTGGCATGCCATACAAATCACCAAATTTGCAGGCATAGGTCACGGCGCTTTCGTAAAGCTCGTACACCCGTGGCGGGATATCTTTGCGGTCGCGCATTTTTTCAGAGAATTCGGTATCAAACAGCGTGTGGTACAGTTCGGTCGTCTGTTCGCCATCCAGATCGTCAAGAAACGCCGACAGGAACATCTTGGCCGCATCTGCAGCTTCCTGACTTTCCCAACGATCTACAACTATATCAAAATGATAAGCAGGCAATGTGTCCTACGCCTCGTTTTTTCCGGTCTGTATCACGCGGTGTTGAAACGCGCTTTTTAGGCCCGTGTTGAAGGCCTGCAAGTTTTATAGCGGCTTTCTTTACAAATGACAAATTTCAGCGAACCCCGCGTGTATTGTCGCCTTCTGGTTTGCCGTCCGTTTTTACCCAGTTGAAGGCAACTGCACGCCACATATCGCGATAATCATAGTCCGTCTGCAAGGCCGTGTTCAGGCGATTATACGATGCGAAATCACTAACCAAATGGACAAGTTGGACCACGCCCTTGTCACCCAACCCAACGTGACGCAGGGCCTCTATATCAGCATCGGTTATTGAATGGGCATCTGCATTAACCTTCAGAGCAAAATCAACGATGGTTTTTAGTCGAGCATCGTCAATGGAGACCGTGCCCTCTACCAAAAACTCCTTGGTATCTTCTTCATCGTGGCCCAGCCCATAGTTCAGGATTGTACAGAATGCTGCAGTGCAATATTCACAAGAGTTTGCTTGTGATACCGCGATGCCAACATGCTGTATTTCAGGCATTTCCAATTCGCCCATTTGCCACAATATCTGGGTGGCACCCATTTTGGCTTTGAAGTGTTCTGGAAAGTTCATTTCGAGATAAAAGTGATTGGGGACATCACCCTCCACAGATGTCACCCAATCAAACATTTCTTGCACAATTGGGTCTTCATTGTTTTCTGGTTTGACCAGCGGCACACGCGCCATAGCTATTTCCTCTCTAGGCTTTACTCAGGACATCAGCCAGGCAGGCCATCTGATGCTGCGCTGTGCGTTTGGAGATTGCTGCCTCGGGGCTAAATACGTCGTACCCGTGTGGTCCGCCTGGCACCACCACGAGATCGACCGCGATGCCTTCTGCGCTCAACCGCTGTGCATAGGCAATATCTTCGTCCCGGAACAGGTCCATATCCCCGACCATTATATAGGCGGCTGGCAGGCCGGA
>Ga0114949_10000752_pt1 | contig 18450 bp, 16 predicted proteins | sample N074metaG_FD_83505 | JGI IMG/M metagenome (GOLD analysis project Ga0114949, IMG submission 83505) | Deep subsurface microbial communities from Kermadec Trench to uncover new lineages of life (NeLLi) - N074 metaG | ecosystem: Environmental > Aquatic > Marine > Ocean trench > Sediment | place...
ACCGACCTTCGGGCGGGTCAGCAAGTTCGGCGCCCTGCCCCTGGCCTGGTCGCTGGACCATATGGGCCCCATGACCCGGAGCGTCGCCGACGCCGCACTGCTGCTCCAGGTGCTGGCCGGCCCGGACCCGCGCGACCCCAACTGCGCCGAGCGCCCGGTGCCGGACTACCTGGCCGGCCTGGATGCTGGCGTAGCCGGCAAGCGCATCGCGCTCGCCCGCGGCTTTTTCTTCGCCGACTGCGATCCGGAGGTATCGGCGGCGGTGGAGGCGGCGGCGCGGACGCTCGAGGGCCTCGGCGCCATCGTCGAGGAGACCGAGTTGCCGGAGTTGGACAGCGCCTACCTGGTCGGCGGAATCGCCATCGCCTGCGAGGCCACCGCCTACCACGCCAAGAATCTGCGCGAGCGCCCCGAGGCTTTCAGCGAGGAATTGCGTGGCAACCTGGAGTTGGGGGCGTGCTACTCCGCGGTCGACTACCTTCAGGCCCAGCGGGTGCGCCGGCAGGTTTCCGAGGCGATTCACAGCGCCATGGCACCCTTCGACGCCGTCCTGAGTCCGACCTCGCCGGTCCCGGCGACCCCGATCGATAACAGCCCGCCCGGGCACAACGCGCTCCGCCACCGCAACACCATCCCATTCAACCTGACCGGCCTGCCGGCCATCTCGCTGCCCTGCGGCATGACCGGGGCCGGCCTGCCGATCGGCCTGCAGATCGCCGGCCGGGCCTTCGACGAGGCCGGAATTCTTGCGATTGCCCGGGCCTACGAAGGCGCCAGCGGCTGGCAAGGGCAGCGCCCGCGCGGGCATCTCCTAGCGCCCAGCATCTCCTAACGCAGCGCCGCCGCCAGGGACGTCATCGCGACTGTCGTCAGCCCCCGCGTCACTTGGTCGGTTCCCGTTAACCATGCTCTAGGCCGAGCACAGCCGCGGGTCCTAGCGTGAGCCGAGAGATCGGCCGCGACGCGGGACCGAGCGGGGCGCTCGAAATGATGCCAAGACACCTCCAAAACTGCCGGTCCCTTAAGGAAATGGAAGCGGTTTTACGCGATCCTGCTGGGACGTTGGCCACGGACGTGGGATCCCGCCCGCCGAATTCGGCACGCCAGCCGGCACCGGCAAATGGGCCCCACGCCACTGGAGAGGAGGTGGCCCATGGACGATATTTACGAGAGCCTCGACCTGGAACAGCTGCGCGAGCGCACCCCAATCGAAGGCATCTGCGGCGACCTCCAGGACTATCGCCTGACCACGGCGGAGGTGCTGTACCAGATCCCGGAGTACCCGGATCTGCTGCAGAGCTACCTCTGGCAGTCATTGGACCGGGTTCCGGACTTCCCCAAGCTCAACGACTTCTTGAGCGATTGGGAGAAACGCCTCGATGGCAAGCTTCACTCGGTCCGCATCGGTTACGTCGGCATCATCCAGCCCGAGGAATGGCGTTACACCGACAGCGTGACGGCGACGCACTAACCTCCTCGACGGCTGTCCCAACGGGCTTCAGCCGTCTTGCTTCTCCCGCAAGGTCTCCCAGAATTCGACCGGCGCGCCCACCGGATCGTCCTGAAGCTCGGCCTCGCGCATAACCACGCGGCCACGCACCACGGTCGCCATCGGCCAGCCGGTGACGCGCTGGCCCTCGAAGGGCGACCAGCCACACTTGGCGGCGAGCCAGTCCGCCGCGATCTCGCGCCGGGCTTTGAGATCGACGATCGAGAAATCGGCGTCGAAGCCGACCGCGATCCGACCCTTTCGCGCGATGCCGTAGATGCGCGCCGGCCCGGCGCTGGTCAGGTCGATCAGGCGCGCCAAGCTGAGTCGACCGGCGTTCATATGATCCAGCAACAAGGGCAGCAGAGTCTGCACGCCGGGCATGCCCGAGGGCGAGCCCGGATAGGGCTTGGCCTTCTCCTCCCGGGTGTGGGGCGCGTGGTCCGAGCCGATCACGTCGACAACGCCATCGGCAATCGCCCGCCATAGCGCCTCGCGATGCCGGGCTTCGCGAATCGGTGGATTCATCTGGGCCAGCGTGCCGAGGCGCTCGTAGCAGTCCGGCGCGCTCAATGTCAGGTGTTGGGGCGTAACTTCGACCGTGGCAATGTCCTTGTGGGCCGCGAGCAGCGGCATCTCCTCGGCGGTGGTCACGTGCAGGACGTGGACCCGGCGTCCGGCCCGGCGCGCCAGGCGCAGCAGGCGTTCGGTGGCGCGGCGCGCGGTTTCGACATCGCGCCATTCGGGGTGGAACCTGGGATCGCCGCCCTCGCGCGCGATTCCGACGCGTTCGCGCATGCGCGCTTCGTCTTCGGCATGCACCGCGACCCGGCGGCGGCCGTGCTTCAGCACCTCGAACAGGGTCTCGTCGTCTTCGACCAACAGGCTGCCGGTGGAAGCACCCATGAATATCTTAACCCCGCAGCAGCCGGGCAGCAGCTCCAAGGTTCCCAATTCCGCCGCGTTCTCGGCGGCCGCGCCCATGAAGAAGGCGTGATCGACCCAGGTGCGGCCCCGGGCCCGGGCCAACTTGTCGTCGAGGTCCGCGGCGCTCAAGGTCGAGGGCGCGGTATTGGGCATTTCGAACACCGCGACGATGCCGCCCAGTGCCGCGGCCGCCGTACCGCTGGCCAGGTCCTCTTTGTGTTCGTTGCCTGGCTCCCGAAAGTGGACTTGGGTGTCTATGGCACCGGGCAGTACATGCAGGCCAGCGGCGTCGAACACCTCGGCAGCCTCGGCGCCGCCGGGCGTGCGCCCAGGTGCGCTAATGGCGGCGATGCAGCCCCCGGTCACCGCGATGTCGGCCGGCGCGACCCCGTTGGGCGTCGCCACGGTACCGCCCTTGATAATCAGATCGTAGTGTTCGGTCATCTGGCCTCCGCCCTCTCTCCGCCCGCGCGCTCGGCGAGCAACCTCTCAAACAATTCGAGATAATTCGTCACGCAGGCTTCCTCCGTATAGTCGGCCTGATAGCGCCGCCAGCCGCCCTCGGCCAGGCGGTCGGCCAAAACAGGTTCGTCGATAACCCGGCCGATGGCCGCCGCCAGCGCCGGTGCGTCGTCGATTGGCACCAGCAGTCCGTCCTCGCCGTCGCGCACATAGGCCGCCGGTCCCGCCGATGCGGCGGCAACCAGTGGCGTCCGGTGGCCCCAAGCCTCCATGGTCACGGTGCCGTGGGGTTCGTAGCGCGACGGGAACACACAGATATCGGCGGCGGCGAACAGGGCGTCCCGGTCGTCGCGCCAGCCGAGGAAACGCACGCGTTCCGCGACGCCCAGCTTCCGCGCCAGGGTTTGAAGCTCCGCGCGAAGCGGTCCGTCCCCGGCGACCCAGAGATAGGGCCGGGTCTCGAGAGTAAGCGCCTGAAGCAGCACGTCGATCGCCTTAACCTGGTGCAGCCGGCCGAGCGCCAACAGCAGCGGCGCATCGGCCGGGGTGTCCAGGCGATCGCGGGCCACCGGTTTGGCCTCTCCGACCGCGGCGAAATTGGGAAGGTAGTGCGCCCGCGCGCGCGGCCAGCCCCGGGCCACGACATGCTCGACAATGCCGGGCGTGATTCCGATCAGATGGTCGCAGCGGCGGTAGTACTTGAGGTTGTAGAACCCACCCAGGCGCGCCAAACGCAGGAAATCGCCCCGTGGAAAGGCGCCGCTTGCCCGGTTCATCCAGGTCATCACCACGTGGGGCTGGTAGATCTTGGCCTGGCGCCGGAGGACCGGGACGGTGTGGAAGTCGAACCACCGCCCAAACGGCAGCTCGACCGGCTCGATCCCGTCCCGCCGGAGTGCCATGGAACGGGCCAGGTTCCGCCGAATTACGACGAGTTGGTCGAGACCGGCCCGGTGCAGCGCTGCCGCCAAACTGACGAAAAAGGTCTCGGCGCCACCCTCGTGCCCGCCGGCCATGACCTGCATGACCCGCAGCGGCTCGCCGTTGAAGGTCGCCGGCGCCGGATGCGACCCCGATTGCGACCGCGGGCGGGCGATCGGGTTGAGCGCGGGATCGTGCATCAGCAGGCAACGCCCAGGGGTCTACGAGCGGAATCGGTCATGGCCCGCAACTTGTAGCGCGAATCCGCCGCCGTGGTGTAGGCAAAATCGCCCCCGCTTGACGCCCGCCTTGCCAAGACGCGGTCGAAACGTTTACCTCTTCGGACGCACCACACGCCGTTCTCTCCACCACGATCCTTATGCCCGACGCGCCGACCCACGAGAACATCCTGGTCATCAAGCTGTCCGCGCTCGGCGATTTCGTGCTTTCGGTGGGCGCATTTCAGGCGATCCGCGCGCACCACCCCAGTGCCCGGATCATGCTCCTGACCACCAGACCGTTCCGAAAGCTTGCCGAGGCCTTGGGTTGTTTCGACGAGATCTGGATCGACGACCGGCCACCGCTGTGGCGCCCGAACCGCTGGCTGGCGCTGGGCCGGCGCCTGCGCGAGGCGCGTTTCGGCAGGGTCTACGATTTGCAGCGCTCCGACCGCAGCGGCTGGTACTTCCGCCTCGCCGGGCGGCCGGAGTGGGTCGGTGCCGTGGCCGGTTGCTCGCACCGCTACATCCTGCCTCCCGGCCCCGTGCGGCATATCGCCGAGCGCGAGGCCGCCCAGCTGGCGGCTGCGGGACTCGGGCCCATCGCGGCGTCGGACCTCTCGTTTCTCACCGCCGATCTCGGCCGCTTCGCGCTGAGTCCGCCCTATGCGCTGCTGGCGCCCGGCTCGGCGCCGCACCGCCCGGCCAAGCGCTGGCCGGCGCCGCGCTTCGCGGCACTGGCGCGGGAGTTGGCGGCGCAAGGCACCGCGCCCGTGCTGCTCGGCACCAAAGCGGAGGCCCATGAATTGGCGGAAATCACCCAAGCCTGTCCGGCCGCGCGCGACCTCGGTGGCGAGACCGGACTGGAAGAGATCGCGGCACTGGCACGCGGCGCCCGCCTGGCGGTCGGCAACGACACCGGGCCCATGCACTTGATCGCCGCCGCCGGCTGCCCATCCCTGGTGCTCTATTCGGCGGAGTCCGACCCCGCGCGCTCCGCCCCGCGTGGCCCCAAGGTCGAGATCCTGCGCGAAGAAACGCTCGAGAACCTGGAACTCGATCGCGTGCTGGCTGTCTTGAAATCGCTCTAGGCGGCGCGGGTCAAATCGAGTCCGCGCCTGGCCGGTAGGGCATCGGCCATCGGCTAGGCTCGGTCGCGCTCCAACCTGGAGGCGAGGATCGCAAACCACGACCTTGCCAAGCCGTTCCGCCATCGCCAAGTTCTAGGCATGAAACGGGATTTGACGAGGGCTTCCGAATCATGAGTGCTGGCGGTTATACGATCCTGGAAGCGCGCGGCCTGTTGCGGGCCGCCGGTCCCGATGCGCGTTCCTTCCTCCAGGGCATGGTTTCCAATGACGTAACCAAGGTCGGGCCCGAATGCGCGGTCTGGTCAGCCTTCCTGACGCCCCAGGGCAAGTTCCTGCACGAGTTCTTCATGACCGAGGAGCCCGGCGGGGAGGCCCTACTGCTCGATTGCGAGGCGGCGCGCCTGGACGATCTGCGCAGCCGGCTGACGCGCTACAAGCTGCGCGCCAATGTCGAGCTGACCGATGTCACGGCGGACCGCAGGGTCGCCGCGATCTTCGGAGCGGGCGCCCTGGAGACCCTCGGCCTGCCCGCCGAGCCCGGTGTCACAACGCCCTTCGGCGGCGGCGTGATCTATGTCGATCCGCGCCTGGCCGGGCTCGGCGCGCGGACGGTCCTGCCACGGGCTGGGGCGGAGGAGGCGCTCGAAGGCGCCGGAATCGCGGCCGCGGGGCTGGCCGGCTACGACAAACTGCGCATCGAACTCGGCGTGCCCGACGGCAGCCGCGATTTGGAAATCGAGCGCTCGCCGCTGCTGGAGAACGGCTTCGACGAGCTGCACGGCATCGACTGGGACAAGGGCTGCTTCATGGGCCAGGAGCTGACCGCGCGCACCAAGTATCGAGCGCTGATCAAGAAGCGCCTGCTGCCAGTCGCGATCGAGGGTCCAGCGCCCGAACCCGGTACCCAGGTGACCGCCGAGGGCAAGGACGCGGGCGTGCTGCGCTCCTCGGTCGACGGCATGGGCCTGGCGCTACTGCGCCTCGATCGCCTGGACGCGCCGCTTCTAGCCGGCGAAGCGCGCCTGACCCCGAAAAAGCCGGACTGGCTGGCTATTTAGTCTGATTGTTCGAACGCCGAGCGCTATCCACCCAGGACTTCTCTGTTGACGACGCAATCCGGGCGCAAGCAGCCGTCTATGGCGTCCAGGCAATTCCGTACACTCGCCATGGCCATGCGCTCTGCGCCCTCTTCCGTGAGCGAACCGATGTGCGGGGTCAGCACCAGGTTATCGAGGCCGAGCAGTGGACTGTCGGGCCGGGGCGGCTCCTCGCGGGTCACGTCGAGGCCGGCGCCACGCAAACCGCCGCCGGTCAGCGCATCATAGAGCGCGTCTTCGTCGATCAACGAGCCGCGCGCGGTATTGACCAGGAAGGCGCCGGGCTTCAGGGCGGCAAACTCGGCCCGACCCAGGACCGGCGCGCCATCGGACTGGCCGGGCATGTGCAGGGTAATGAAGTCGGCCGCGCCCAGGCCGTCGTGGAAATCCACCAAGTGGCGAAAGCCGGCCGCCGCAACCGCCTCCGGCTCGACAAAGGGATCGGCCACGATCACTTCCATGTCGAAAGCGGCGCAGAGCCTTGCCACACGCCGACCGATGCGGCCGAATCCGACCACCAGAACGGTTTTGCGCCACAGATCGGCGCGCTTGCGCTGTCCGCGCAGGCCATAGTTGCTGCCGCGCACCGCCGCGTCGTGAACCACCAGTTCCCGCGAGGCAGCCAGCATCAGCATCAGCGCATGCTCGGCCACGGTGACCGCGTTGGCATCACCGACCGTGGTCAACGGGATGCCCTGGGCGGTCAGCGCCGCGACGTCGACGTTGTCGTAGCCGACACCGAATCGCGACACCACTTTGAGCCGCGCGGCCTTGGCGATCAGCGGCGCTTGGACCGGCGTCATGCCGAGTACGATGGCGTCGAGCCCGGCGATGCGGGCCTCGAGATCTCCGACTGTGGGAGCCGCCAGCACCTCGTAATTAACGTCATCGCGCGCGTCGAAAAGCGCCAAGGCGGCAGGGCCCATGGAGCGGCCAACGAGAATCTCGGCCATGGATTGGCTCTCTACCCCTTCTCCGAAAGCGCGGCCTGCGCCGCGGCGAGGCGGGCGATGGGCACCCGGTAGGGCGAGCAGGAGACGTAGTCGAGCCCGACCGCCTGGCAGAACTGGATCGAAGCCGGGTCGCCGCCATGCTCGCCGCAAATGCCGAGCTTGAGCCCGGGTCGCGCGGCGCGGCCGCGCTCGGCGGCGATGCGAACCAGCTCGCCAACACCCTCCAAGTCGAGCGAGATGAAGGGGTCTTGTGAGATTATGCCGCGTTGCTCGTAGATTCCGATGAAGCTCGCCGCATCGTCCCGCGACAGCCCGTAGGTGGTCTGGGTCAGGTCGTTGGTACCGAAGCTGAAGAACTCGGCAACCTCGGCGATCTCGCCAGCACGCAAGCAGGCGCGCGGCAGCTCGATCATGGTGCCGATCAGGTACTTGAGATCGACTTCCTCGGCCGCCATGACCTTGCGGGCGGTTTCCTCGACCAGGACCTTGAGGATTTCGAGTTCCTTCCGGATGGCGACCAGCGGGATCATGATCTCCAGTTCGACGGTCTCGCCAGTATCCTTGAACACCTGGGCGGCGGCCTGGAAAATCGCGCGCGCCTGCATCTCGTAAATTTCCGGGAAAGTAATTCCCAGCCGGCAACCACGGTGGCCGAGCATCGGGTTCGTCTCGTCGAGCTTGAGTTTGCGCGCGCGCAGGTGCTCGAGCGACACGCCCATGGCCTCGGCAACCTGGGCTAGTTCGGTCTCGCCGTGAGGCAGAAACTCATTGAGCGGCGGATCGAGCAATCGGATCGTGATCGGCAGCCCCTTCATGATCTTGAACAGTTCGACGAAGTCCTGCTGCTGCATGGGCAGGATTTTATCGAGCGCCTTGCGCCGCTCCTCGGCATTGTCGGCCAGGATCATCTCGCGCACCGCAACGATGCGTCCGGATTCGAAGAACATGTGCTCGGTGCGGCTCAGCCCGATGCCTTCGGCGCCAAAGCCGCGCGCGGTCTTGGCATCGAGCGGGGTCTCGGCATTGGCGCGCACGCCCATGGTGCGGAATTCGTCGGCCCAGCCCATTAAGGTGGAGAAGTCGTCCGACAGTTCGGGCTGCACGGTCGGCACTTGCCCGAGCATGACTTCGCCGGTGCCGCCGTCGATGGTGACCATGTCGCCGGCCTCGAGCTCGTGCCCGCGCACGCGCATGACCTGGGACTTGTAGTCGATCCGAAGCTCGCCGGCGCCGGCCACGCAGGGCCGGCCCATACCGCGCGCCACTACCGCGGCGTGGCTGGTCATGCCGCCGCGGGTGGTTAGAATGCCGCGCGCGGCGTGCATGCCGTGGATGTCCTCCGGCGAGGTCTCGATCCGGCACAGGATCACCGCTTCGCCCGCGGCGGCCTTGGCCTCGGCTTCGTCGGCGGAGAACACGACATGGCCCGAGGCGGCGCCCGGCGAGGCCGGCAGGCCGCGAGCGACGATCCGGCGCGCGGCCTCCGGGTCGAGCGTGGGGTGCAAGAGTTGGTCGAGGGAACCCGGCTCGATGCGCGCCACTGCTTCTTCCTTGGAGATCAGGCCCTCGGCAACCATCTCGGCGGCGATGCGTATGGCGGCGCCGGCGGTGCGTTTGCCACTACGGGTCTGGAGCATGTAAAGCGTGCCGCCCTGAACCGTGAACTCGATGTCCTGCATGTCGCGGTAGTGGCGCTCGAGGCGTTCGCGCACTTCCACGAGCTGGCCGAAAACCTCGGGCATGATCTCTTCCATGGCCGGCAGGTCGGCGTGATTGTCGGCCTTGCCCTTGATCGTCAGGTGTTGCGGCGTGCGGATGCCGGCGACCACATCCTCGCCCTGGGCATTGACCAGGTACTCGCCGAAGAAGACGTTTTCGCCGGTCGAGGGATTGCGGGTGAAGGCGACCCCGGTGGCGCAGTCCTCTCCCATGTTCCCGAAAACCATGGCCTGGACAGTGACCGCGGTGCCCCAGTCCTCGGGAATGTCGTGCAGGCGCCGATAAGTGCGCGCGCGCTGGTTCATCCAGGACTCGAAAACCGCGCCGATGGCGGCCCAGAGTTGGTCCTCGGGCGCTTGGGGAAAGGGCGCGCCGGTGATCTCGACGATCTTGTTATGATACTCGCCGATCACCTTGCGCCATTCATCGGCGTCCAGATCGGTGTCCATTACGACGCCCAGATCCTCCTTGTGGAGTTCGAGGATTTCCTCGAAATGGTGATGCTCGACGCCGAGCACCACGTCACCGAACATCTGGATGAAGCGACGGTAGCTGTCGTAGGCGAAGCGCTCATCGCCGGAATGGCGCGCCAAGCCGGCCACGGTCTCGTCGTTGAGGCCCAGGTTGAGCACCGTATCCATCATGCCCGGCATGGAGGCGCGCGCGCCCGAACGCACCGAGACCAGAAGCGGGTTCGCGGCATCGCCGAGGTGCGCGCCGACCAGTTCCTCGACCCGACGTAGCGCCGCCGCGACCTCTTGGGCGACCCCTTCGGGGTAGGCCTTGCCGTCTGCCGTATAGGCGTTGCAGGTCTCGGTGGTCAGCGTAAATCCCGGCGGCACCGGCAGGCCGAGCGCCGACATTTCGGCCAGGTTGGCGCCCTTGCCGCCGAGCAGCTCGCCCATCGCCGCGCGCCCCTCGGCCGCTCCCGCGCCGAAGGCGTAGACCCACTTGGTCATTGACTTCCTAGCCCCCGTCACCCTTCGATCTTAGAGAAATCCGCGACCCGATCGAGGGTCGCGCCGATGCGCGCCAGGAGCCGTAAGCGATTGACACGTAGCTCCGGGTTTTCGGTATTGACCGTGACCCGGTCGAAGAAATCGTCGACCGGCTTGCGCAGTTTGGCGAGCGCCACCATCGCGGCGGTGAAGTTCTCCGCCATCAGCGCCTTCTCGGCTTCGACCTCGCTATCGAAGATGCGCATGCCGAGCGACCGCTCCGCTTCCTCGACGAGCTGGTCGATGGCCAGCTCCGCGCCGTGGTAGCGCAACTTGTCACGCTTTTCCTCGATGCGCACAATATTGGCGGCGCGTTGATACGCGACCTGGAGGTGCGCACCGTCGTCGGTTTTCAGAAAGGCCGCGAGCGCGTCGACCCGGGCCAGCAAGCGCACCAGATCGTCCTCGCCGCCGACCGCGAAGACCGCCGCAATGAGGTCGTGTCGTACCCCGCGCTCGCGCAATACCACCTTGAGCCGATCGGCGAAAAAGTCGAGCAGGGCGAGGACGTTGGTGTCGATGTCACCCCAACCAGACGCGGTCGTCAAAGTCGTCCCGGCACCAATCGCCTGCGAACCACCCTTTTTTTTTGCCGCCTCTTGGCTCGCACTAAGCACTGAATTGGAGGCATAGTTAACGCCTCTTTCGAGAAACGACCGCAGCGGCAGCCGCAAGCCGTTCTCCACGATCAGCCGAATAACCCCGAGCGCGGCGCGGCGCAGCGCGTAGGGATCCTTGGAGCCGGTCGGCTTCTCGTCGATGACCCAGAAGCAAGCCAAGGTATAGATCTTGTCGGCCAGAGCGAGGGCCACCGATACTGGTGCCGAGGGGCAGGTGTCGTTGGGGCCCTGGGGCGCGTAGTGCTCGGCGATGGCCTCGGCCACCTCGGCGTGCTCGCCGTCGGCGAGCGCGTAGTAGCGGCCCATGATGCCCTGCAGCTCCGGGAACTCGCCGACCATGCCGGTCACCAGGTCGGCCTTGCACAGGCGCGCGGCGGAGCGCACCCGGTCTTTGTCGGCGCCGTCGATATGGCCGGCAATCTCGACGGCCAGCGCCTGGACCCGGTCGATTTTCTCGTCGAGGGTGCCCAGCTTGGCGTGGAACACGATTTGGCCGAGCCGGGGCGCGCGCGCGGCGAGCGGCATTTTTCGGTCCTGGTCCCAGAAGAACCGTGCATCCGCCAGGCGCGCGCGCAACACCCGCTCGTTGCCGGCGGCGATCGCCTTGCCCCGGTCGGCGGTCTCCATGTTGGCGACCACGAGGAAACGGTTGGCGAGCGCGCCGGATTCGTCGGTCAGGGCCAGGTATTTCTGATGCGCGCGCATGGAGGTGGTCAGCACCTCCGGCGGCAAATCCATGAACTGGTCCTCGATGCGGCCCATCAAGACCACCGGCCACTCGACCAGGCCGGTGACTTCGTCGAGCAGTGCCGGGTCGTCCCGGACCGCGAGCTTGGCGCGGGTAGCTTTCTGCTTGGCTTGCTTCTCGATGACGGCGCGCCGCTCGGCGGGATCGAGAATCACCTTGGCGGCCTTCAGCTTCTTCTTGTAGTCGGCGAAGCCGCGCACCTCGAACGAGTCGGGTGCCAGGAAACGGTGGCCAACGGTGGAGCTGACAAAAATGGTTTCCTGTTCACCTGGATGAAGCGGAAGGCCGGCGTTCAGGCCAGCTATTTTTTGCGGCGTGCCATGCTGAATGCTTCCTTTTACGAGCTTTCCATCGAAAACTACGAGAATGCTTTGTAACGGTCTTACCCAGGTTAGACTCGAGTTGCCCCATCGCATGGATGTCGGCCAAGTGAGATTAAATAAAGCTGTTTCCACAAGCAGCGGAACAATTTCAGCCGTACTCTGCCCCCCCTTCTCGATGACAGCGAACCAGTACTCGCCCTTGCCGGTGTCGCGTATCTCGCATTGATCGAGCGTGACGCCATGTGCCTTGCGGAAACCGTCGATGGCTTTTTGCGGCGCGTCGGTGCGGGGCCCGCGTTTTTCCTCCCTCGAATCCTCGGTCGTCGCGGGCAAGCCATCCACGACCAGTGTCAAGCGGCGCGGGGTCACGTAAGATTCGGCGCGGGCGAAGGCAAACTTGTCCTTCTTCAGGCTGTCGGTGATCAGCTTTTTTAGTTCCTCGGCGGCGCGTGCCTGCATGCGCGCCGGGATCTCCTCGGACAGGAGCTCGATCAGCAGTTCGGGCATGTTATTTGGCCGCCACGGCGGAGGCCGCCGCCGGAGAATTTTCAGTCGCTTCCCTACTTTCGACCCAGGCCTTGCAACAGCCCTTGGCGAGATTGCGCACGCGACCGATATAGGCGGCGCGTTCGGTGACGCTGATCACGCCGCGCGCATCGAGAAGGTTGAAGATGTGGGACGCCTTGATGCACTGGTCGTAAGCCGGCAAGGGAAGATTTCCAGTCAACAACACGTCGCATTGGGATTCGGCAAATTCGAACTGCTTGATCAGGTTCGCGGCCTCGGCGTGCTCGAAGTTGTAGGCCGAGAACTCGCGCTCGGCTTGGTGGAACACGTCGCCATAGGTCACGCCATGGCCGTCCCAGTCGAGATCGTAAACGTTCTCGACGCCCTGGACGTACATCGCCAGGCGCTCCAGGCCATAGGTGAACTCGACCGAGACCGGATCGCAATCGATGCCGCCGATCTGCTGGAGGTAGGTGAATTGCGTCACTTCCATGCCGTCGCACCAGACTTCCCAACCCAAGCCCCAGGCGCCCAGGGTCGGGCTCTCCCAATCGTCCTCGACGAAGCGGATGTCGTGTTTCTTCAGGTCCAGGCCGATCACCTCGAGCGATCCGAGATAGAGCGCCTGAGGGTCCGGCGGCGAAGGCTTCAGCAGAACCTGGAACTGGTAGTAGTGCTGGAGCCGGTTCGGGTTTTCGCCGTAGCGCCCATCGGTTGGCCGGCGCGAGGGCTGGACATAGGCGCAGCGCCAAGCCTCGGGCCCCAACGCGCGCAGCGTGGTCGCCGGATGGAACGTGCCCGCGCCGACTTCCATGTCATAGGGCTGCAGAATCACGCAGCCCCGCGCCGCCCAGTAGTCCTGCAAGGTCAGGATCAACCGCTGGAAGCAGGTCTTCGGATTGGGTTTCGCGGGAGCGCCGATCTTGGCCATAAAGAGTTTTTTTGCACTGCGGTAAGCGGGCGAGAGATTAGACCCCACCGCGGGGCAGATCAAGCCGGGCGGCGTGACGCGCAAACTCCGGGGTCCGAGCCCCGTCCCCACCCCGGTCCGGCCGCCGCGCCATGGCCGTTAACCATATCCGTTTACCATGTCTCGAAATTCACCCTTAAGGCGCCGCCGACATACTGCTTGCCATCGACCAGATTTAGGACGGGAGGCGGAGATGACGCAGGTAACGGCGCTGTGGCGCGGTCAGGTTCCCCTGGCCAGGACCGGCTGGTGCTACGGGTTGGTCGGGTTATCGCTGCTGATCGTGCCGCTCACCCTGGTTGCCAGTCTGGGATACGCGTCGTCGGCGCGAGAGTTGATGCTTACGCTCAGCGCCGCGACCTTGATCTACGCCGCCTTCATCGCGGTCGCGATCTGGCGCGCCGCGGGTAATTACCGGGGCCGGCTCGCCTGGCGCCTGCTGGCCAAGGGCTCGGTGCTGTTCGTCGGACTCCAGGTGGCGGCCGGCCTCACCGCCGGCTAAGCCGGCCCATATTTCCCGATCGGCCCCAGGCCGGGCGCCCTAATAGGGGCAGTCGGAGCGGTCGCAACGCGTCGCCCCGCGCACCTGGACGTAGGCCTGGCAGACCGGGCAGGCCACCATGTCTTCGGCCTCTGGTGTTCGGGGCTCGGCGGCCGAGGAGCCACCGCGCGGCTTGGACCGCCGCGCCGCGCGCCGACCCAGCCCGCCGCCGACCTTGCGCTGGTCCTGGAGCCGGCCGACATACTTGAAACCGTACCAAACCAGCGCGATGACCGCGGCCAGGACCAGGAATTTCTGTAGCGAGAACCCGAACATAACGCCCCTTGTAGAGGCGCTGCGCGGGCGCGGTCAAGCGCGCCGCCGCATTCCTCACTGGCGCATTCCTCACTGGCGCTCCAGACCGGTCAACAGCGGCGCGTAGAGCATCACGAACAGGCCGAAGGCGCCAATCCAGGCGAGGCCGGACAGCCCAAACAGGAGCGCCGCGCCGTCCGGGGCAAGGGGCGCCACCACCCGCGCCAGTGCCGCAAGGCCTACCAGGCCGTAGCACCACGTGGTGCCGGCCCCGGCGTGGAGCGGCCGGCCGCTGTGACCCAGGCTGGCCCGGGTCATGACCGCGAGGGTCATGGTGCCCATGGCACCCGCGGTCAATGCGTGCAACGCCGACGCCGGATCGAACTCAGGCAACAAGACCGCCGCGCCGAGCAGTGTCCAGCCCAGCACCAGCCAGCCGTATCCCAGGTGCAAGACCCAGACCAGGGGCTCCGCCAGGGTCTGTTGTCCGCGCCAGCCGGCGAGCCGGACGCCGCCCAGGACTGCGGCGACAAGCGCCAGCACACCGGTCGCGGGCGCCTCGGGCACCAGGCTCCAGGCCAGGCCGGCGGCGACGGTGGCCACGATCGCCAGGCGGTCGACGCGGCCGAACGCTCGGGGCAAGCGCTGTTCGCCGCGCTTTGCGAGCCAGTTGCGGGTGAAGCTGGGCACGATGCGCCCGCCGACCAATGCGATCAGAACCGCTACGGTAGCAATGCCGAGCCGCAGGCCCAGGCCACCCGTCGAGGCCAGGCCGATAGCTTCCAGATGGGTGAGTAGATTGCTCGCCGCGAGGACCGCAAGGATTCCCACGATCGGCAGGTTGCGCCAATTGCGGCCCGCCAGAACCTCGCGCAGCACCACGGCGCAAAACGCAATCGGGAAGGCGAGATCCAGCACCGCGGCTGCCAGCGGGCCGATCAACCCGGAGACGCCGACCGCGACCCGGCCCAGGATCCAAATCGCGGCCAGCAGTCCCAAGCCGCGGCCGCGTACCGGCAGGCGGCCGGTCCAGTTGGGAATAGCGGTCAGCAGGAAACCGGCGATCACGGCGACGACGAAGCCAAACAGCATCTCGTGCGCGTGCCAGACAGCCGGATCGAAGGCCGTCGGCAGGTCCACGAAACCGGCCAGGTTGCCGAGCCAGAGCGCGACCGCCAAAGCCGCCCAGATCCCACCGGCCAGAAAGAATGGCCGGAATCCGATTCGTAGGATCTCCGGGCCCACATACCTGCGCCGCGCGCCGCTCGAAGTTTTGCCGCCGCTTGCGTTCACCCCTCTCCGCCCTTGCTTGGCCGCACCCCCTCGACGGTACCGGGAGCCAGGATGGCCCCATCCACCGCGGCCGCCATGCCTTCGGTCAATAAAATTGAGAAATCGGCGCTAAAGCCCGAAACGGGACCATTGGGCACGGTCCTCGACGGCGGTCAGCAAACCCGCGACCCAATCCTCCGGCACCGGCGGCCCGGCCTGCCGACCGGCACAACCAATGCGGCGACGCCACCAGGGCCGCGCGCCTTCGACCGGTCTGAGCGCAACCTTGTCGCCGTAGCGCGCACGCAGGGTCTGACGCAGTTCGCCAATGCCATCCACCAGGCCCAGCTCGACGGCCTTGGCGCCGGTCCAGAATTCGCCGCTAAACAACGTCTTGTCATCGCCCTTGAGGCGCGCGCCCCGACGTTCGCGCACCAAATCCTGAAACACCCCGTGCAGCTCCTTCTGGATACCCTTGAGGCGCGTTACGTCCTTGGGTTTCTCGGCCAAAAAGGGATCGAGCATGGATTTCTTGTCGCCGGCGGTGTGGAGTCGGCGTTCGACCCCGATGCGCTGCAGCAGCTCGGGAAAACCGAACCCGGCGGAGATCACGCCGATCGAACCGATGATCGAGGTTTCGCGAACATAGATTTCATCGGCCGCGCAAGCGAGCCAGTAGCCGCCCGAAGCCGCCACGTCCTCGCAGAACGCGAAGATCGGCACCTCTTTCTCCTCGGCCAGGTCGCGGATGCGCCGACATATCAGATCCGACTGCGCCGCCGAACCGCCGGGCGAATTGACGCTGAGCGCCACTGCCTCCAGGCGCGGCAGCTTGAAGGCGCGCTCGATTACGGGCTCGAGCGCGGCGAGGGTCAACCCGGAACGCAAGGGACCGGGCCCGCCGATGACACCCCCCAGACGCAGCACGGCCACCACCGGCGGCGGGTGCTGAAGCCGTGCAATCGGCAAGTGGGCAAGCAGGCTGCGAAGATCCATGGGGGAAACCATAGGCCGCCCGCCAGTGCCTGCCAACAACTCCCTAAAGTTCCAGCCCCCTGCCGGCGCGCAGAACGGCCTCGGCCGCGGGGGTGAAGTCGCCGTCCGGCCGATGCAGGACCAACCCGGCAGCCAGGCGGAGCGGGGTGGCCGCGTCCTTGCGCGCGCGCAAAATGACCCGCTTGGCCGGTTTGCCGGCGCCGGGCCAGAGTGGGAACAGCACCAGTTCCCCGGCCCGCCCGGAAAACGCAGCCAGAAGATCGTCCAGACGGTCTGCCCGGTGGATGAAGGTGATCGTGCCCTTCGATCGAACCATCGCGAGCGCGGTCGCGACCCAATCGCCGAGCCGGGCGGTACCTTCACGGTTGGCCAGGTCGCGCGCCGGATCGGCGGCCGGACGGGTCCGCCCGGCCGAAAGCTGCGGCGGGTTGCAGAGCACATGATGGAAGCTGCCCGGCGCCAGTCGCGGCGGCGGTTTGGCGACGTCACCGCTCAACGGCAAAAACCGTGCGCCCCAGCCATTGTCGCGCCCGTTTTGGCCGGCCAGTTGCACCAGATCGGCCTGTAATTCGAGCCCGGTCACCCGTGTATCGGGCACCCGCGCCAGCAGGCAGAGAGAAGCCGCCCCGGCGCCGCATCCCAGATCGAGCAGGCTCTCGCCGGGCTTGGCCGGCACGGCGGCGGCCAGGAACACCGGATCGATAGCGGCCCGGTAGCTGCCCCGCCGCTGACCCAGGCGCACCCTGCCGTCCAGCAGGCCGTCCTCGCTGAAACCGGCTCCCGGCGCCGGTTCCCGGGGCCTCGCGCTCATGAGCTGGTCTCCTCGCCAGCCGCCTCGAGCACGCGCCGGGCGCGGGCGTAGTCGTCCTCGATCACCGCCAGGCGCCGCGGGATGGCGCCGATCGAGCCCTCGATGACGCTGGTATGGACGTCGAGCACCACGGTATGGATCCCGGCGTCGGCCAGCAAAGCCTGGAGCCAGGACAGCTTGACCACGTCGTTGGTGCGCACCAGTTCCTTCATGCTCCTCCGGGTTCTAACGGCCCCATCCAAGTCTCGGGCTTGACCGGCCTGTGGATCAACCTATTCTGGCTGAAATCTGCCACAGTTCGGCCGAAACGGGGCTATGATACCCGGCGGCCCGTCAGGGGCAAAGACAAGGGGTTAGGACAAGGGGAAGGCATGACTCTCGCCGCCACCGCCCAAATCGCGCAAAGGGCCGCGGCACCGACCGGTTTGGAGGGCTTGACCGCCCGGGTCGCTGACGATCTGCGCGAAGTCAATCGGCTGATCGTGGAGCGCATGCACTCGCCGGTTGGACTGATTCCGCAGGTGGCCGGACACATCGTCGCCGCCGGTGGAAAGCGCCTGCGGCCGATCCTGACCCTGGCGTCGGCGCAGCTCTGCGGCTACCAGGGCCACCGCCACTTGGCGCTCGCAGCTTGCGTCGAGTTCATCCACACCGCAACCCTGCTGCACGACGACGTGGTCGACCAGAGCAACCTGCGCCGGGGACTGTCGACCGCCAACGCGGTCTGGGGCAACCAACCCAGCATCCTAGTTGGCGATTTCCTGTTCAGCCGCGCTTTCCAGCTTATGGTCGCCGATGGTTCGCTCAAGGTGCTGAAAATCCTATCCGACGCTTCGGCCGTGATCGCTGAGGGCGAAGTCCAGCAGCTCCTGACCACCAACGACACCGCGACGGGCGAGGACGACTACTTCTCCGTGGTCGGCGCCAAGACCGCCGCCCTGTTCGCCGCCGCCTGCCGAATCGGCGCCGTGGTGGCCGAGCGGCCCGAATCCGAAGAGCTGGCGCTCGGAGCTTATGGGCGTAACTTCGGCATCGCCTTCCAACTGGTCGACGATATCCTCGACTTTTCGGCGCGCCAGGCCGAGCTCGGCAAGACCGTGGGCGACGACTTTCGCGAAGGCAAGATCACGCTGCCGGTGATCCTCGCATACCGGCGCGGCGACGAGGCCGAGCGCGGCTTCTGGCGGCGCTGCCTCGAGGACCTGGAGCAGGACGAGGCCGACCTGGCGCGGGCGCAGGCTCTCATGGAGCGGCACAATGCGCTGGCGGACTCCATGGCCCGGGCGCGGCGCTACGGCAAGGACGCGTGCGAGGCGCTGGAGGCGTTTCCGGATTCGCCGGTCAAACGCGAGCTGATCGACGTCGTCGATTTCTGCGTCGAACGGGCCTACTGAACCCGACGCCGCCTGGACGGTCGGCCGCCGCGGCGGCCGAATTCTCAACAACCAGACGAAAAACGCCCCGGAACGATGCGGGGCGATCTTCGTGGACCTTGAAATTTTATGAAGGGGGGGAGGACACGCCCGCGAATG
>Ga0114949_10000754_pt1 | contig 18438 bp, 9 predicted proteins | sample N074metaG_FD_83505 | JGI IMG/M metagenome (GOLD analysis project Ga0114949, IMG submission 83505) | Deep subsurface microbial communities from Kermadec Trench to uncover new lineages of life (NeLLi) - N074 metaG | ecosystem: Environmental > Aquatic > Marine > Ocean trench > Sediment | place...
CGAGGCGGCTGGGTCGCCGAGCTGAACCCGACCACGGGAGTCATCCTCCAGGACAACAGCATCGACAACAGCGCGCGTGTTCTTGCCCTGATCACCGATCTGGACGGCAATCTCCTGGCCGGAGCGACCGACGATCTGACCGCAGACTGGCGTTTGTTCAATCTGGGCACCAGCCTCATGACCAACTGGCAGACCACCTACACACCCGGTGATGTATTGCGATCGCTGGCAGTAGACCGCGAGAACTTTATCTACGCCGGCGGAGGCACCCAGGTCCAGCCCATTAATGCCCTGGTCGTGGTGTTCGGTGATGGCGGCGTTGTCCTGGATGAACTGGTGATCGATAACGGCCAGACCGAGGGCATTAACGGCGTGGGTATTGATCCCGCCAACCGCCTGGTGGCCATCGGCCAGCGGTCCGGGCCCGCCGGCACCACCTTCCTCGTGTACCGGATCTTCACGGGCAAGGGCTTCTGACGATCCGACCGCCCCGCGCTTAGTACACTATGCGGCAGGGGAATGAGCCGTGGATCAAAGCGCACAGGAAAGAAAAGGCCACCGGGGCACACGCCAGTTCTATCGAGTCGGGCAGGCCATCCTGTTTGCATTGGCTGCCTCCGGGCTCAGCCTGTTTCTGTATTACCTCCATCCTGCGATTCTGGATGACTTCGACAAGCGCGGCCGGGACATCGTTTTCCGCCTGCGCGACGCACCGGACCCGCCACCGGAGATCGTCATCGTTGCGGTGGATGAAAAAAGCGTCAGGCAATTCGGACGCTGGCCCTGGCCACGCGCGATCCAGGCAGTACTGATCGGCAGCCTCAAGGACATGGGCGCCGGCACCATTGCCCTGGACATCATCTACGCGCACCCCACCCACGAAGCCTGCCGCTGTCCTGAACAGGACGAAGACCTGATCGCTGCTCTGCAGTGGGAAGGTGCGCCGGTTATCGGCGGGTATTTTTTTCGGGAAGAAAAGACCTTTGAGACGGATCCCGCGTTTTACGACATCCTCCGGGAAAACCGCATACGCCAGAAGCTGCTCCAGCCCGGCGCAGACCTCAGCGCCATTCCGGAACGGTCTTTTGTGGAATCCAGCCAACCCGAGATCGCCGTTCATTTTGATGGCATGGGCTCGTTTACCAGCTTTCCCGACGCGGACGGGCTGGTTCGCAGCGCGCCGCTGCTTGTCACCTACAAAGGCGAACAGTATCCCTCGCTCTCCATCAAGGCCTTGTCGGCATACGTCGGCATGGAGATCGGAATCGTGGCCGATGCGGCGGGCGTCACGTCCTTACGCCTGGGCCCCATCACCATCCCCACGGATGAAAAAGGCCGTCTGGCCAGCAACTTCTATTTCCGCAGCAGTGCCGGCACCGTCGGCCGGGACCTGATACCGATTTACTCAGCATCCGATGTGATTACCGGCGAACTGGATCCCGAACTCATTGCCGGGCGGCTGGTGTTTGTTGGTGTGACAGAGATCGGGATCGCTGATCTCGTGGCGACACCGGTGAGCAGTGCCTATCCCGGTATCGGCATACACGCGACGGCAGCAGCCAACATACTGCAGGAATATTATCTCTACCACGGCCTGGATACGGTTTTGATCGACGTGGCAGCCATGGCACTGGTGCCCATGCTGCTGGTCATCATCATGTCTTTCGTCCACCGCATGGGCACCATGACCCTGGTTTTTCTGACCCTGCTCGCCGCTTTGGCGGCCTTTTTTTACTGGATGGTCACCGACAAGGGTCTGCTGGTGAGTTTTGTTTATCCACTTGCCGCGGTGGCAACCGCTTATGTGACCTTCCAGCTCTATTTCCTGCTGGGTGAACAGCGCAAAAGCAGATTCCTCACCGACGCCTTTGGCAGCTACGTGGCACCCGCTCTCGTGGAGCGGCTGCTCAAGGACCCGGACAGTCTGGGGTTGGCTGGAGAAAAGCGGGAAATCACGGTGCTGTTTTCGGACATCCGGGGTTTTACGAACATCTCGGAGACCATGCCCCCGGAACGCCTGGTCCAGATGCTCAATCATTACCTCGGCGAAATGTCACAGATCGTCCTCGACCAGCACGGGACCCTCGATAAATACATCGGCGATGCCATCATGGCGCTGTTCAACGCGCCCCTGGATATCCCCGAACACCCCCGACGCGCCGCGGACGCCGCCCTGGAGATGATGCATCAATTGCACCGCACCCAGGGTGAATACAAAAAGGAGTATGGCGTGGATCTGAATATCGGCGTGGGGCTTCACGCCGGCGACGCGATCGTCGGCAACCTGGGTAGCGCGCAACGTTTCGATTACACGGCCATTGGCGATACCGTCAACCTGGCTTCCCGGCTCGAAGGTGCAACGAAGACCTACCGCGTGGACATCATCGTGTCCGAAACCGTGCACGCGGAGCTGGGCGATGCCTATCCGTGCCGGCGCCTGGACAATATCCAGGTCAAGGGAAAGCAGATCCCCATCGTTGTCTTTGAGCTCATGACGGAGCCGGACCAGGCGCTGGCGGAGCGCTTCGAAACGGCCCTGAGCCTCTATCTGGGCCGGCAGTTTGCCGATGCCCTGTCGACCTTCAATGGCATCCTGGCCGACGGGCCCGATGGGCCGTCCGGGCTTTACGTGGCACGTTGCCAGGAGTTCATGAAACACCCTCCAGGCCCCGATTGGGACGGCGTCTACGTGGCCACCGGCAAATAGTTTCCCCGGCGCCGGGCGCGGGTCATTATTCGGGTTCGCGCTTTCGGGGAGAGGACAAGATGGCCAAGACAGACCAGGAACTCCAACAGTTCATGGAACGCGTTCGCCAACGCAATCCCGGCGAAGAAGAATTCCAGCAGGCAGTTCACGAAGTCGCCGCGACCATTATTCCCTATATCGACCAGCATCCCGGATACAAGGAAGTCAACGTACTCGAACGCCTGACCGAACCCGACCGAATCATCATCTTTCGCGTTGCCTGGGAGGACGACAAGGGAACGGTACATGTGAACCGCGGATACCGCGTGCAACACAGCAATGCCATCGGCCCCTACAAGGGAGGCATCCGATTCCACCCCAGTGTCACCCTGAGCGTGCTCAAGTTTCTGGCTTTCGAACAGACCTTCAAGAACAGCCTGACGGGGCTTCCCATGGGCGGTGGCAAGGGGGGATCGGATTTCGATCCCAAGGGCAAATCTGATCGGGAAGTCATGCACTTCTGTCAGTCCTTCATGACTGAGCTGTACCGGTACATCGGACACTTCACCGATGTTCCAGCCGGCGATATCGGCGTCGGAGCCCGTGAGATCAGTTACCTGTTTGGTCAGTACAAACGCATCTCCAACCTGTTCACCGGCGTGCTCACCGGCAAGGGTCTGGCCTTCGGTGGCAGCCTCATCCGTACCGAAGCCACCGGTTACGGCGCCGCATATTTCATGCAGGACATGCTCAGGCACGTCGGTGAAGACATCGACGGCAAAACTGCCATTGTTTCGGGCTCCGGCAACGTCGCCCAGTACACCATCGAAAAGGTCAGCCAGCTCGGCGGCAAAGTGCTGACCGCATCGGATTCCAGCGGATTTGTCTACGACAAGGACGGTATTCATGGCGACCGTCTTGAGTTCCTCAAGGAACTGAAGAACGTCAAGCGCGGCCGGATCAAGGCCTATGCGGACGAGTTCGGCGTCGAATTTTATGCAGGAAAACGCCCCTGGGGCGTTCCCGCCGAACTCGCTTTTCCGGCCGCGACCCAGAACGAAATCACGGCCGAAGACGCAAAAACGCTGATCAAGAACGGTTGTCGTGCTGTTTCCGAAGGCGCCAACATGCCCACGGAACAGGACGGCATCGACCTGTTCCTCGACGCGAAGATCATGTTTGCGCCCAGCAAGGCAGCCAACGCCGGTGGCGTGGCCGTGTCCGGGCTGGAGATGACCCAGAACAGCATGCGTTTATCCTGGTCACGCGACGAACTGGATCAGCGTCTCCGCAAGATTATGGCGGACATCCATGAAAAATGCGTCCACTACGGCTCCGAGGGGGCGTGGTGCAACTATTTGAAAGGTGCCAACATCGGTGGCTTTATCAAAGTAGCCGATGCGATCAAGTCGTATGGAGTAATGTAACAAGCACACGCACTGTTACCCGGCAACATCGCCTCGTGATAAGCGCCAAAAGACCGGCGTGCCATAGCGGCACCCGCGCAAACCGCTCGAACCCTGTCGCCTTAAGGGGACTCCTGAACGAAGGCTTTCGATGAGCGACAAGTACAAGATTGCCATCGTGGGTTCCGGCCCGGCCGGCGTCAGCGCGGCCGCGCGCGCCGCCGAATCCGGCGTTTCCCACGTTCTCCTGGAGGGCCATCCGCACCTCTCCAACACAATTTTTCTTTATCAGAAGGGCAAGCACGTCATGGACGAGCCGGATGCTCTTCCGCTGCGCAGTCCGTTGACATTTTCCGCTGGAACCCGTGAACAGGTCCTCGGGGCCTGGGATGAAGGAACAGCAAAGCACAAGGTCAACGTAGTCTACCAATCGGAAGTCACCAGCATCGAGGGTGTACAGGGAAAGTTCAAACTCGGCGTCAAGGACGGGAAGGCAGTGGAAGCCGAGTACGTCGTCCTTTCCATCGGATTGCAGGGCAACCTGCGCAAAATGGGCGTCGATGGTGACGATCATGACCTTGTCCAGTACCAACTGGATGACCCCGACGAATACGACGATGAGACCATCGTAGTAGTCGGCGCGGGGGATGCGGCGATCGAAAACGCGGTCGCCCTTGCCCCTCACAACCAGGTTTTCATCGTCAACCGCCGTGACGAATTTGCCCGGGCCAAGGACGGCAATCTGGCGCTCATTTCCAAGAACATAAACGATGGCAACATCGAGTGCTATTACTCGAGCAACGTCAACCGGGTTGAACACAACTCGGGTGACGGCCCGCCCATGACGCTGGTGCTGGATACGCTCGATGGCGAGGCGGAGATCCCCTGCGATCGCATCATCGCCCGCCTGGGCGCCATCCCGCCCCGCCGTTTCGTCGAATCCTGCGGCATACAGTTTCCCAACGATGAGCCGGCCTCGGTCCCGGTGGTAAGCCCCCAATACGAATCCAACGTGCCCGGGCTCTTCATCATCGGCGCTCTTGCCGGTTTTCCGCTCATCAAGCAGGCCATGAACCAGGGTTACGAGGTCGTCGAATTCATCCAGGGCAACGATGTGCAACCGGCGGACGAGCCCTTGTTGCGCGCCAAGTTGGAAGGCACACCGGGGTTCACCACCGTCGACGAGGCCCTGCAACACATTCAGGGCAGCGTGCCGTTGCTGGCCGGCATCACACCCTTGCAATTGCGCGAGTTCATGATCGACAGCGAGATCCGGAATCCCGGACGGGGCGAGGTGATTTTCGAACGCAACGACTACACCAATAGCTTTTTCAGCATCGTGGATGGCGAAGTGCAGATACAGGCGGACCCGAACAACCCGGATCGGCTGTTCACTCTGCGGGCCGGCGAATTCTTCGGGGAAATGGGTCTCATCAGCGGACGCCGCCGCACGGCCATGGTCAGGGCGGGCAGGAACTGCGTTCTGATCGAGACCCCGCGCCGCTCCATGAACAAGCTCATCAACTCGGTGGACTCGGTCAAACGGGTCATTGATGAGACCTTCATACTGCGGGCCATCCAGACCCGCTTTGCCCCCGGGACACCGGTGGACGACCTGCGCGATGTGGTCAAGACCGCCACCATCCAGCATTTCAAACCCGGCGATGTCCTGTTCGAGGAAGGCGACGACGGTGATTGTCTGCACCTGGTACGCATGGGTTCCGTGACGGTGTCGCGCAATATTGGCGGGGAGGACCTGGTTCTGTCCTATGTGCCCGCCGGCAATTACGTGGGTGAAATGGCGCTGATGGGTGGCGGGAAACGTTCGGCAACGGTCAAGGCGGCGATCGCCACGGAAACCATCCGTCTGGATGCCGCCGCATTTCAGAAACTCATGGATAAGGATCCGGATCTGCGCCTGCGTATGGAAACCGAATACCGCCGCCGTACTACAGAGAACCTGCGCATGCAGAGCATGCCGGGAGGCGGCGATATCATCTCCTTCCTGGTCCAGCAGGGCGTCGGTGAGGCCACTGACATCCTTTTGATCGATGAATCCCTGTGCGTACGATGCGACAACTGTGAGAAGGCCTGCGCCGAAACCCATAACGGGATCAGCCGGCTGGACCGGGAAGCCGGCCCCACCTATGCCATGGTGCACGTGCCAACCTCATGCCGGCATTGCGAACACCCGCACTGCATGAAGGACTGCCCCCCGGATGCCATCCACCGGGCGCCGAACGGTGAGGTGTACATCGCCGATAACTGCATCGGCTGCGGCAACTGCGAGCGCAACTGCCCCTACGGCGTCATCCAGATGGGCACGGCCGCCCCGGAGAAACCAAGTCTGTTGTCCTGGCTCCTCACCGGAGCCGGCCCTGGACCGGGGGAAGACAAGGTCTGGAACAAGGAACACAGCACCGGAAAAAGCGAAAAGACCGCGGTGAAGTGTGACATGTGCAAGGATCTCAAGGGTGGACCCGCCTGCGTACGTGCCTGCCCCACCGGCGCCGCCATTCGTATCAACCCCGAAGACCTGACGGAGTACGTAAGGAGCCATTAGGCTGCGGTTTATGCACGAATCGATCCTCAACTCCGGCGGCTATCGTTATCTCTGGTTCAGCGTGCTGCTGGTGGCCCTCAGTGTTCTTCTGTACGCGTGGCATAGCCCCGGCGAACCCGCCAATGGGGGAACCTGGCTCGGCTATACCCTCGGCGCGATCTCCGCCGGACTCATTTTCTGGTTGATGTTCTTCGGAATCCGCAAGCGCAGCTATATGAGCTCGACGGGTTCCGCTCGCGGGTGGGTTTCAGCCCATATTTATCTGGGCACCAGCCTGATCATCCTGGCGACGCTGCACAGCGGGTTCCAGTTCGGCTGGAACGTTCATACGCTTGCCTGGGTTCTGATGATCCTGGTCATCATCAGCGGCATGTATGGCGTCTTCGCCTATCTGCGTTATCCGACGCTCATGACCCAGAACCGCGCTGACATGACGCGCGCCGCCATGCTCGATGAAATCGCCCAGCTGGATGAAGATGCCCTGCGTCTGGCGGACCGGATCGACACGGATGTACATGCGGTGGTTTCCCGGTCCGTGGAACGTACAAAGATCGGCGGGAGCATGTGGCAACAGTTGCGAGCACACAACGAATACGAGCAGGCGATTCTCAAAGCCGATGAACTGTTGCACAAAAAAGAGCGCCAGGCCGACACGGGGGTGGCTCAAAAGGCTGCCGGGGATCAAGATGACACCATGGTCGCCATGATCGACTATCTGTCGCGTACGGCGGACAGCGAACGCGCGGCGGATGTTCGCCGTTTACTCGATCTTCTGTCCCGGAAAAAATATCTGGCCGCGCGTCTGACGCGCGATATCCAGTACCAGGCTTTCATGGATATCTGGCTCTATATTCATGTACCGCTGTCCTTCGCCTTGCTGGGCGCTCTGATCGCCCACATCATCACGGTTTTTTTCTACTGGTAAGGTCGAGCTGTGCGCGCCCTGATCAGAACAATCACCCGCAAACGCAAAGGCGGCGTCGCGCACCGCGACCAGACTTTCGAAGGCGATGAGCTCACCATTGGCCGGGGTACCGATCAGGCGCTATTGCTGCCGGACATCCGGGTCAGCCTCGCGCATGCCCGCATCATCGCCTTGGCGGGCAAGCGTTTCCGGGTCGAGTCGCTGGTAGTCGCTGGCATCAGGGTCAACGATGAGCGGGAACAGAACGCCGTCGTGAAACCCGGCGACAACATCGAGATCGCCGGGACCCGCATCCAAGTGATCAAGGCTCCCAAGGGCTATGACCTGGCCCTGGAGATAACGCCGGCTGCCCCGGGGGGCGAAGCCACTGAAGATCTGGTGGCCCGAAGCAGAATGTCCCTGGCCGAAGGTGGTTTTGGCAAACGCCGGGCCTCCTGGGCTCTGTTCCTGATCGTCTTCGTCGTGGTGTTCATGATTCCCCTCGCGGGGGTGTTTATCGCCCCGCTGGGCGGTCTGTTGCGTGGCACCCCCCTTCCCGGTGACGGAGCATGGGAAGCCGGCGAACTCCAGGCGGCGCATAAGTTTTTTGGTTACCGTTGCGAAACCTGTCACCAACGGCCTTTCCAGCGGGTGCGGGACGCTGCCTGCACCGCCTGTCATAGCACCACACCGGGCCATGTGGACCCGGTGAAACTGGTGGCCACCGGACTGGTAGTGAGCTCGAGTTTTCCGGAATTGGAAACGACCCGCTGCGCCAGCTGTCACGCCGATCACAACGGCTCCCACCCGGCACTGCGTTATGACCAGGCCCTGTGCGCCGATTGCCATTCCGATCTGACGCACAACGCCGTGGCCTCGGAACTGATGGACGCCAGTGATTTCCTCGATGATCACCCGCAGTTCAAGGTGACACTGACAAGATACGGCTTCGACGGCGACGCGGTGGAAACACGCGTCGGACTGGATGATCCGGGACTCCTGGAAACGTCCAGTCTGGAATTCCCACATGATGCACACTTGGACGCTGAAGGGCTTGACACGCCTTCGGGGCACCGGGTTCTGAATTGTGGTGACTGTCACCAACTGGACGCGGCCGGTGGTCTCATGTTGCCGGTCAACTTCGAAACAATGTGCCAGGACTGTCATCTCCTGAACTTTGACCCCACGGCGCCGGACCGACAGCTTCCCCACGGCAAACCCGAACAGGTACTGTTCCTGCTGGAAGAGTTCTACGCGGGACGCGCCCTGCGCGGTGAAGTCCAGGACCCGACCGCGCCGGAAGGTGTGCGCACCCGCCGCCGGCCCGGCCAACAACCGACCCGCCAGGAACAACAGGTAGCCTGGGGATGGGCTCAACAAAAAGCGCGCCGGGTGGGCAAAGATCTCTTCGAGGGCCGCGCCTGTGGCGTATGCCACGAAGTCACGGAGACCGCCGGTGATGTGGATACGCGCTGGCAGGTACAACCCGCCCGGGTTACCGGCAACTGGTTCCCGGGAGCATTCTTCAGGCACAATTCTCACGCCAGCATGGCTTGCGGTGACTGTCACGACGCCCGGAGCTCGAGCGCCAGTACCGATGTGCTGATGCCCGGTATCGACAATTGCCGCGATTGCCACGGCAATGAACGTTCCGATAATCTGTTGGCGTCAGCTTGCATCACCTGCCATCGCTACCATGTGCCGGGTAACCCGGCCATGGCCGCCCAGACACGGGAGACCGCCGTGCTGGACTAGAGCCAAAAGATGAGGGCGCACGCAACGATCGGAAACCTAACAACGGATAATGAAGGACAGGGAGACAACAAGGGGACACACATGAGCAAGGTAGCCGGAACGCCGGCCAGAACGCTGACGAAAACGGCAGCGAGCCTTTTCCTTGCGGCTCTCGTTGCTTTGTTGTCCGGCTGTGGCGGTGGCGGTGGCGGCCGCTCAACCGTGGGCACCGCTCCCCCGCCCCCGGGGCAACAACAGGGTGGTTGCACCGGTTCCTGCGCCGACGCCACGATCTTCCTGACCCTCGACGATGTGGGCCGCATCCTGGCCCAGGCCATTGACGAAGCCACCGCCAGAAGCCAGCCGGCCACCATAGCCATCGTTGACCGCGTCGGGAATGTCCTGGCTGTGTTCAAGATGAACGGCGCCCCGGACACGGTGAATATCACGGGCCAACGCGGAGTCGTCACGGGACTCGACGGCATCAACGACCTCGTGTCGAGTGAGATGTCCGCCATCGCCAAGGCCATCACGGGTGCGTTCCTGTCCACCGAAGGTAACGCTTTCACAACGCGCACCGCCAGCCAGATCATTCAGCAGAATTTCAATCCGGGGGAACTCAATCAACCCGCGGGTCCGCTCTTCGGTGTGCAGTTCAGTCAACTCGCCTGCAGTGATCTCATCAACCGCTTTATCCCCGGCTCGGGCACCAACCCAGGACCGATGCGTTCGCCGCTGGGATTGTCCGCAGACCCCGGGGGCATCCCTCTCTATATCGACGGCACACCCGTGGGCGCCATCGGTGTGGAATCAGACGGCTTTTACAGCCTGGATCTGGTCATCACGGATTTCGACCGGGACCCGGACGAAATCATCGCCATCGCGGGCAATTTCGGTTACGCCGCGCCCAATGACCGGCGTGCAGACGAGATCACCGCGGACGGCAAGGTGTTCAGGTTCACAGACACCTGGTTCGGGGCTCTGGTCAGCGATCCGGCCACGGCACAACCCTTCGCCGCCCTCAACGGTGTAGTGGGCAACCTGGTGCCGGTCACCGGTTACACCGATGGCGCGCTGCTCGCGGGTACCGCCTTTTCGACCCCCGCTTCCGGCATTCGCGCGGACAACGGCGAACACTATCCCGGGCTGGATGCCTTTGTCCTGGTGGATGGGACCAATACCAACCGCTACCCGCCCCGGGACGGCACCGACGGCGCCGATGCCCTGACGGCCGCCGAAGTGCGCACGCTCATGGTGGCGGCACTCGGGGTGGCCAACTCCGCCCGGGCCCAGATACGTCGCCCACCGGGCAGCCAGGCCCGGGTAACCGTGTCCGTTGTGGACACCAACGGCGCGATACTCGCCGTGGCCCGTACTCGTGACGGTCCCATGTTCGGCACCGACGTCTCGTTGCAAAAGGCCCGTACCGCGGTATTCTTCTCCGGCGACTACGCCGCTGACGATCTGAACGGCGCACCGGACACCACCTACCCCCAGACCGGAGAGGTGATTGCTATCGGTGACTATGTCACCGCAGTCAGGGCTTTCCTCGGAATGCCCACGGCGCTTGCCGATGGCGCGGTCGCCTTTGCCGACCGCTCCGGCGGAAACCTGTCCCGGCCCTTCTTCCCGGACGGTATCACGGGAACCCCCAACGGACCCTTCAGCAAGCCCTTCGCCGAATGGAGCCCTTTCTCCACGGGTCTGCAACTGGATATCTCCAACACCCGAATTCTCGAGCACATTTTGTTCGTTCTGGGGCTGAGCGGTACCGACGTGCCACAGAACTGTACGACGATCGGCAGACTCCCGAATGGCATCCAGATTTTCCCCGGCAGCGTTCCCATTTACCGTGATCGCACTCTGGTTGGCGGAATCGGGGTGTCCGGGGACGGCGTGGATCAGGACGACATGATTTCCTTCCTGGGCCTTCACCGTGCGGGGAATATCACCGGCACCTTTAACAACGCACCGCCGGACATGCGCGCCGATCAACTCACCCCCCAGGGGATCCGGTTGCGATACGTGCAGTGCCCACAGGCGCCCTTTATCGACAGCGCAGAGCAGAACGTGTGCGAGGGTCTGTGATGCGGCTTCAAAAAAAAGAATATCTGGCGCTTGCCGTTGCTTCCGCACTCACGTTCACCACCGGTATAGCGCACGCCGCTGCCGTCGATGAATGGGACGAATCACCGTTTTTTGTGACGCCGATGAGCCTCGGGGCCGATGAAGCGCTGTGGCTGGCTGAGATCGAGCGCCGCCGGCCGGGCAAACCACCCCAGCAAGAACGTGGCCCGAAACGCCCCCCGATCGATCCGGACGCCATACCGCCGCCCTCGGTGATCAATCTGGATGCCTTCGTGCCGGTCCCCGACCGCTGGAGAATCATGGAATCCCTCGGCATAACGCCGCAACGCTGGTGGGACCCCTACAACCAGAACACTTATAAGGCCGACAAACCCATCCATGGCGAAGATTGGTTCCTGAGCGTCAATCTGATCTCCGACACCGTCATCGAACCACGCAGTTTCCCGTTGCCCGTGGGCCCGCAGACCACCACCACTCCAGGTTCTCTCGATGTTTTTGGTGATTTCGACACGAATGTTTTCGCCCAGACCTTTATTGCCGGACTCGTCTACTACCAGGGCAACACCGTCTACCAACCACCCAGCTACGAGTTCCGGGTGACCTTTGCGTTTCAGTGGAACCGCGTCACCTCCAACGAAGTACGCCTGCTGCGGGTTGACCCGCGCGCCGGCACCGATCGACAGGACAAACACCTGGGACTTCAGGAACTGTTCGCCGATTACCACATCCGCAACGTCTCCGATCGTTACGATTTCGACAGCATCCGCCTGGGTATCCAGCCCTTCAGCGCGGATTTCCGGGGATTCCTGTTTCTGGATGTACCCTTTGGAATCCGTTATTTCGGCAACCGGGATAACAACAAGTGGCAGTACAACCTGGCCTGGTTCCGGCCGGTGGAAAAGGACATCAACAGCGGGCTCAACGATATTCGCGAGGGGCTGCGCGACAGCGATATTTTCATCTTCAATTTTTATCGCCAGGACTGGCCAAAGCTTGGGTTCTTCTCCCAGGGGCTGATCGCGTACAACCACAACCGGGAAACCGACTTCAAGTTTGATGAGAACGGATTCATCCAGCGTCCGGCATCGCTGGGTTTCGAACGCCCACGAAAATATGACGTGGTCTATTTTGGTTATAACGGCGACGGACATTTTGGCCGGGTCAATCTCACTGTTTCCGCCTATCTCGCTACCGGCCAGGAAAACACTGCGGTGTTCACCGATTGGAAGACGGACATCCTGGCGGGGTTCGGTGCTACCGAAGTATCCATGGATTTCGACTGGACGCGAATTCGCCTGTCGGGCTTGTGGGCGTCCGGTGACGACGACCCCTTCGACGACCAGTCCAACGGCTTTGACGCCATTTTTGAGTTCCCGTTGTTTGCCGGTGCGGACACCAGTTACTGGATCCGACAGGCCATTCCGCTGGTCGGTGGTGGCGGCGTCCAGCTCACCGGCCGCAACGGCATCCTCGCGAACATGCGCTCATCCAAGGAACAGGGTCAGTCCAATTTCACCAATCCTGGTCTGCGGATGATCGGCGCCGGATTTGACTCCGACCTGGCTCCCAAGGTGCGCCTCTCGGGAAATTTCAATTACTTCTGGTTCGATGACACCTCCGTACTCGAAGTGGCTCGCCAGCAAGGTTCCATCGACAGAGCCATCGGTTTTGACGCCTCGCTGGCGGTTATCTGGCGTCCTCTCATGACCCAGAATATCGTCGTGCGCTTTTCCGCCGCCGGGCTGTTTCCCGGCGACGGTTTCAAACAGCTCTACGGCGATGACACCCATTACTCGGTTCTGGCCAACGTGATACTGACCTACTGATATGCGCAAACTCCGGCTGACATTGTTGTTGACCTTGCCCCTGATGTGTCTGATTGCCACGACCTGGGCCTCCGGCGAACACGAAGCGCCCCGGAAAATCGAATACGCACCGACACCGCCGGCCCCGGCCCACCAGACCTGGGAAGACGCCGCGGCCAAGAGTCACGGTTGCGTGTCGTGTCACACCGACAGCGATCAGAAGACGATGCACAGCAGTTCGGCTGTCGTGCTCGGTTGCACTGATTGCCATGGCGGCGACGCCTACGTAGCCTGGGAAGGCGCCGATGCGGCGGTGGAACATTCGGGAGGCGCCGGAGAGGACCATTCCGGTGAACACGGCAGCCACCGCAACTACGCACCGGACTACCGGCGACTCATGGATGGCGCCCATGTGCAGCCCCTCTACCCGGAAAGCTGGCATTATCCGTCCAGTGCCAATCCGCCCGTCAGCTACACCCTGCTCAACCGCGAAGCTTCCGAATATGTCCGTTTCGTGAACCCCGGTGACTACCGGGTAGCGCAGGAAGCCTGCGGCGCATGCCACGCATGGCAGATCCAGGCAGCGGTACGCAGCCTGCACTCCACCAGCGCGCATTTCTGGGCTGCCGCTGCCTATAACAACGGCATCCTGCCTTTCAAACGTTCGATCCTGGGTGAAAACTACACGCCCGATGGCGTCGCCGCCGCGTTGCAAAACCCCGTGGAAGTGACCGACAAGATGATCAAGGCAGGCATTCGACCCATCGTCTATCCCCTGCCCGCCTGGGAAACCATTCCACCTGCGGATGTGTTCCGGGTGTTCGAACGTGGCGGCAGAAATCTCGGCAACCTGTTCCCCGAAACCGGGCTGCCGAATTCGCTGCCGTCCATCCAGCGCCTCGAAGAACCCGGCCGCTTCGATATCCGTCAGTCCAATCGCGGCCTGGGCACGGGCAACCGTGTGGCCATACCCGTGCTCAACCTGACCAAGACCCGTCTCAATGACCCGCACATGTGGTTCCTGGGAACCAACGATCAGCCCGGTGATTACCGCAGTTCCGGCTGTTCCGGGTGTCACGTGATCTACGCCAACGACGCCGATCCCCGGCATTCGGGGCCCTACGCCCAGTACGGACACTGGGGCGAATCCCAGTCCGCCGACCCGACCATTCCCCGGGATGAGCGTGGCCACCCGCTGCGACATGAGTTCACCCGCAAAGTGCCCACGGCGATGTGCATGACTTGTCACATGCACCAGCCCAACCTGTTCATCAATACCTACCTGGGCTACACCATGTGGGATTACGAGTCCGATGCGGCGATGATGTGGCCCGAAGAACAGCAATACCCGGATGCCCACACCATACGTCAGGTCAACGAGCGCAATCCCAATGCCGCCGCGCCCCGGGGCAAATGGGCAGACGTGGAATTTTTCGATGTGCTCCAGGAAATGAACCGGGATATGAAAGACACGCAGTTCGCCGATTACCACGGTCACGGCTGGAATTTCCGGGCCATCTTCAAGCGGGCACGGGATGGCACCCTGTTGGATGCACAAGGCAACGCGGTCGCCGATGACGACCCGGACAAGTTCAGCAAGGCCGTGCACATGTCATCCATCCACCTGGATGTGGGCATGCATTGTGTGGATTGTCATTTCACCCAGGACAACCACGGCAACGGGCACCTCTACGGCGAGGTACAGGGAGCCATCGAGATCCAGTGCCAGGACTGCCACGGCACAGCCGACGAATACCCCAGCCTGTTTACGACAGGACCTTCCGCGCCTCCAGGTGGAAACAACCTGGCGTTGATCCGAAACCCGGATGGAAAACGGCGCTTCGAATGGCGTGGCGACAAGCTCTACCAGCGTTCGCTGGTCAACGACGACCTGGAGTGGGAACTCTCGCTGGTCAAGGACTCGGTCACCCCGGGCCACGACAACTACAACCCGAAAGCCGCCCGGGCCAAACTCATGTCCAGTGATCTGTCCATGGACTGGGGCCCCGGCATCACGGCAGACGCGCGGGCTCACAAGGACGACGAGATGCTGTGTTTCACCTGTCATACCTCGTGGACCACCTCCTGCGCCGGCTGTCATCTGCCCATCGAGGCCAACTGGAAGACCGAGCGCCATCACTTCGAGGGCGGAACCACCCGCAGTTACGCGACCTACAATCCCCAGGTGGTGCGGGATCAGATGTTCCAGCTCGCCATCCACGGCGAACTCAAGGACAACAAGATCGCTCCCGTTGCATCCAGATCCGGCCTCGTTCTGTCATCCACCAACTCCAACCGCGAAAAAATCTACATCCAGCAGCCTCCCATTGCTGCAAGTGGTTACAGCTCACAGGCCTTCGCCACTCATTTCCCGCATACGGCGCGAAAAACCGAAACCAAGACCTGCACGGATTGTCATCTTTCGGAGGAGAACGACAACAATGCCATCATGGCCCAGTTGCTGTTGCTGGGAACGGATTTCGTCGACTTCGTCGGCTACAACGCCTGGGTGGGCGGTGATGGCGAGATCACTGCGGTGCGCGTTACCGAGTGGGATGAACCCCAGTCCGTCATCGGCAGTTATCTGCAACGTTATGCATATCCCGACTGGTACGGTGAGCACCAGGCCCGGGGCCGCGTTCTGGAAGAGGCCTATGGACACAGGACCGGCACCGTAGGTTGCCTGCAGCTTCGTGGCGAATACCTGTATGTGGCCCACGGAAACAAGGGAACCCAGGTATTCGACGTGGCCTCCATCGCCAACAAGGGCGTTTCCCAACGCATCATCACCGCCCCGTTTTCACCGCTCGGTCATGACACCCGGGTCGAATCCAGGAACGCGACCTGCGTCTCCCTGGTTACGACACAGCCGGTCCAGCCGTCCCGCAACCAAGGAGATCTGATGCGCGATACCAACGTGGAACAACCCTTCCATCCGATCTACAACTACATGTTCATCACCGACACCGAGGAAGGCCTGATCCTGGTGGATATCGACACCATGATGGATCGTGATCCGCGCAACAATAAACTCAAGCGCGCCCTGACCTGGAACGACAACGGTATCCTGAACGGTGCCCGGCACATCAATATGGCGGGTTACTACGCCTACATCACCACGCCTCGTGGGGTGATCACGTTGAACCTGGACGATCCGCTACAACCGCGTCTCGTGGCGGAGATACCCTTGCGCGACGCCCGCGCCACCGCCACTCAGTTCCGTTACCTGTTCGTCACCTTCGGCGATGGTTTCCAGGTGGTGGATACCACCGATCCCGAACAACCGCGCATCGTGGACGGCGCGTTCGTACCGCTGGATGACGCTCGTGGCCTGCATGTGGCGCGCACTTACGCCTATGTGGCGGCACGCGGCCAGGGTCTGGCCATCATCGATGTGACGCGCACCGAGCAACCCACCGTGTACAAGATGTACGACGCTGGCGGCGCAATCAATGACGCCTTTGATGTCACCGTGGCCAGCACCAACGCCTCGCTTTTCGCCTATGTTGCCGACGGCGCCAACGGTTTGCGCGTGATTCAACTGACCTCTCCGGATTCCCAGCCGAAGTTTTACGGCTTCAGCCCCGCGCCCAAGCCCGAACTCATTGCCAGCTACGCCACCGCAAAACCTGCACTGTCCCTGTCCCGGCCGTTGGAACGCGACCGTGGGGTGGATGAGACCGGCGGGCAGATCGCCGTCTTCGGGCGTATCGGTTCCCGCCCCTTCAATCTCGAGGAGATGCGCCGATTCTATCTGGACGCGCAGGGCAAGCCCTGGACCGTGTCCGATGAGGTGGATGACGCGCGGATCGTCATTCTGCCGCTCTCGACAACAACGCCCCCGCCGTGACACCCTACGCCGGTCAACCGGCCGCTCCCGATGCCGGCGGCCAGTAAACCGTTATCTGACAGGGAGGTTACGCATGTCACGCATCACGCTGCTCCTGGCGGCACTGTTTTTCTCGTTTACCGCGCCTGCGGCGGCCCAGGACAACTCCTTTTTCGAGCGACCCTGGCGCCTGAACCTGAATCTGTGGGGCGCGGGTATCGACGGCAGTGTGGGCACGAGTGATCTGCTGGTCGATGTCAGCTCCGATGCCTTCGATGACACGGGCATTTTCGGCACCCTCACCTGGCACGATCCCGATGGCCGTGTCGGCTTTATCGGTTCACTCTATGTCATGGATACGAACCCGGCAGGCATGATCCGGTCCGGCGGTGTTTCCATTCCCACCAGCATGGATGTGGACAACTCGATTCTGGAGGCGGCCTTCACCTGGAACCTGGGCAAACCGGATAGTCGCATCGACCTGTTCGGCGGCGTGCGGCACTGGGACCTGGATGCAAAAAGCAGTTCGCCGGTGGCGGGGCCCGCATCTTTCGGCGACAGCTGGAGTGACCTGCTGCTCGGTGTGAATTTCACACCCCGCCTCGGAGAGAACTGGCGACTGGATTTGAGATTCGACTACTCCAGCGGGGACAGCAACGGCATCTGGGGCGTATGGGCCGCCGTGGTCTGGGCCTTCGGTGATTCGGCCGGAGCCACTCTCGGCATCAAATATCTCAACGCCGATATGGACACTTCCAAGGGACCCAACACATTCTCCGGCGATGTGGAGTTGCTCGGCCCGGCCCTGGGAGTGGAATTCGCTTTCTGAGCCTGCAAGGGCTTCTCGCGCCCCTTTTTGACGCAACTGTCCCGGCCATGTTCAGTTTCCACCAGCCCGGTACACTGTTTTCATGAACTTCCGCATCCCCGTGCTCACCTACCACGGTGTCGATATCGAGGGGAACGATTACGACAACAACGATCACATCGCCCTGCGTGAGGATCTGGAAGCCATCCAGGATCACGGCAGCAAGATCGTTCCCCTGCGCTGGGTCGCCGAAGTCGTGACCGGTGACCGCACCGTTCCCGATTCCGAGGCCTGGGTCGCCATCACTTTCGACGACGGATCCCATTTCGACTGGCATGACCTGGACCATCCCATACATGGCACCCAACGCGGTTTCTCCAATATTCTCAGCGACTTCAGGGAGCAGCATGGCAACGGTGCGCAGCCCGATCTGCACGCGACGTCTTTTGTCATTGCCTCGCCTGAAGTACGCGCGCAACTCGACGGCACTTGCCTGCTGGGTCGCGGGTGGTGGACCGATGACTGGTGGCCTGCCGCGTCGCAGGGGGGATTGCTGGATATCCAGAACCACAGCTGGGACCACTGCCATCCGACCCTTGACCGGGTGTGCCAGAA
>Ga0114949_10000755_pt1 | contig 18437 bp, 17 predicted proteins | sample N074metaG_FD_83505 | JGI IMG/M metagenome (GOLD analysis project Ga0114949, IMG submission 83505) | Deep subsurface microbial communities from Kermadec Trench to uncover new lineages of life (NeLLi) - N074 metaG | ecosystem: Environmental > Aquatic > Marine > Ocean trench > Sediment | place...
GAAATTTGTCAAGCAGTTGGACGTCACGCTGGATGATGGCGAGACCAGTACTGGATCGGTAAGAGCGGTCCTTCAGTCCGCTCCTGGCACGGCGGTGCTTAGTACCGCAGTTGTAGATGCCAACTCCTATACAGTATGCATGGGCGTCTGAACCTTGCTTCAATTTCTGTTCAGGAAGAGCTCGTTCACTTATCAGAACGAGCTTTTATTCTAATGTGCAGCAGTATAGTTTGTGCAGTACGGTTTATCATGTGAGGAGGGGGTTCCTCATTTAATAATGCTATCCCTGTAATAGTTTGATTTCCGCTGCCGCCAAGTTTTCTTGCGCACCCCGCAACACCAGTACATCACCTGCCTCCAGTCGAGTTTCGTCATTTGGTAGTAGTTCTCGTACGTTTTTTCTACGAACTACAGGGATCTCTACTAAGAAGCTTCCTAAATTTAATTCCTTTAAAGTCTTGCCGACTGCTGCTGATCCAGGGACAATCATTACGTTGAGTAATCGAGGTTGCATTCTTTCTCCAGATTCTTCTTCATCGGAGATCCCGCGATAAAATCCGCGGAACAAACTGTAACGCTGTTCTCGAGTTTCGCGCATGCGATTTAGCACTCGGTTAAGCGGGACACCCAAGTGCATAAGTGCATGGGATGCAAGCATAATGCTACCTTCCATGATTTCTGCCACCACCTCTGCTGCACCAGCTTCTTTCAATAGATCGATATCTGTATCGTCTAAGGTGCGTACCACAACTGGTAGTTCCGGGCGATGAGTCTGGACATGTCTGAGAATCTTTAGTGCCGAAATAGTGTCTGCATAGCTTATTACTAGCAACTTAGCACGCATCAGCCCGGCAGCAATCAGTACCTCATACCTGGCCGCATCACCGTAAACTACGGATTCACCCGCTGCTGTCGCATCTCGTATGCGTCGTGGGTCAAGATCAAGAGCAATAAAGGGGACTGATTCTTTTTCAAGTAGGCGAGATAGATTCTGTCCACTACGTCCATAGCCGCAAAGAATAACATGTTGTTCTTCAGCTATAGTTTGTGCAGCAATAGTAGTGAGTTGCATGGCTCGATTCATCCATTCAGCTGCAGAGAAACGCCGAGCCATGTTTTCGCTATGCTCGATGATAAAGGGTGCTACTAGCATGGATAATACTATTGCAGCCAATACTGGTTGCATTGTGGGGTTGTCTACTATACCTAGGTTATTAGCCTGGGCCAGCAAAACAAATCCGAACTCTCCTCCCTGGGCAAGACTTAGACCAGTGCGTATCGCTACACTTGAATCAGCCTTGAACAAGTGCGATAGACCTGCTATTAGTGAGGCTTTTATTGTTATTAGTGCTATGAGCAGTAGCATTACCCACATAAAATTTTGTATAACGGTTTCTATATCCAGTAACATACCTATAGTCACGAAAAATAGACCTAGTAATATATCGCGGAATGGCTTGATATCATCTTCAACTTGATGGCGATATTCTGTTTCAGAAATTAACATTCCTGCAAGAAATGCGCCCAAAGCCAGCGATAAGCCAGCGATCCCAGTAAGCCATGCAAGCCCCAAAGTGATGAGCAATACATTCAGAACGAATAATTCAGAAGATTTCTGACGGGCTACCAGGTGGAACCAGGGGCGCATCAACCGTTGCCCAAAAAATAGGATGAGTGCAAGTACCATTCCAGCCTTCAGCAGAGCCAAAATAATTGCGACGCCAAGGTCTGCGCCACTACTGTCAACTGCATGTGCCAGAGCCGGGATAACAATTAAAAGTGGCACGACTGCCAAGTCCTGAAACAACAAAACACCTATAATTTGTCTTCCATGGAGAGAATTAAGTTCTAGCCGTTCCGCTAGCAACTTACTGACAATGGCAGTAGAGGACATAGCTAGAACTCCACCCAGGGCGAGTCCCACGCGCCAGTCGAGCCCTATCATCCATGTTACAACCATGACGATTAGAATGGTCGTGCAGACTTGTATTGTGCCAAAACCAAACACAATGTGTTTCATGGTGACGAGCTTGGGTAGGCTAAATTCGAGACCGATACTGAACATTAGAAACACGACGCCAAATGTAGCCAGCTGATGGGTTACCGTCACTTCAGGTATCCAGCCCAACGCATGTGGACCAATGACAATGCCAGAAAGCAGGTAACCTAGCATAGGTGGCAGACGCAGCAGACGAAACACCACTACGGCCAGTACAGCAGTGGCAAGCAGGATAAGGACAATTTGCAACGCGTTGTACATAAAATCTATGAAAAAGAGATACTGTCTTGAGCTTGTACGATCAATCCAATCTGGAAAATGAATAGTCTTGATTGTCGCACATTCACGGTGTCCAACAATATGTGGTGTTAAAATACTAATTTTTACTGCAAAATAATTTCATCTTCATGTCAGTCCCACACTTTACCACTGCTCTAAACGGGGCGATTCTTGACCTTGAGAAACGTATACTCGATGCTATGCCTGCCATCGAGTACTGGTTGCGAGGTCAATTGCAGGACCACACCGTACCATTTTACTGTTCGGTAGATCTGCGCAACAGTGGCTTCAAGTTGGCACCGGTAGATACTAATCTATTTCCTGGAGGGTTCAATAATCTCAACCCAGATTTCATGCCATTATGTGTACAGTCGATGATGGTGGCAGTAGAAAAGATCTGTCCCGATACTCACAGCTTGCTTCTGATCCCAGAGAACCATACACGCAACGTTTTTTATTTACAAAGCGTAGACGTGTTGCAGACTATCTTGCGGCATACAGGAATGAACGTTCGCATCGGTACTTTATTGCCAGAAATTTCGGAGGCTACAAAGCTTAATCTTCCTAACGGTAGAGACCTCATGTTGGAACCGGTGCAGCGTAAGGGAAATCGTCTAGGCTTAGAAGATTTTGATCCATGTGCAGTACTGCTTAATAACGATCTTTCATCTGGTGTTCCTGCCATTCTGCAGAATCTGAAACAGACTATCATTCCACCTCTTCATGCTGGCTGGGCGACTCGGCGAAAATCACGTTATTTCACAGCATACGACAGTGTTGCACAAGAATTCTCTAGCTTGATCGGCATCGACCCATGGCTCATCAATCCATATTTTGCATTTTGTGGAAAAATTAATTTCAGCGAAAAAAAAGGAGAGAACTGTGTAGCAAGAAATGTGGATGAGATCTTGTTTAAAATTAGGGAGAAATATAAGCAATATGGTGTTAAGGAGGATCCTTTTGTTATTGTTAAGGCCGATGCGGGTACCTATGGAATGGGTATCATGACAATAAAGGATAGTGAAGAAGTACGTACACTCAACCGCAAGCAGCGCAACAAGATGTCAGTAGTAAAAGGGGGGCAGCCTGTAACCAAAGTATTAGTGCAGGAAGGAGTGTACACTTTTGAAAACATTAATGAAGCGGTGGCAGAACCCGTGATATACATGATTGACCGTTATGTTGTGGGTGGCTTCTATCGCGTGCATACTGGGCGTGGTAAGGATGAGAATCTCAATGCCGCAGGTATGCATTTTGTACCTCTATCTTTTGAGCCAACATGCTTGTTATCCGATCATAAAACTAGTCCAGGCTGCATTCCCAATCGATTTTATGCGTACAGTGTGATAGCTCGATTAGCGCTGTTGACAGCAGCGTTAGAGTTAGAGCAGGGTGTGGATGCTACAGGAGAGCTTGTAACCATGACTAGTGAGAAAGTGTAACTAGCCCAGAAAAATTAGCAATGAAATTTGCCTTCATTCTTGACCAGTTAGATTCAATTAAGACCTATAAGGATTCGAGCTTTGCCATGATGTACGAAGCAGCTTCGCGTGGCCATCAGTTGTTTGTAATGCAGCAGGGAGATTTAGCATGGAAGAATGGTGAGACGGTTGGGTTCTCGTGTGCGCTGGAATTGACCGGACAGTCAGATGCTGGGAGTCATTGGTATAAGAAAGGAAACGTGGAGGAAGCGCCACTACAAGAATTTGATGTTGTTCTAATGCGTAAGGATCCACCTTTTGACATGGAGTATATTTATAGCACTTACTTACTAGAATTAGCGGAAAGCCAAGGTGTGCGTGTTATTAATAGCCCGCGAGGGATACGTGATCATAACGAGAAACTCTCCATAGCAAAATTCTCACGATTTATTGCGCCTACTCTTGTGTCAAGGCAGGAACACTTGATTCGCAATTTTCTTAATGAACATAATGATATCGTATTGAAACCGCTAGACGGTATGGGTGGTGCTGGTGTGTTTCGCGTTCACGATGCTGATCACAACATCGGTGTGATTATTGAGACCCTTACACATTATGGCACTCGTACGATCATGGCTCAGCGCTACATACCCGAAATTACGCAAGGTGACAAACGCATCCTGCTAATAGCTGGTGAGCCTGTACCTTTCATGTTGGCACGTATCCCCAAACCGGGTGAGTCGCGCGGAAATTTAACAGCAGGTGGCTTCGGTGTTGTGAAATCACTAACTGGGTACGACCGCGAAATAGCTGAATCCCTCGGTCCATCTTTGCATGATCAGGGCCTAATGCTGGTAGGACTAGACGTGATCGGCGACTATCTGACAGAGATTAACGTCACCAGTCCTACATGCATGCGAGAAATTACCGATCAAACTGGTTTTAATGTAGCAGGAATGATGATAGATGCAATTGAAAAAAACGGGATAGAGTTTGAGTAGAAATAAAGCAAGTTTTCGGAAATGACTTTAGAAAGTGCAGTATGTTCCCAGGTTGGTGCATAAATTCGATGGAAAACTAAGCTAGAACTGTTTAGAAGAAATAAAAAGCTATCGTTGAAGCTACTGTTCTTTAGTAAGATAATCTAAAAAATAAAACTCCTTGTTAACATTGATGAATAAAAGCTAAACTTGCTGGGTCCAGCCTAATAGATGCAAAGAGCTAGGCTATGGTATTTTACGAAATTTTCAGTGGAATCTACATTACCAAGATAACTCTTGAAGTTTATCGGTAGAGCTTTGATAACATTCGTGCTTGCGATTCTCGACAACACGTCGGTTGGTCTCCTATTGCAGCTACTCCATATCGTAGCCCTACTGTTTAGTAAGGAAAGTCTTACAATAAAAAGCTAGAGGCATATTAGCTGAATAGCTGAAATATTTTGTAGAGTTTAATACCTGGGCTATGCTGGGAATCATAATATACATCTGATCGATCACCAGATACCGGCAATGCTAAAATACATTTTTAACTTTTTATATTCATAAGTAGGACAAAAGATGATAGGAATTTTAATTATTTCTCATGGTGACCTCGGTGATAGTCTGATCCATTGTGCCAATCACGTCATGGGAAAAATGCCGAAATATCTAATGCATTTTGGCGTAAATGTCCAGGATAATCCAGATGTTGTTATTCCTAAAGCATTAGAATTATTAAGGCAACTTGATCGTGGTGACGGTGTGTTGATATTGAGTGATATCTGTGGCGCTACACCAAGCAACATTGCTAGCCGATTAGTAAGTACCGGTAGAGTGGAATGTCTCGCTGGAGTCAATCTATCTATGTTGGTACGTGCACTTACTTATCGTAATGAATCCCTGGAGGTAGTAGTAGAAAAAGCGCTAACTGGTGGCAGGGAAGGGGTGATGCGTATTTATTCGAGACCCAGTGATGCAACACAGGGAGGTTAAAATTATTAATAAACTGGGACTTCATGCGCGTGCATCTGCCAAGATCACGCAGTTAGCTGGCAAATTCAAGAGTGAGGTGTGGCTTTCCCGTAATAACCACAAGGTTAACGCAAAAAGCATCATGGGTGTGATGATGTTGGCCGCGAATAAGGGTTCTACTATAAATATTGAAACTATAGGTTCGGATGAAACCGAGGCAATGCTCGCGCTGGTAAATCTGATTGGCAATTACTTCGGGGAAGATGAATGAGCTTTGTACTACATGGCGCTGGTGTTTCCGAAGGTATTGCGATAGGGCATGCACATCTTGCATCCCATGCTGTTCTTGAAGTTGCGCATCACATATTGCCACGAAATAAGGTTAGCAGCGAAATTTCTCGACTTAGTGCTGCTTTCACAACAGTACGTGAGGAGCTTGAAACGTTACATGCTTCTGTTATCAGTGGCCCTGCATCAGCTGAATTTGGAGCTTTTCTTGATTTGCATCGTATGATTCTTGATGATCCCACGCTCTCTTCTGCAGCTAAAACCTACATCTCTCAAAACCAGTGCAATGCCGAGTGGGCTATTACTCAACAGAGAGATGTATTACTTGCACAGTTTGAAGAAATTGAGGATGCTTATCTGCGAGAACGGAAAGCTGATGTGATCCAGGTAGTGGAACGAGTATTAAAATCATTGCTAGGGCATCCAGGTTATGTTCCACCCCCTATAAAGCGTGCTGGTGACAGTATTCTGGTTGCCCACGATTTAAGCCCAGCTGATGTGATCCAGTACAAGCAGCACCGGTTTACTGCATTTCTTACAGACTTGGGTGGATCAACTTCTCATACTGCCATTGTTGCACGTAGCCTAAACATCCCATCTATTGTGGCGTTACATAACGCGCGTCAATTGATTCACGACAATGATCTTTTGATTGTAGATGGTAATCAGGGCGTGGTAATTGTGAATCCTGATAAACACGTGTTCTCTAAATACCGTTTGCGTCAGAATCAGCTGGAACTTGAAAATCAGAAGCTAAAACGCATAAAAACTAAAGTTGCTACAACGCTCGATGGTACAACCGTAGAATTGCATGCCAATATTGAATTACCTCAGGATATCCAGCAGGTGAAAGAAAACGGTGCCACTGGAATCGGCCTGTTTCGCAGTGAATTCTTATTCCTCAACCGTGACAACCTGCCTGGTGAAGACGAGCAATTTGAAGCTTATTGCGCTGTAGCCCAAAAAATGCGCGGCTTGCCAGTGACGATACGCACTTTTGATCTAGGTGCCGACAAAAATCTTGATAGTGATAAGCGTGTTGCAGCCAACCCAGCACTAGGATTACGTGCTATCCGCCTGAGCTTAGCCGAACCGCAAATGTTTCATATGCAACTTCGTGCAATTTTACGAGCTTCGCATTATGGCCAGGTTCGTATTTTGGTGCCGATGCTTTCCAGTGTTTCTGAAATTAGTCAAACGTTGCGTCTGATTGAACGTGCAAAAGAAAGTTTGCTGGATGAGGGAGTCCCTTTTGATGCAGATATTAAAATTGGTGGCATGATAGAAATTCCTGCAGCAGCATTGTGCCTCGATATTTTTATGCATAAACTTGATTTTTTATCTATTGGAACCAACGATTTAATTCAGTACACGCTTGCTATAGACCGCACAGACGATGCTGTGGCACCCTAGTATGATCCACTGCATCCAGCTTTGTTGAGGTTGATTGCCCACATCATTCGTAGTGCAGATCACGCTCGAGTTCCGGTTGTGGTCTGCGGTGAGATGGCGGGGGACACATTGTTTACCCGATTATTGTTGGGTTTTGGGCTACGTCAGTTTTCCATGTTTCCGACACAACTGTTGACTGTGAAACGACAAGTGCTAAGGAGTCATCTGCCGGATGTTATCTATTTTGTAAAAAAGATACTTGAATCTGATCATCCAGAAAACACTCATATGTTATTGACGAAACTGAATAACTGATTCAGTTGGTTATATAATCTCTAGTCATGGTAAAAATAGCAGGAATACTATTTCTGTATTACTCATAAATAATAAGGATATGGGGAATCAAAGCCAGCATTGGTTTTTCTGGTATTCCCACAGATCAGCTTTCACTTTTCAGGTGTTGTTTATCCATAGTTAATTTTTTGAATTTTAATTACTTTAATGCAAGATATAACATCAGTTGGTATTGTTACTCCGAAGAGTGTTCATTTTGACACGCCACTTTATTTAAAGAGTGGCGCCGTTCTCGATAGCTACGAGCTAGTATATGAAACTTATGGCGAGCTTAACGCGGCCAAATCTAACTCTGTACTGATTTGTCATGCGCTCTCTAGCAATCATCATGTAACGGGTTTTTATGCAGATGATCCCAAGAACATTGGTTGGTGGAACAATATGATTGGCCCTGGAAAACCAATTGATACGCGCAAATTCTTTGTTATAGGGGTTAATAATCTTGGGGGTTGCCATGGTTCAACTGGTCCTGCCAGCATCAATCTGAAGACAGGTAAACTTTATGGTGCGGATTTTCCTATGGTAACAGTAAAAGATTGGGTTGGAACCCAGGCGCAGTTGGCAGACCATCTTGGAATCAAACAGTTTGCGGCAATAGCTGGAGGTAGCTTGGGAGGGATGCAGGCTTTGCAATGGACGCTTGATTTTCCAGATAGAGTACGGCATGCATTGGTCATTGCCGCTGCTGCCAAGCTAACTGCACAGAACATTGCGTTCAATGATGTTGCGCGCCAAGCGATAATTACAGATCCTGATTTTTACGGTGGGGATTACTGCTCGCATAATGTAGTACCACGTCGAGGCCTACGTCTTGCACGCATGTTGGGACACATTACATATTTATCCGACGATTCGATGGCCGAAAAGTTTGGGAGAGAGTTGCGTAATGGGGCGCTTGGTTTTGGTTTCGACGTAGAATTCGAAATCGAATCATATCTGCGCTATCAGGGAGATAAATTTGCTGATCAGTTTGATGCCAATACTTATTTGCTAATGACTAAGGCTCTAGATTATTTTGACCCAGCACACGATTTCAATGGTGATCTTAGAGAGGCGTTCAGTGTTGCTCAAGCAGATTTTATGGTGCTATCTTTTACTACAGACTGGCGTTTTTCGCCTGATCGTTCTCGTGCGATCGTAAAGGCATTGTTAGACAATGAATTAAATGTTAGTTATGCAGAGATCACTTCTAGCTATGGCCATGATTCCTTCTTAATGGATGACCGCTATTATCATGAGCTGGTGCGAGCTTATATGAATAATATTAATATTTAAAACGAAGGTTCACAGATATTGGTATTTTTTAAGTAGCGCGTGTACACAGGCTACCAGAAGTTATGTGCTTGACGATATGGTACGCTCATCAGCTTGATGAAGAGGTAATGGTTACCCATTGCTTCATTACACCCCATATGTCGGATCATAATAGTGCATGCGAGAGGATAATGTGTCATGTTTAGACATGACCTCTATTCGTAAGTCGCATCTGTTAGGCCTAACTGGATGATACGCTAAACTCTTTTATTAACATAATATTAAAGCTCACGTAAGTTTGAACGGAATCAAAAGATAGGATTATTGTTAATAACTTTCAATTATGACCGCGTAGAAATTTTACTCTATGAATACTGGTAACAATGACTAACATTATTAATCCATCCACTATTTCTAGGCCTGATTTTGTTGCCATTGCTGCATTGGTGAAGTCGGGAGCGAAAGTGCTCGATCTTGGCTGTGGCGATGGCTCACTATTGCGTTATTTGCGTGATGCGTGTGATGTCCATGGTTACGGTGTAGAAATTGACGACGAAAATATTCAGGCATGCTTCAACAATGGGATAAATGTGATTCAGAGTGATCTAGAATCAGGACTATCGAGTTTTGAATCAGGATCTTTCGACTATGTGATTTTGTCGCAAACATTGCAGGCGATGAAACATACTGAGGGCATAATAAAGGAAATGATGCGAGTAAGTAAGGAGGGTATTGTATCGTTTCCCAACTTTGGATATTGGAAGAACCGTTTGCAGGTAATATGTGGTCACATGCCCGTTTCGGAGACGTTACCGTATCAATGGTTTGATACACCAAATATTCATCTGTGTACACTTGGTGATTTTGAGAGATTCTGCCGTCAGCATGGTGCACGTATTCTTGAACGCAGGATAATGAATGGAGACCATCAAGTTTCATTTGCTCCCAATCTATTCGGAATGCTGGCGTTTTACCGATTCGAGCGGCAGAAGTGATAATTGTCTGCTTTACTCGGGATTCGAAGGGATGTCCGGAACCTTAAATTTTGCTTGCCCAGCTAGCCATACCAACACCAGTACTGGCAAACCGAGTAATGCAGTACCAGTAAAAAAACTGGCGTAGCCATAAGTATCGACAAAACTGCCACTGAATCCGGCGATGAATTTTGGCAGTAACAGCATCACTGAACTGAACAGTGCATACTGTGTGGCAGAATATGCTGAATTAGTCAATCCAGAAAGATAAGCGATAAAGGCACTAGTAGCAATTCCGGCTGAAAGATTGTCTGCAGAGATAGTGAATACCAAGCCTGCTACGTCATGCCCACGACCAGCTAGCCAGACGAAAAGTAAGTTAGTTGTTGCAGACAATACCGCTCCTAGGAACAACGTCCGCATTATACCGATTTTTGCTATGAGCACTCCACCCATGGCTGCACCCACTATCGTCATGATAACTCCATAGACTTTGGATACAGTGGCTATCTCATCCTTGGTGTAACCCATATCCACATAAAAAGGGTTACTCATCACCCCCATCACCACATCTGAGATGCGGTAAATAGCTATTAGCGCAAGAATCAGCAATGCACGCTGGCCATGGCGCACGATAAAATCTCGGAACGGCGCAACTATCGCACCATACAGCCAAGCTAATATTTTCGTTAGTCGTGCATTCAGATTCCAGTGTGCAATAGCTCTCCTAGCATGATCTTCATTCTCAGAAATAAGGCGGGTAACAGGAACTTCTGGCTCGCGGATGATTAGAATAGTGATCATACCTATAGCCATACTTGCGGCCATTACCAAATAGGCAGTGCGCCAGGGCGAATAGTCGTAAGTAGTCTCTGATGGATCCACCGCCGCTGCTATCCATAGCACTCCTGCAGAAGCTAGTATCATGGCTAGGCGATAGCCAGCCTGATAAGTTGCCGCCATGGCCCCTTGTAGTCTCGGTGCTACAGCTTCAATTCGATAGGCATCTATTGCTATATCTTGCGTAGCAGATGCAAAAGCTACTGCTAGGGCAAAAAACACCATATGAGTCAGGTTTTCAATAGGGTCCGTGCTTGCCATCCCGACTAGTGCAATAGTGATGATTACTTGTGATAGTAGAATCCATGCACGCCGTCGTCCTAATAATTGAGTCAGTAGTGGCAACGACAAACGATCTACTAACGGTGACCACATCCATTTAAAACCATAAGCTAGCCCAATCCAGCTAAAGTAACCGATAGTCGAGCGTTCTATACCTGCTTCTCTTAGCCAGAATGACAGAGTGCCTAATATCAGAAGTAGCGGAAGTCCGGCTGAAAAACCTAGTGTAAGCATTCCCAACACTCGTGGATGGGTGTAAATACGGAAAGCATGTAGCCAGCCAGATAGGGCTGCAGGTATCATAGGTTGTAGTCGTAGTCAATAATAAGCGGTGAGTGGTCGGAGAAACGTTCCGCTTTGTAAATCGAAACTTCAGTGGCTTTGCTAGCAATCTTCGGCGTAGCGATCTGATAATCTATGCGCCAGCCTACGTTCTTTGCCCAGGCTTGTCCTCGATTGGACCACCATGTGTACTGATTTGGTTCTTGGTTGATTTGTCGGAATACATCGACAAACCCGAGTTTATTGAGAATTTCGGTAAGCCAGGCACGCTCTTCCGGCAGAAAGCCAGAATTTTTCTGATTAGATCGCCAGTTTTTCAGGTCGATTTCCTTATGGGCAATATTCCAGTCACCACATAAAATAACTTCTCTGCCACTTGCTATGAGTTTCTTGAGTAAGGGAAAAAAGTGTTTCAAGAAGAAAAATTTGGCTGTTTGGCGGTGTTCACCGCTGGAACCAGAAGGAAGATAAACTGAAATTATGCTCAAATGATCGAAGTCAGCTCGCAGATAGCGTCCTTCGGTATCAATCTCGGTAATGCCGACACCTTTAATAGTTTTGTTGGGCTTGCGTAGGCAGAAAATGCCTACCCCACTATATCCTTTTCTTTCAGCACAGTGAAAATAGCCATGGTAGTTATTAGGTGTAAGCATATCACTGGTGAGATCAGTAGTTTGGGCTTTCAGTTCTTGCACACATACAATGTCTGCTCCTTGTTTTGGCAGCCAGTGGAAAAAACCCTTATTCGAGGCGGAGCGCACGCCATTTAGGTTAAGCGTTATAATTCGCATATTTTCTTTTTCTAGTTCATCATAGCTATGCCTGATTTCCGGCAAGAATTTATCGAGTTTGCCATCTGCCACAACGTACTACGTTTTGGTGAATTTAAAACCAAAGCAGGGCGGTTATCGCCGTATTTTTTTAATGCTGGGTTGTTCAATGATGGCGATTCTCTACATAAGATTGGACAATTTTACGCGAAAGCTATCCTTGCTGCTCAGCTTCCATTTGACATGCTGTTTGGTCCTGCATACAAGGGTATTCCATTGGTTAGTGCTATTTCCATAGCTCTGTCTGAGATTGGGAATAATTATCCCTTCTGCTTCAATCGAAAGGAAGTAAAAGATCATGGTGAAGGCGGTGTTATAGTCGGTTTACCACTTTCTGGACGGGTGTTGATTGTTGATGATGTTATTTCAGCTGGCATATCGGTACGTGAAGCTGTTGATCTTATTCGTGCTTCTGGTGCTATACCTTGTGGTGTAATCATCGCCCTTGATAGAATGGAACGGGGGAGCAACGGTTTGTCGGCAGCACAAGAAGTTCGACAGATATATGGAATCCCGGTAGTTAGTATCATTAATCTGGACGACTTAATGAACTACTTACAGGATAGGGATGATCTAGCGCTTAATCTACGTGCGGTAAAAAGTTACCGCGCACAATATGGTATTGTCTAATTAAGAAATTTAACAGGAGAAATCCATGCGTTGGCTTACTATAATTTCGTTTGCTTTTATCTTTATCTTTATTCAACCAGTATCTGCCGCGCTGAAGAAGTGTGTGGATGATAAGGGTAGGACCCAGTACTACAATAATACTCCTCCACCCGAATGCCTTGGTAAGGCGACTGTTGAGATGAGCGACCACGGTGTGGTTATAAAGAAAACAAAAGAGGAAGTGGAATTAAAAGAAGCGGAAGAACAAGCCAAACGAGAAGCAGTAGAAAAGAAGAGAGCTATGGACAAGAAAAGGCTTGATGCTGCGCTACTTGCTACCTATACCGATAAAAAAGAGATTGATCTGGCACGTGATCGTAACATTCAGCCGGTAGAGTTGGCTATCAAAGGGATCGAGCCGCGGCTTAAAGTTTCCCAAGACCGTCTTGAAGTGTTGAAGTTACAATTCCTAGAGGCCCAGAAAACCAAGAGTCCAGCGCTTGCTTCAATCAAGAAAGAGATGAATCCTGTAAAGAAAGAAGTAGTGCGTTTGGAAGACGAATTAATAAAAAGGAAAGAGGAGGTAGAAAATATCAAGGCTAGATTTAGTGCCGAGAGAAAGCGTTTTATAGAGCTGAAACAGGGAAAACCTTGAAGGGAAGCAAAGAGTTAGAAATCACTTGTCTAAAATTTATAGAGTACATACAGTTTAAAATTTAGGAATAAACTTTATTTCTATTACATGTATATAAAGGAACACGGTCATTTTAGTATAGTTGTTTAGGTAAGATGAGAATTACCGTGTTACCCTGCGATACTTATAAATATTTATTACCATCGCCTCTTGGTACAATTCCAGCGGTACAGAAGATGAGCGAAGAGGTTGTACATCAAGCGCGAGAGTTGCTTGAAAACGGGTAATCGAAACAGTTTGGCAAGCCAACGTTGTCCATTCGTTTGTGACCATAGGCGTGTGAATGCGTCCACACCAACATTAAGTTTACCATTAAGATCTTTGACGTACAGTCTCTCTCGAACTTGGTTCAATGAAGTACCAATCTCAGATACTGACCCTGGATTAGTGTGTACATCGACCCATTCGATATCTTTAAGGCCACATGCTTCCATGCGTTTGCGCTGATTCTTGATACCCGCATTACAAATAGGGCACGCACTATTGTAATAAACCTTGATGTGCATAACTTGATCGGTGCTTGTGATATTAAATGTATAAGTTTGGTGTTCACTTCTCCATATGCTTACGTGAGCGGAGTAGGAGATTTTGCTATTGCTTGGATAGTTCAGGACTAAAAAATGTGAAATTAGTCAAATGGGTGTCGTAGTACGATAGTTTCTTCTCTGCTTGGTCCGGTTGAGATCATGTCCACTGGAACTTCACATACTGACTCCATACGCCTAAGATAATTTTGTGCCGCTTTAGGCAATTGCTTAAAATTTTTAATTCCTACGGTACTATCCATCCATCCTGGCATTTCCTCATAGATAGGCTTGCAGTGGGCCAGTTCATCAGCGCCTATCGGCAGGATACTACCTAATACTTCTTTCTTTTCATTTTTACTCAATTTGTAGCCTACACCTATCCGTAGAGTTTCGACACCATCTAGTACGTCAAGTTTGGTAACGCACAGTCCCGATATGCCGTTGATCTGGATAGAGCGTTTCATGGCTACTGCGTCAAACCAGCCGCAACGACGTGGGCGACCCGTAGTTGCACCAAATTCGTTTCCACGTTTAGCCAGATGTTTGCCAACGTTATCATCCAGTTCCGTGGGAAAGGGCCCTGCACCAACCCGTGTTGCGTAAGCTTTAGTGATACCCAAAACATAATGCAACATCTGTGGACCGACGCCACTGCCGGTTGTCGCTGCGCCTGCAACACAATTACTAGAAGTAACATACGGATAGGTGCCGTGATCTATGTCGAGCATTGTCCCTTGTGCACCCTCAAATAATAAATTGTTACCTATTTTGTTGGCTTCGAATAATAATTGCGAGACATCCGCTACCATTGGCTTAATGCGCTGAGCCAAAGACAGGATCTCATCCATGGTTTTCTGAAAATCTACAATTGGCGCATGGAAATAGTTTTTCAATATGAAGTTGTGATAATCCAAAAGTTTATAAAGTTTGGCAGCAAAATAGTCACGGTGAAAAAGATCCTGTATTCGCACTGCCCGCCGCGCGACTTTGTCCTCATAGGCGGGGCCAATGCCTCGTCCAGTAGTACCAATCTTATTTGCACCCATTGCTGTTTCTCGAGCAAGATCAAGCGCGCTGTGGCTGGGCAAAATAAGCGGGCAGGCTTTGCTGATGTGTAGCAGTCCCTGCACGTCAACTCCTACTTGTTCCAGCATATCGACTTCTTCAATTAAAGCTTGCGGGGATATCACCACACCGTTGCCAATATAACAAGCTACGTTGTTACGTAAAATTCCAGAAGGTATCAGATGCAAAACGGTTTTTTTGTTACCGATGACTAGCGTGTGCCCAGCGTTGTGTCCACCTTGGAAGCGCACTACTCCTTGGGCGTGGTCTGTCAGCCAATCCACAATCTTACCCTTCCCTTCGTCACCCCACTGGGTGCCAACGACAACCACGTTTTTAACCATGTTGCTTAAGCATTAAGAAATATTTCATCAAATATCCCAAGGTTTTCAGAAAAAAATTGTACTGGCAAGTGATTCTGGAGTTGAGTGTTTATGAGGATAAAATTAGATATTAACAACTTTCCATGCTTTATTCTGTAATACTAGTTTTCTGTCACAGTTAAATGTATCTTTACTACCTCCATGTCTTGGTAACTCCACTATTACTATCTGGTTTTTAATACGAAGCCGCTCAATTGTTTTATCAAGTACTTTGTCGTTCTTTCTATACGGTGCTAGGATTCCCTTGGGACAAGGATCGGGGTTTTTTATCAGTCTTGATAATTCACGTAAATCCATACTGAATCCAGTTGCTGGACGAGCTCTTCCAAATACTTTACCAATTTCATCATAACGTCCCCCTAGTGCAACTGCGCTGGGGTAGCCATCGGCGTAAGCTGCAAATACTATACCGCTGTGGTAATGGTACCCACGTAAGTCGGCTAGGTCGAAAGCAAGAGTATCTACCACCAACTTCAATTCCGCTGCTACCACTTCTAATTCATCCAGTGCTTTCTTGATTTCTGTGTAATCAGGTAGAAATTTGCGTGCTTGTACCAACACTTTTTTGTCGCCGTATAGTTTCGGTAATAACATTAAAGCTTGTTGTACATTTTTGTTTATATCCTTGCCAAGCCCTGTGAAGAGTTCTTTTAATGTGGAGATATCCTTAGCTTGTAGTGCACTAAACAATTCTGCTTCCAAACTAGTCGAAATCCCAGCACCTTTAACAATGCCACGAAATATGGCAACATGGCCAAGGTCAAGATGGATTTTATCTATTCCAGACATTGTTAGAATCTGTAACATGAGGCGCTGGATTTCTAGATCACTCTCCAGTCCTGCATGGCCATAAAGTTCTGCACCAATCTGGAGTGGTTCGCGAGTGCTAGTTAATCCTGACGGTACGGTGTGCAGTACGCTACCTGCGTAGCATAAACGGGTAATACCATTGCAATTTAGCAAGTGAGCATCGATACGAGCTGTCTGAGGTGTTATGTCTGCACGTAACCCCATCATTCTGCTGCTTAATTGATCAACTACCTTGAACATGCGTAAATTCATGTCCCCACCACTACCTGAGATCAGTGATTCTACAAACTCCAGCATGGGAGGGCTCACCAATTGATAACCATGCACTAACAGCCAGTCCAAAATGCGCCGCCGCAAAGTTTCTATGCGCAGCGCTTCTTCAGGTAGAATATCTTCAATGTATTCGGGAAGGAGCCAGTTACGCATATTTATTAATCGGACGACACTGGTTAGAAGTGTGAGGACGTGGATTTATTTCACAAGATATAGCAACAGCAAACCTATCAGCATCGATGTCAAGCCGATGAAACGAACTTGATTATCACCAATTTCAGTTAGTTTCTTGAAGGTCTCGCGCCAAATACTAGGTAATAAGAACGGCAGTATCCCTTCCAACACTAACATCAATGCGAATGCAATTAGCAAAGTGTCCCACATACTTTAATAACTCCAATAGGACGCATTAAAAAGCAAGGCTCTAAGCAGGCTTTTTTGCTAACCGATGTTAATAAAACTTATATAGTGGCTATATCCTACTTGAAAATGGCACAACAAATTTTGTAAGCTTTGATTTACGGTAGTTGGTGTTTATATTACTTATTTATTGGTTTTCCTGAATTTTTCAGGTAGTTGAAAAATTGCGAGGTTGGCTCGAGTACCATCATGTCACCTTTCTTGAAACTCTTTTTATATGCTTCTAAACTGCGATAGAAAGAATAGAATTCTGGATTCTTCTGAAATGCTTCGGCGTAGATATTCGCAGCCTTAGCATCTCCTTCACCCTTGGTCTTCTGGGCATCTCGATATGCTTTTGCTAAGATTACTTCACGTTGACGGTCGGCATTGGAACGAATTTTTTCAGATTCTGCTGCACCAGTCGAGCGCAGTTCATTAGCCACACGTTTTCTTTCTGCTTCCATTCGGCGGTAGACTGATTCACTTACTGTTGCTGGCAAGTCAACGCGCTTTATGCGTACGTCCACTACCTCTATTCCAATTTTGTTGGCATCGGCGTTAGCCTTCTCACGCGTTGTATCCATAATCTCGTCGCGTTTGCCAGAAACCACATCATGTACCGTGCGATTACCAAATTCGTCGCGTAGAGCAGAGTTTATCGTCTGTGACAGTCGGACTCTAGCCAATTCTTCGTCGCCTCGTACACTGATGAAATATTGTTTTACATCAATGATGCGCCACTTGACGAACATGTCTACCAGCACATTCTTTTTCTCTGAGGTGATATACCGATCTGGTTCCTCTGCGTCCATAGTCAATATACGCGAATCAAAAAAGCGTACATTCTGTACCATGGGAATCTTGAAATATAATCCTGGATCGTTCTTTACATCAACTACTTCACCTAGCTGGAAGACGATGGCTTTCTGGCGCTGATCTACAATATATAGTGATGAGCTTACCAGCAAGAACAGAGCGATTAAGATGCCTAATAGTACGCTTTTGTTTTTCATTTATCTTGTCTCCCGTGCGCGCATTCGGAATGCTTCACGTGTACGCTGCGTTCGAGTGGCATTGTTTTCGATTAAGGGGGCTCTCGGTGCGCTCACTTGGGGTGTTACAGGTACTGGAGCAGGTGCCGGAGTGGGGGAGCTTTTTTCTATCAGTTTATCAAGAGGCAAATATAGCAAGTTATTACTGTTTTTTTGGTCAATCAATATCTTGTTTGTATTAGATAGTACCTCTTGCATCATGTCTAGGTAAAGACGTTCACGGGTTACACGAGGTGCCTTACTATATTCGACCAAGATTTGTTTGAAACGACTAGCATCGCCAGTAGAGCTAGCAATCACTCGCTGCTTGTATCCCTCAGCTTCTTCCAATATGCGGGCGGCATTACCTTTGGCTCTGGGGATAACATTGTTAGCGTAGGCTTCCCCTTCATTTCTCTGTCTTTCCTTATCCTGCCCTGCTTTTACTGCATCGTCAAATGCCGCTTGAACTTGCTCTGGGGGTTGTGCATTTTGC
>Ga0114949_10000759_pt1 | contig 18395 bp, 13 predicted proteins | sample N074metaG_FD_83505 | JGI IMG/M metagenome (GOLD analysis project Ga0114949, IMG submission 83505) | Deep subsurface microbial communities from Kermadec Trench to uncover new lineages of life (NeLLi) - N074 metaG | ecosystem: Environmental > Aquatic > Marine > Ocean trench > Sediment | place...
GGTGACGACTATGGCATTGGTTTCGGCACGGCGCCCACACTCCTGACGATAGCCGGACTGGTGCTCAGCGGCGACATCGCTGCCAAAGATGGGGAGTTCACCAATGCGATTACCGCGCTGGAGCGTGCCTCCCGGCTCGAGGACTCCATGCGCTACAACGAACCTCCCGACTGGTACTTCCCGACCCGCCACGTGCTGGGCGCACTGTTGCTGGAGGCCGGCTATCCGCGGGAGGCTGCGGTGATTTACTGGGAGGATCTGCGCAAGAATCCGGCGAATGGCTACAGTCTGTTCGGCCTGCAGCAAGCACTCGCCGCACAGGGTGATGATGCACTGGCGGCCCGGATGGGCGAAAAATTCGCCGTTGCCTGGTCGGCAGCGGATGTGCAATTGACGTCCTCGAGGTTCTAGCAGCCTGTTTTTCAACACACTCCTGGTCGCTCACGAGCGCCATGTGGTGTATACAATTCAGGCCTTATAGTGAATTGAAGATGGTTGATTGAAGCGCCGATCCTGGCTGCTCCTGTCAGGAATATTCGACGCGGAGTCGGTCACCATCGAACGGAGCGCAAGAATTTCTGGACAGGAGCCAGCTATGGCAGAAGACACAGCCGGGCTTGCGAGTCTCGAAGCGATTGAACAGTGGGTTGCGCATGGCGAACTCACGCACCTGCCGGTATGGGGCGTGATCGATGCCGAGCAGGCCGAGGCTGGAATCCGTACCCTGCTGGCCGTTACCGGTGAGGCTTTCGGCCGCCTTGAGATGGAGCATACGGCCAGCTGGCAGGGACTCATGGCGCCGCTTGAACGTCTCTACGTCAGGCTCGGTCGCGTTGTGGGTGCTGTGACGCACCTGTTGAGCGTCAAATATTCCGACGAGTTGCAGGCGGCTTACGACGCGGTGCGACCAGACCATGTAGCGCTATCCAACACGATGGCCCAGAGCCGGGCGGTGTATGACGGTATGCGGCAGATTCGTGATGGCGCGCAGTGGCACGGGCTCAATCCGGCGCAGCAGCGCATTCTCAGCGAATCGATACGCGGCATGGAGCGGTCGGGCGTGCACCTCGAGGGCGCTGTGAAGGATCGCTACCAGAAGATTACCGAAGATCTGTCTGAACTTTCGAACCGGTTTCAGACGAATCTCGTCAAAGAAGAGAAAGCCTCGCGAATTATCGAAACTGATCCTTTGCGCGTGCACGGCATGCCTGCCGCGGTGCTGAATCTTGCCGTGGAGCTGGCCGCGGAAGATGGCGTTGCCGGCGCAAGCGCGGACGCCGGGCCGTGGCACTTTGTCGTCAATGGCGTCAATTACCTGGCCGCCATTGAGCATGCCGAAGACAGGAGTTTCAGAGAGTCGTTCTACCGGGCTTATCGGGCGCGTGGCTGCTCGCTTAAGTTCGACAACCGGCCGATACTCGAGCAGATCCTGCAGCTGCGCCAGGAAGAAGCCTCGCTCGTCGGATTTGCCCACTATGCCGATCTCAGCATCGATTCAAAAATGGCACCCGACACGGCAGCCGTCTGGCAGCTCATCAACGAGATCGAGGCGGCGGCGCGGCCGGTCGCCGAGAGCGAATTTGCCGCGCTGGTCGAGTTCATGGGTCGCGAGGGCGCCGCGGGGGTCGAGCCGGCAGCCTGGGACATCGCGTTCTGGACCGAAAAGCTGCGTGAAGCGCGATTTGATTACGATTCGGAACGATTGCGCGACTATTTCCAGATGCCAAAGGTGCTGGAAGGTCTCTTCAGTCTCATCCGCGACCTGTACGCTGTGGAGATTCGCAGCGTTGCTGCCGGTGAGGTGCCGGTGTGGGACGAGAGTGTGGAGTTTTTCGAAGTCCTGCAGGATGGGAAGGTCATCGCCGGTTTCTACGTGGATCCCTATGCCAGACCCGGCGAAAAGCGCGGTGGTGCCTGGATGAATACCGTTGTGGGGCGCACGCACGCGCTGAGCACTACTGATAAACCGACACTTCCCGTGGCGTTGTTTGTTATGAACGGCAGGCCGCCGGTCGACGGGAAGCCGGCGTTGATGTCACTCGATGAGGTACGCACACTTTTTCACGAGTTTGGACACGCGACGCAACACATGTTCACCGACATAGATGAAGGTGGCGCGTCGGGCATGAACCTCGTGGAGTGGGATGCTGTCGAACTCGCAAGTCAGTTCAACGAATACTGGATGGAGCACAAACCTTTCCTGCGGAAGTTGTCTGCACACTACGACACCGGCGAGGCGCTCGACGAGCAAACGCTCGATCGCATCATCGACTCGCGGAATTTCATGGTTGGCGGTGCAACATTGCGCCAGTTGCTGCTCGCTAAAACCGATATGGTACTGCATGAAAGATACGGTTTGCCGGGAGTGAACGACGTGCAATCGCCTTTTGAAATTGAAGAAAAACTCGCTCATGAGACGATCGTGATTCCGACACTCGACGGCGAAACTCAACTGCCAGCGTTTGGACACTTGTTTGCCGGTGGCTACGCCGCGGGTTACTACTCTTACAAGTGGGCCGAAGTACTTGCGGCAGATGCGTTTGCGGCGTTTCGGGAAGCGGGACTCGATGATGCGGCGGCGGTTAGAAACGTTGCCCTGCGCTTTAAGAGAACCATCCTCGGTCTCGGCGGCAGTTTGCCAGCCGCAGAAATCTATCGCCGGTTTCGTGGCCGCGATGCTACGACGGATGCGTTGCTGATCGACCAGGGTCTGCGAGTGGCGAGCTGATGTTCACACGCTGGCTCAGCGTCATCATTACCTGCCTGCTGGTAGCCGGTGGCCTGGGTTACTTCAAGTATCAGCAGATACAGGCCGGAATTGCTTTCGCTGCAGCCTTTCCGGAACGCATGGAAGCGGTTGAGGTGTTCATTGCCCGGGAAGAGATCTGGCAACCGACCACGTCGGTCACGGCTGAAGTGGTCGCCATTCAGTCGATCGAACTCAGTAATGAGCTGCCAGGCAGCATTGTCGAGGTTGGCTTTGCTCCCGGCGCAAGAGTCAGTAAAGGCCAGGTACTGCTGCGGCTGGACATCAGCGAAGAAGTCGCACAGGTTGCCGCAGCGCGGGCCGAGGTCGAAATTGCCAGGCTCGATCTGTCACGCAACCAGCGGCTGATCGCCTCGGGGGCTGCCGCGCAGGATGCGCGCGATCGGGCGAAAGCCCGATACGATGCCGCCGTTGCCGCGGTCAACAGGCTGCAGGCCGTCATTGCGAAAAAGACGCTGCGTGCGCCGTTCGATGCCAACACCGGATTGCATGAACTCGAGGTGGGCCAGTATCTCGACAAGGCATCGGCGATCTCGCGTCTGATCGGCGTCAACGATCAGATCTGGATCGACTTCACCTTGCCGCAGCAGCAGGCACAACTCACGAGTGGCGAGCGGATCACTGTGACGATCGTCGAGGCGGCGATAACGTTTGACGCCGAGGTTATCGCGCGCGACGCGTTCGTCAATGAGATGTCACGGAATGTGCGATTTCGGGCGATCGCAGACAACCGCGATCTTGGTCTGTATCCCGGCACGCTGGTCAGTGTCGAAGTACCGGTTGGCGAATCGCGCATTGCGGTAGTCGTGCCGGTAACCGCCGTGCGGTACAGCTCGTTTGGCGCCAACGTGTTCGTTTTACGTCCTGCGGAAGAAGGCGCACCCGCGCCGGAGCGGGCGGAAAAGCGCACGGTCCAGCTCGGACCGCAGCGCGGTGAATTCGTGGTGATTACCAGTGGTGCGCGGCCGGGTGAACGAATTGCTGCGGACGGTGCTTTCAAGCTCCGCGAAGGCATCCTGGTCAATGTGGTCAAGGGTGATCCAGGCGGTATATCGAGCGCCCAGGGGAACTGAACATGGCGTTGACGCATGAAGCGCGAATTCCGAAGTTCACCGACATCTTCGTCGAGCGGCCGGTCATTGCCATCGTCATCTCGCTGAGTCTGGTCTTTCTCGGGCTGCGGGCGGCGATCGATCTGCCGGTTCTGCAATATCCGCAGATTGAGAGCGCATCACTGGAAATCAAAACATCCTACGTCGGCGCCTCCGCGGAGACTGTGCAGGGCTTCATTACCGACCTCATCGAGCGCGCGGCTGCCTCTGTCCCGGGCGTTGACTACATTGATTCGCAGACGACGTCCGGCCTCAGCACAGTCACCGTTTTCCTGAAGCTCAATGAGAGCAGCACGGATGCTCTGGCGGAGCTGTCTTCCCGGTTGAGCCAGATCCGTTTCGAGTTGCCTGCAGGCGCGGAAGATCCTTCTGTTGAAGTCAAACGGGCCGATCGACCTCAGGCGGGCTTTTACCTCGCTGTCACGCTGACCGGCACAATGAGCCGTGCGGCAGTGTCTGACCATCTGCAGCGCGTGGTGGTGCCGCAGCTTTCGTCGATTACCGGAGTGCAGAAGGTCACGCTTGGCGGCGCCCGGATGCCGGCAATGCGCATCTGGCTCAAGCCCGATCGAATGGCCATGTTCAACGTCAGCGCGCAGGACGTGGAGGCGGCACTCGTCCGCAACAACATCATCGCCACGATCGGTCACAGTGAAAACGCCACGCAGCGTATCGATCTGATGGTGGATACATCGTTGCAGCGGGCAGAAGAGTTCGAGCGCATAGTGATCCGCGAAAGCGAAGGCGCGCTGATACGAATTCGCGATATCGCGCGAGTGGAACTCGGTGAAGAAGACGGTACTCAGGAATCCCGGGTAAACCAGGTGGATGCGGTTTTTCTCGCCATTTGGCCGTTGCCCGGGGCCAATGAGATCGACATTGCGGACGCCATGTACGTGATGCTCGACGAGATCAACGCGACCATGCCGGATGGTCTGGAAATTCAGATCGGTTTCGATGTCACCAAGTACATGCGCAAAGCGCTACGGGAAATATTCATCACCCTCGCCGAGACTGTAATGCTGGTTGGCCTGGTGGTCGTAGTTTTCATGGGTTCTTTTCGAGCCGCCCTCGTGCCACTGGTCACGATCCCGATCTCGTTGCTCGGGGCGGTGGCCGCCATGTCGCTGATGGGTTTCTCGCTCAACCTGCTGACGGTGCTCGCGATCGTATTGTCGGTTGGGCTGGTCGTCGATGATGCGATCGTGGTGGTGGAGAACGTTGCGCGTTACATGCGCCAGGGGATGACGCGAACCCACGCCGCACTCGCCAGCTCCCGCCAGCTGGTGAAGCCGATCATCGCGATGACAATCACGCTGGCGACGGTATATGCACCGATCGGTTTTCTTTCGGGTTTAACGGGTGTTCTGTTCAAGGAGTTCGCGTTCACGCTTGCGGTTGCAGTACTCATTTCCGGCATGGTGGCGCTGACCCTGTCACCCATGATGAGTTCCTGGGTTTCACCCGAAAAAGGCAAAGAGTCGAAGATGACCCTGCGCGTGAATTCGATCTTTGCGTATTTGCAGGATCGCTATCGCTTACTGCTCAATGGCTTGCTTACCTCCAATGCACAGGTCGTGTTCGTCGCGGTTTTCATCTCGCTGCTCGGTATTCCATTTTTTCTATTTTCCCAGAAGGAGCTTGCGCCGACCGAGGATCAGAGTCTGATTCGGGTGGCGGTAACTGCGCCGCCGGAATCCTCACTCGAATATACCCACGGCTACATGGTAGATGTGGTGGCTGCGATGGAGAGCCTGCCCGGCTCAAGCTTGATGTGGCAGATGGTGCAGACGACCGGAGGCTTCGGCGGCATGCAGTTTGTGGATTCCGACGAGCGGGATGAAACCATCCACGAACTGCGCTCGCGTGCGTTTGCAGCCCTGTCACAAGTCGCGGGATTGACGACGTTCCCCGTTCTGCCGTCGGCGCTGCCGAGCGCGGGCCGCTACGATATGGAAGTCGTTGTCATGTCTTCTGACTCGGCACGGGAGATGCTGCCTTATGCCCAGCAACTCGTAGCCGCCGCCAGAGCGAGCGGAGTATTTCTCTTCACGGATACGGATCTGCGCATCGATCTGCCACAGGGCCGCTACCTGCTCGACCGCGAGCGGATCGCCGACCTCGGCATGGACCTGGCAGAGGTCAGCCGCCAGCTGAGTATTTTTCTGTCGGCGAATTACGTCAACCGATTCGATCTGGACGGTAAGGCCTACCGGGTGATTCCCATGATTGAACAGGAAGGCCGGCCGGACCCGAATGAGTTGTTGAGTTTGAAAATTCGCACACCGGATGGTGATCTGGTACCGCTCGGAGCCATTGCAACGCTGGAACAGAAAGTGGCCCCGCGCGTGCTCAGCAAATTTCAGCAGAACAACTCGTTCAAAATTCGCGGCGGCATGCTGCCGGGCCGAACCAAGGAGCAAGGCCTGGACGTAATGGACCAGCTTGCAGCCGAACTCCTGCCGTCGCATTACTCTATCGACTACGCAGGCGAATCGCGCCAGTTGCGCGAAGAAGGCAATACTCTGGTCGGCGTGCTGGGTATCTCTCTGGCGTTTGTCTTCATGGCGCTCGCGATTCAGTTCAACAGCTTCCGGGATCCGCTGGTGGTGTTGTTGGGGTCCGTGCCCCTGGCGCTGTCTGGTGCTTTGCTTTTTACCTATCTCGGCTTGACGACGATCAATATCTACACCCAGGTCGGCCTCATTACGCTGGTTGGCCTGATTTCAAAGAACGCCATTCTCGTGGTGGAATTTGCCAAGCAACTCCAGGCCGAAGGACTGAGCAAGCTCGAGGCGATCAAATCATCCGCAGAAACGCGGTTGCGCCCGGTGCTTATGACAACCGGTGCCACGGTAATGGGACACCTACCTCTGGTGCTGGTTGACGGACCCGGGGCTGAGGCGCGCAACAGCATCGGCATAGTGCTGGTTGCCGGAATGCTGGTGGGAACTCTCTTCACGCTCTTCGTGCTGCCGAGCATCTATTATCTGCTGGCCTCCACCCGACAGATGGTTTCCGGTGGCGAACTCTCCGGCGAACTGGAGCTGGCGACACACTAGCTCAGACTATTTATCGAACTTACGCTTCTATCGCACCCCTCTACCTGAACTGGATATAGATCATGCAAACCGTACTCTGTGAAAGTCTTGGCACGCCGGATGATCTGGTGGTGCGAGAAATCGACCCGCCGGGATCTCCCGGTCTCGGCGAGATCAAGGTCGCCTTGCGCGCGCGCGGCGTAGCCTTCACCGACCTGCTGATGATTGCCGGGAAGTATCAGGTGAAACCCGATCTGCCATTCGTCGTCGGCGGCGAAGGTGCTGGTGAGGTGCTCGAGGTCGGTGCGCAGGTAGAGGGCTTCAAACCCGGCGACCGGGTGCTCTGCCCTGGCGGCTGTGTCGAACAGGTGCTGGTTGCGGCGGCGCGCGCCACTTTGCTGCCGGAGACGGTTGATTTCAACGCAGCGGCAGCTTTCCGTGCCAACTACGCGACGGCGTTGTATGGCCTGCAACGCGGTCGGCTGGTCGCGGATGAGACGCTACTCGTGCACGGTGCCGCCGGCGGTGTGGGCCTGGCGGCCGTCGATGTCGCTAAGCTTCTCGGCGCGCGCGTGATCGCGACGGCCAGCACTCAGGAGAAGCGGGATGTCACGCTTGCGATGGGTGCAGATCACGTGATCGACTACACCACCGGATTCCGTGAAGAAGTCAAAGCGCTCACGGACGGCCGCGGTGCGGATGTGATTTATGATCCCGTGGGAGGCGACGTGTTCGATGAATCGATGCGCTGCATCGCGCCGTTCGGGCGGATCTTGCTGGTCGGGTTCACCAGCGGTCGGCCCGCGCTGGCCAAGACCAATCATCTACTCGTGAAGGACGCTGAACTCATCGGCTTCACCATTGGTGCGCTCTCTCGTCACGACCCTGAGTGGGTGTCACGGAATTCGCAGCAATTACTCGACTGGCTTGCGGCAGGCAAGATCAAGCCCTATATCTCGCACGAGCTGCCGCTGGAGAAAACTGCGGAAGCGCTCAACCTCATCAAGGATCGTAAGGTCATCGGCAAGGCTATCCTGGTTTCTTAGCAAGCACGCCTGGCGAGCGCGCATCGATTGCAGTGGTAAGGAGAAAACACCGTGTCCAATGAAGTGCCGGGTTGGTTTGCCCGAGCGGTCGAGGTTCCGTTTGCCAGCCGCAGAGTGACGGTCGCCGGCGTTGCCATCCACTATCTTGCCTGGGCGGACGATGCGGCAAAGCCGGGACTCGTGCTCGTCCATGGCAACGGTGCACACGCGCACTGGTGGTCCTTTCTGGCGCCGTTTTTTCTCGAGGACTATCGCGTTGTAGCGATCGATCTTTCCGGTGCGGGCGATAGCGACCATCGCGACCACTACACCCCAGAACAGTTTGCAGACGAGGTCCTGGCCGTCATGCGGGACGCCGGTTTCGGCACGGATACCGTTGTGGTCGGCCACAGTTTCGGCGGCTTCATCACTCTCAAGACGGGACTCATCTATCCGCAAGAGCTCTCCGGCATCGTGCTGGTCGATTCTGCCGTGCGACCACCGGATTTCAAATGGGAGCGGGATCCGCGGCGTTCGCCGATCAAACCGAAAAGAGTCTACCCGACGTTCGAGCAGGCCCACGAGCGCTTCCGCCTGATGCCGCCGCAGGATTGCAAAAATCAGTACATTCTCGATTACATCGGCCGCCACTCGTTGCGGCAGACCGATACCGGTTGGACCTGGAAATTCGATGACGGCATGTTCCGCAAGTTCGAATTCGGCGACAACATGCACGAGGAACTGGCGCGGTTGCAGTGCCGGGTTGGCGTGATCTACGGCGAGGACAGTTATCTGTTCAGTCAGGACATTGCCGACTTCATGTTCAAAGTTCTCGACGAATCAGTCCCATTCATCGCGATTCCCGAGGCGCAGCATCATCTGTTTCTGGATCAACCGCTGGCGTTCGTCAGCGCACTGCGCGCACTGCTCGCAGAGTGGCGGCATTCAAAACCGCATCGGCTCAATGTTTAAGCCGGTCACGGGGGTGCCTGCAAGGACCAGGCGTGCGGTTTCTTTAGAATATGATTTCAGTACGTGGCCAGCGCGAGCAACCGGTTGAGCGATTCGAGTTCGCCGGTTTTGAGCTGGAGTTCGTAGCGCAGGTGGGGCAGATCTCTGCGTATGCGGCGCTGCTCTTCGTTCAGTCGCTGCATGCGCGCGAGCGATGCGACCCGCTCCTGTGTCGTGATCACGGGATTGAGCTGCTCGGCCATGGCGACGAGGAGTTCCGCTTTGACCTGTTCACGCCGTGATTCGTTTCTGGCGATCAGATTCTGCAAGCGGTTGACTTCGGCGCGGGCTTTGAAAAGTGCTCTGCCGTCTTTGTAGGCCGCAATGAAATCGGCCTGCATGTCGTTGGGACAGATGTTGTCATAGCGAACGCCGCGTTCGCCTACGTTGAAAGCGTTATAGGGCTGGCAGTATTCACGAATTCCCTCTCTCCAGCCGAACATGTAGCCCTCGCGGTCGGGAATGATGCCGTGTTTGACACACGCGTCCTGGTGCGCCAGCAACTGTGAGCTGTTTACGCCGTTGATTCCGTCGCGATAGCCAAGCGTTTGCCAGTCACTGGCGATGCACTGGTTTTGACTGACGCTGGCGCCGCCACCGCAGCCGCCAAGTGCGAGCACGGCTGCGATGATGATCAGATGAGTTCGCATTCTAACCTCCGCGATCCGGTCGGATTTTGCAGTGGCCCAAGGTAGACTAGTCGCTGCAGGGAGACCGGAACGGGGTCACAGAAACCCGGTTTCACAGAGACCTGAATGGGTATTGCATTGCGCCAGTTAGCCTGAGTCTGCGCGGTGGGAGGTTATTTGCTGTTGTCTCTGTCCGCCCTGGCGGCCGCCAGGGCCGTCACGATTTCCTGGTGGCGTTGGTGATCGATCCGGCACCCCAGATAGAACAATATCCCTGTGATGGTGAACACCGCCGTGCCGGGACCCTGCCGGAATCCGAGCCACCAGACCTTTTTCAACAGGCTGTCAGGCGCCCTCGCGCTGGTGCCTCACCTCGCCACCGATGATCGTCAGATCGATTTCGGTGTTCGGTATCTCCTCTTCGGCGATCGTCAGTATGTCCTGGGACAAGACGACGATGTCGGCGAGTTTGCCGGGCGACAGCGTGCCTTTGAGCTCCTCTTCAAACGCAGCGATCGCATTGTTGATGGTGTAGCTCTGCAGCGCTTCCATGCGTGTCATCACATGTTCCGGGTTGAATCTCTCTCCGGTGATCGTGATGCGTGAAACGGAAGCGTAATAAGAGGCGATCGGATTGATCGGCTCAACGGGCACGTCTGTGCCGTTGCCGATCAGCGCACCGGTATTGATCAGATCACGCCAGGGATAGGACGTAATTTTCGAACGCTCCGCGCCAAGACGACTTGGAATCCAGGGTCCGTCTGAGGTGCAATGAATACCCTGCATGGCTGCGATGACACCCAGCTGGCCGAACCTTGGGACGTCGGCCGGGTCGATGTGCTGTGCATGCTCGATACGCCAGCGCAGATCCCGGCCATCGACCCCGGCGCGTTTGAACACGCGTTCGTAGATGTCCAGCGTTTCCCGGTTTGCACGATCACCGATGGCGTGTGTATTCAACTGGAAGCCGTGCTCAATTGCGAGCTCGGCGGTCCGTTCAATATCTTCGACGGATTCGAGCACCAGCCCGTGAGTGTTGGTCAGATCCTCGTAGGGCTCGAGCAGCCAGGCACCGTGCGAGCCGAGAGCGCCGTCAATCTGGCGCTTGATGGAACGTACCGCCAGGAAATCGTTGCCTTCGGCCACCATGCGGTATTGCGGCAGTTTTTCCGCCATCTCGGCGTTGCTCTGCCGGCGCACCATCGCGTAGAGGCGTATCGGGAGGGCGCCTTCCGCCTCGAGCGTTTTGAAAAAATCGATCGTTTCGAACGAGGCGCCGGCATCGTGGAACGACGTGACGCCGTTGGCGATCGCTTCGCTGCCTGCCAGACGCACGCGCTCACGCATCACCTGCTCGGTTTGCTCGTCGGTCAGACGGGATTCGTAGGCTTCCACTGCAGTGGCGACCAGGCGTTGCGCGGTCTCCCGCAGGAGGCCCGTGGCCGTACCGTCCGGGCGGCGCACAATGGTGCCACCGGCTGGGTCCGGGGTGTCGTCATCAATCCCGGCGGCCGCGAGCGCGGATGCGTTGGCGAAGGACGCATGACCACTCGCGTGGCCGAGATAGACCGGGTTGTCCGGTGCGATGTTGTTCAGGCTGTCGTTGACCGGATTACCTTCGACGGCGCCAGCGGGTGGCCGATCCCATTTTTCCTGGTGCCAGCCACGGCCGAAGATCCAATCCCCGGGGGCGGCGCCATCCACCGCCACGGCGACCATGTTGACGATTTCACCGTAGTTTGCGACTTGCGTGAGGTCGAGAATCTGGCGGGCCCGGCCAAGACTCAGATAGTGGCCGTGGCCTTCGATGAATCCCGGAATCGCCAACCTGCCGTTGAGTTCGATCACTCGAGTTGTGGCGCCGATGTACGCGGCAATCTCGGCGTCGCTGCCGACCGCAACGATCTCGTGACCGCTGACAGCAAGTGCTGCGACCTCACCGAGCGCAGGATCGACTGTGGCGATCTTGCCGCCACGCAGCACCAGATCGGCGATGACGGCGCTGCTGCTTGGGTGATCGGCGCTACCGGGCTGATCACTTCCGGTTTGATCGGCGACCGGCGCTGACTCCGGGCTGCAGGCGCCAGCAATGAGCAATGAGATGACAAACCAGATCGGGCCGATTGTCGTACGCCCGGCCGCACGCGTGTCAGACGCTGCCATGAAATTTCCCCCAACGTGAGCGTGAACTCTGGCATGGCGCACACACCTTGGCAATCGCCGCCGCAGGGACAATCGGCGGCCGGGAGAGTAAGCTGCCGCGTCAGGACTATCGAGCCAATCTGAGGGACAATCATGCGGGGGAGCCAACTGCGGCGACTGTTCGCCACCTTGTTTTTATTCGGTGTTCTGGCGCCAGTGCAGGCGAGTGAATTCGAAGATGTGGGCTCGTTGAACTTTGCCACGTCGACCGAATCGGCTGCGGCGCAAGACCATTTCCTGCGGGGTGTTGCGATTCTTCACAGCTTTGGTTGGAAGCAGGCCATCGCGCAGTTTCAGGCGGCACAGGCAGCCGATCCCGATTTTGCGCTGGCCTATTGGGGAGAATCGCTCTGTTACAACCATCCGCTTTTACGGGAGATGGATCGTGACTCACCCAGAGAGATCCTCGAGCGATTGGCCGCGACGCCCGCTGGCCGTCAGGCGAAAGCACCGACCGAGCGTGAACGCGGCTTTCTGCTGGCGGTAGAGGCGTTGTTTTTCGGCGACGGCGATACCGCCGCGCGGCGCACGGCCTATATGGAGCAGATGCGCAGCCTGCATGCTGCGTACCCCGATGACGATGAGGTGGCGGCGTTTTACGCGCTTTCGTTGTTGAGCGCAGCCGGCCCCGCAGGCGGCGGGGGTCATCGAATGAACGTCCTCGCGGGGTCGATTGCGATGGCGATCACCGAGCGTAACGCCCGCCACCCGGGCGGCCTGCACTACACCATTCACGCATTCGATGATCCGGTGCATGCGCCACTGGCGCTGGCTGCGGCCTGGGAATTCGCCGATGTTGCGGCTGCCGTATCTCATGCGAGGCATATGCCGACGCACATTTTCATCCAGCACGGCATGTGGCAGCAGGTTTCGGACTCCAATCAGTCGGCCTATGAGGCCGCGGTTGCCCTGTGGGAGCCCGGCGACCGCGCCGGTGACATGACGCACTCGCTCGACTGGGGACAGTACGGCGACCTGCAGCTTGGCGACTACGAGCGTGCGCAACTGTGGATTGAGCGCATGCAGGGCGTCGCGGAAAGAAATCGCGGACAGGCGCGAGTGGCTGGCGCGCTGCCGCGGGTCAAGGCGCGCTTCATACTCGAAACGCGGCAATGGGCAATCCAGCCGATCCGCGAAGACTCAACTGCCGTTGAATTGCTGGCGACCGGCTTCAGTGCGGTACATCTGGGAGATCTCGAGGCCGCGCAAGAGGTTGCAGCACGCCTGGCCGAGATGGTGGCGGCGGATAGCGGTGATAAAGATTCGTCCTATTATTCGCGGACCACACAGCCACTTCGCATCATGCATAAAGAGGTGGCCGGGCTGCTGGCGATCGCCACAGGCGACACCGAGGACGGGCTGGCACTGCTCAAGGAAGCGGTTGCGATCGCTGAGACGATGCGGCCGCCCAATGGCGCACCGAATCCGATCAAGCCACCACATGAACTCTATGGCGAAGAGCTGCTGAAAGCCGCCCAGCCCGGAGCGGCGTCCAGCCTCTTTGCCGCTTCGCTGCTGCGCACGCCCAACCGGCCGTTGTCGCTGCTGGGTCTGGCGCGCGCTTATGTGGCGTTGGGTGATTCAGTTGGCGCGGCTGAGCAATATCAGAAACTTGCAGAAGTCTGGAAAGGCCGGGGCTTTCCGCTACTCGAGGAGGCCAGCCGCCATCTGGCGGCCGCTGCGGACTAACAGGCGCGCAGGTGCGTTCACGCGCGCGATCACTGCGCCGCCCAGCACTCCACTTCGACCTTCGCACCCAGCGCGAGTCCTGCGGCGCCAAACGCGCTGCGGGCGGGTTTTGGGCCCGGAAAGTAGGTGACGTAAACTTCGTTGAAGTCACCCCACTCGGCGATGTTTTCGATCATCACGGTGCACTTCACCACCTTTTCCAGCGACGAATCGTTGCGTTCGAGGACCGCCTTGATGTTCTCCATGACCTGGCGGGTCTCCGCTTTGATGCCGCCGGCGACCAGCGAACCGGTTGCCGGGTCCGCACCGATCTGACCTGAGAGGTAGAGCATGTTCGCCACGCGCACCGCTTCGGAGAAAGGCAGGTTGCGCGCGGTCGTCGCTGGGGACGTAAGATATTCGGCGGCCGCGCTCGCCTGCGCGAGCGGGAACACGGCAAGCAGGATTGCGATGGGCAAAAGTCGATGTGTCATATGTTGCTCTTCTGATTGAGGGCGGTTAAGCGAAAAGGTTGTCCGGTGGCACCTGGCGCGGGATGTTAATGACGCATGCTGCCGGCGCAAGCGCGCAGAGCACTAGCGCCCCGCTGCAGCACCTGGCATCGCAGCCTGCAGCATTTCGGCGTTGATCACGCCGTAGCGCATGAATGCATCGATGGCGGCCGCAACCCGTTCGGGTTCGTGCACGGCGACCTCGTGACCCGCTCTGGCCATCACTTCAATTGCCGCGTTTGGCAGCGCCGCGAAATCTGTCAGGTTGGCGTGGAGCAGGCTATCGACACCACCGGCAATCATGAGCGTCGGCGTGGTCAATTCTGTCAGTCGATCGCTTACATTGAAGTTCTGCATGGCCTCGGCAAGGCCCTCGAAATGACCATCGGCAACACTGAGGATGTGATCGGCGCGACTGTCGAACCAGCCGTCGGTTTCCACATCTTGCCTGAAGCGCATCGCGCGGTAGCGTGCCACGATGGCGTCACGGTCGCCGCGGCGCCTCTCCGCCATGCGTTCTTCGCGCAGCTGCGGGGTGATTTCACCGGTGCCGGCCGTCGGAATCGGCGCCAGCAGAATCAGTTTGTCCAGCCGCTCGGGATAGTCCAGGCCGAGCAGATAGCCGACGCCGCCGCCCATGCTGTGGCCGGCGAACGAGACGCGCTCGAGCCCCAGATGGTCGAGCAAACCGACGGTATCCCGGGCAAGCTGTTCCAACGAATAGCCATTTGCGGTGTGCTCGCTGTCACCGGCGCCCCGGCACTCGAGCAGGATGGTCTTATAACGTGTCTGCAGGCGGTCGGCCACCGGCTGCCAGTTGACCCTTGAGGCGGTGTAGCCGTGGTGCAGTAACAACGGTGGAGCATCCGGGGTGGTCGGGCCGGTAACTTCATACCAGAGCCTGGCACCATTGATCTGAGCGTGAGCCATTGAGCAGTCATTCAGCGTGCGGAGGTGCGATCATAGATGCTCGAAGCCGATGGGGTAAGGAGAAGAATATGCAGACTGGAACCGTTGCGACCCGGGAAGAATGGCTGGAAGCGCGACTTGCGCTGCTGGCAAAGGAAAAGGCATTTTCCCGGGCGCGAGACGAACTCAGTGAGCTGCGCCGGCAACTACCCTGGGTGCGGGTAGAGGACTATGAGTTCGCAACGCAGACCGGTCCGCGGACGCTTGCCGACCTTTTCGACGGGCGCAGTCAGCTCGTGGTGCAGCACTACATGTTTGCCCCGGACTGGCAGGACGGCTGCAAGAGTTGTTCGTTCTGGGTGGACAACCTGCAGGGTGCCATCGTTCATCTGCAATCGCGCGACGTGAGCTACCTGGTGGTTTCCCAGGCGCCGCTGGAGACGTTGCTGCGGTTCAAGGAACGCATGGGCTGGCAGATGAACTGGGTGTCTTCAGCCGCAACGAATTTCAGCAATGATTTTCATGTCTGGTACACGCCCGAGCAGATCGCGGTGGGGGACACCTTCTACAACTTCACCAAAGGCATGCACTACGGTGAACACGCGCCCGGTTTCAGTGTGTTCGCGAAAGACGACGCCGGTGACATCTACCACACTTACTCCTGTTACGCCCGCGGGCTCGACATGCTCAACGGTGCTTATCACGTGCTCGATCTGGTGCCCAAAGGGCGCGATGAGCAGGATCTGCCGGCCCGCATGGCGTGGTTGAAGTTGCACGATGAGTACTGAAGCAAAGATGCCTGGCTGAACAGAATTATTTTCGAGCAGAACTGAAACTCTCGTTTTACGGGTTTAGCCAGCGGCTTCAGCGTGCTCGCCGATCGATACACTGAACTGGTGCTCGACTGGGATACGCAGGCGCCACGATTCGAGTAAGCATCGTCGTGCCGTACCGATCAACCACGTTTGTTGCTTCGTTAGCGGCGGCGGCGAAATCCGAGTAATGCCGCTTTACCGGTTTCCGGATGGCCGAGGTAGCCGATGCGGCCGTCGGCCCCGATCGCAAGAATCGCCTCACGGTCGCCGGCGAGGTTGACCATTTCATCGCATTGCGCACCGATTTCGGCGGCGAAGGCCAGAAATCGCTGCCCCACATGGTACAGGTGCATCGGAACGCTGCTCGCCCCCACGAGCGTGCGATTGTCGCAAATCGCAACAAACGTGCGGAAGTACTTCTGACGATTGAGATCGGCGATGGAGATGTCGAGCTGGCCGTGCTCGACAATGCCGGGGCCGACCTGGATGGCCGAATCAAACATGCCGCGATGAAATTCCCGGCTGGCAACCACGCCCAACGTGCCTTCGCGAATGCCCAGAATTCTGGTGTAGCCGTGCCGCTGCAACTCGCTGATCTGGCGGCCCTCTTTCTGCAGTAAACCCACCGGTGACAGCGAGCGCAGTTCGGAGACGAATCCGCTGCCGATCACGACCGCCATGCCAGGGCGCGCAAGGGCGTCCCGGGCGCTGATGCCGCGGCCATTGCCGGTGTCCGCGACGAGTAGTGTGGGGGTAAATCTAGCCGCTGCGAGTTCCAGCACGACGAGAGCGGTTTCACCGGCGAACCTGACTTCGTGGACATCGAGGCCGGGTTCTTCGAATGTCCGCAAGGTTGTGAGCAGCGCCTGAGTAACCCGGTTGTCTTCGCTGAAAAGACTGCCAGTGTGCAGCTCTCCGGCAGGCAGATCGTGGGCTGCCCCGACTGTCGCGGATGTTGCGTCTTCCTGCCCACAGGCGCTGAGGACGCAGCTTGTCAGGACGAAACCTGTCTGCAGCCAGCCACGGATCAATCTCATACTATTTTCTTATCTATCGGGGCAAGAACCGTAAGATCATACTCCGCTCATGCCGCAGGCGATGAATTGACACTGCGAAGACTTGTCCTCTCATCGTAGAACTTCCAGCGACATGGCACTCTAATACTCAGCACAGGCAAGGACATCGAACGTTGAACCTGATCGCGCGACAGAATGACCATGGTGAAAAATTTTGCAACCCGCTGCGCACGGCAACCGGCGAGCCGCGCGCAACCGTGCGACTGACGGCGTTACGGACGCTGTGGATCAACACTGGCACGCTGTGTAACCTGACCTGTGAAAATTGCTACATCGAATCGAGCCCGACCAATGACGCCTTGAGCTATATCAGCCGCGCCGAGGTCGGTGTCTATCTCGACGAGATCGCGGAACTCGATCTGGGGGTGACGGAGATCGGCTTCACCGGTGGTGAACCGTTCATGAACCCGGAGTTTCTCGAGATGGTGACGGATTGTCTCGAAACCGGAGTCCGGGTTTTGATTCTCACTAACGCCATGCGACCGATGATGAAATGCGCGACGGGTTTGCTGCGGCTGCAAGCGGCATTCGGCGATCGCCTGGCTCTGCGGGTCTCGGTGGATCACTTTGACAAGCGACTGCACGTCGAGGAGCGCGGTAAGCGATCCTGGGAGCCCATGATAAAAGGCCTGCAATGGTTGTCGCAGAGTCACTTCGCGGTGACTGTGGCGGGTCGAACTCGATGGGGCGAAAACGAACAGGAATTACGCGATGGATTCGCAACGCTGTTCGCGCGGCTGGCGGTCGATGTCGATGCTCGTGATCCAGCTTCGCTGATTCTATTTCCCGAGATGGATGTCAATGCGGACGTGCCTGAGATCACCACCGGATGCTGGAGCACGCTCGGCGTCAATCCAGACGACATGATGTGTGCGAGTGCGCGAATGGTCGTCAAGCGCAGAGGCGCCACTGCACCCGACGTCGTTGCCTGCACGCTGCTGCCGCATGAGGCCGAGTTTGCCTATGGCGCGACGCTCAAAGGCAGTCTTGGCGCCGTCGTCCTCAATCACCCGCATTGTGCAAAATTCTGCGTGCTCGGAGGTGGTAGCTGTTCCGGATGAGTTTGCTGACGCGCCAGGCACCTGGCTGGATCTCGTTGAGCATTTCCGGAGTGGGCCGTTGATACCAGATATCGCTCATCGCTTGTTGGCTCCAGCCGCGGGGGATGTCCGGCTTGCGGATCGTCCACGTAGTTCTCGGCTTCAGACGGTGGCACGAGTGTCATGCCACCCACCTCCTATGGCACAAGCCCCTAGCTGATCCGAGCAAGGGTGTCTGCCACATCTTTCTCTGTGGCACGGAATGGACCGAAGCGCTCGAGCGCCAGCGTCGCAGCTGCGGATGCGAAGCGGCCGGCCCGCTCCACGTCTACGGACTCTAGCCGACAATGGAGATACGCGGCGAGGAATGTGTCACCACACCCGGTCACGTCGACAATGCTGGATGCTGGAACTGGCGGGATGCGGTAGAGGCGGTCGGCGACGCAGATTACGGCGCCACGGCCCCCCAACGTGACGATCACCTCCCCCGGTGCTCGCCCCACAAGTTGCGCGAGGCGTCGCGCGGCTCGTTCGGGATCGTGTTCCCTCGTCAGGACTCTCGCCTCCTCCTCATTGGCCTTGAGGATA
>Ga0114949_10000760_pt1 | contig 18395 bp, 18 predicted proteins | sample N074metaG_FD_83505 | JGI IMG/M metagenome (GOLD analysis project Ga0114949, IMG submission 83505) | Deep subsurface microbial communities from Kermadec Trench to uncover new lineages of life (NeLLi) - N074 metaG | ecosystem: Environmental > Aquatic > Marine > Ocean trench > Sediment | place...
GAACCGCCACAGGCGGGGCAAAACCTCAGATGAGGTTCTCGAGTTTCTCAACCGGTGTTTTGCAGAAAACGCCGCTCACGAAGATGTTGCCGAAACCGCCGAGGATGGTGGCAGGGCCGAAGATGTAGTCGAAGCCAACGGTCAACCATTCCTGTTTAAACCGAGACCGGCCAAACCGCCTGTTTACATAGGGGGTAGAGCACCTCACGCACTCGAGCGAGCCACTCGTTATGGTGATGGCTGGTTGCCAATGGGTTTGACGCCTGAGCGCCTGGCGGTCGATGTCGAAACGTATCGGGAACTGACCGAAGCGGCCGGTAAACCCCCGGGCCTCGTTACCCTCATGCGCGGCCTGCCACTGGATGATGCGGCACAATCGGGTGACCTGCTGGCTCAATATGAGGAAATCGGTGTCGAGCGACTGGTCTGCGCTATGGGTTATGACACCGCGGTGGAGTTCTCCGCAAACATCGAAAAACTCGATCGCATCATCAATCGGTGATCCAGGGCTGACCGAGCGTCTCGGTCTTAGCCAAAAAATCGTAGTCAGATAAGGCCATTCGGATGGACGGGGTTGGTCTTGTGGGTGGTCTTGGTCACAAAACCTCTGTGTCGGGGCGCACGAAGCGCCGCTTTGAGCGTCACTTTTAACATCAACGGGTCACTCGAACAGGTCTGAAGTATACCCTGAATATCCAGATAACTCCCATAAAAACAAATAGTTAGAGTGGCGTGCCGGTAAATTGGCACGAATCCTGATTAAAGATATTCGAGAGAAAGTCGATAAACCATGACCAGGTCGTGGTTCGAATCATACCTGTACAAAATAAGGCCGCATCAATGAATCCAGTGATCAAACCGTACCCTGGCCAGTTTTCCACCACGCCCGATCTCCTGCATGTGGCAATACCACGGGTGGAGATCATCGCGGAGATGGCCGTCAGGGGTGAACACGAAACGCTGGACGACGTCTGTCTGGCGGTCGCACTGGTCGCTGACGCCATCGGCGCGGCGCAGGTAAATGCCTGAAGCCGGGCTCAGGTATCAGCCTGACTGACTTGACGTTTCGCCTAGCGTCCCTTCCAGTTTGGCGGTCGTTTTTCAGAGAACGCTTTGGGACCTTCGACAAAGTCTTCACTGCTGACCATGGCCTGGACGGATTCGTAACTCACCTTCATCGACTCCTCCAGAGACGCGCAACTGAGACTTCGATAGACCACATCCTTACTCGCTCGAATCGATAACGGCGCACATTGACAGATATCGTTGGCCCAGCGATTGGCAGCATTCATCAGGTCGTCGTGCGGCACAACTTCGTTGACAAAGCCAAGAGCCATGCCTTCTTCCGCGCTGACGTGTCGTCCGGTCAGAATCATGCCGAGCGCGCGCTTGGACCCGATCTGGCGCGGAAGTCGATTGAGGCCTCCTGCCAGCGCGGCGAGTCCGACCTTGGGTTCCGGCAGGGCAAAAATCGCCTTTTCCGAAGCGATGATCAGATCGCAAGCAAGCGCGATTTCGAATCCACCGCCCATGGAAACCCCATTCACCGCCGCAATCACCGGTTTGTTCATATCGAAACGGGATGTGAGACCCGCAAACCCGCGTGGCATCGGCACCCGTTCGCCTCCCTCGGCCTGATACCGTAAATCGTTACCGGCGCTGAAACCGCGTCCGCGACCGGTGATGATGGCGACCCACAGGTCATCGTCACTGGCAAAATCGTCGAACACTTCGCCAAGCTCCGCATTGGCGGGTGGGTGCAGAGCATTGAGTCGTTCTGGTCGCTCCAGCGTGACGGTCATGATGTGGTGGTCTTTTTCTATGCTGCAGAACTCTGGCATGGCTCTCCCCGAAATTAGCGATGTTTGGACACGTGGCCTGAATTGTTCCTGAACAACCCAGGCTAGAGGTGATGAGTCGAATTGAAGAAGTTAACGTACGGGCTTGGAGAAAGCACCAATTCCGTCAAAGAGCAGTTGGCAAATTGATAGTGGGTCCAGTGTTTCGGATCGCCATCGATCAGAGCCCCCAGGGCAATTGCCGTGGCGGCGCCATGGCATACCACGAGTACCTGATGATCCATCTCGTGACGGGCGTAAATTTCCCGTAACGCGGGAACCATTCGAGCGGCAACCTGAGCAAGCGATTCCCCCCCGGGTGGCGCGAACTCGGGATTCTGAGTGGACTTGTTCACGAAATCGTGCTCTTCGGCAAGCAACCGAAAGGGGAGTCCTTCCCATTCACCGATTCCATACTCACGCAGGTCGTCGTTCACCACGGGGTCGATCTTCAGTCGTTTCCCGATCCTGGCGGCGGTCTCCGCACATCGCTTCAATGGACTTGTGTAAATGGCCCTCACGCCCGGGTCGAGACGATCGATGTGTCGGGCAGTACGACTCGCCTGGCGGCGGCCCCGCCAGGTCAGTGGACTATCGGTAGAGCCATGCCAGAGACCTTGTAGGTTTGCTTTGATCTGGCCGTGACGCAGGAGCAGGAGCGAGGACATCAGCCAGCAGCTTCCCTGGCAGCCCAGAGCCGATTACCTGATTGTTCCGTGTCGCGCAAACCTGTGACCTTAAGCGTTGCTGATGCAGATACCGGGGTTCCCTACACTCGGATGTCGAGGAAAATACCCACTCGGGTTTTCAGTGGCAAGGTGGCGAGTTGGTCTTCAACGGGGAAACGGTGGAGGCGTGAAACGCGCCTATCGAACCGCATGTGGGAATAGGACCCACGGACACGCTGCAACGCAGGCGCGACCTCGGTGACCGGCAGCCCCCCTTTCGTGCTTGCCAGAACCAGGTCGGTTGACTTCGAGTTGATCGTTCCCACGATGTGACTCCTAATGGTTTATGGTACCCGGCAATCCGTTAACGGATCGTCGTTTGGCAACTGCGGATACTGGACCCGCGTCGTCTTGTTATCGTCCCCGGTATCGGTGGATTCGAACTTGCTGGTTTCAAGCGACCAGAACAGTGTTCATCCTGAACCCATTCGATGCTCGGATGGTATTGCGTACGTAGAGCCTTTGTCTAACTTGTGTAATTTCTGATGTTCTTCTGTCATAAAACCGCGCCTGTTACGTCGATTTGCTGGCAGCCGATCGCGGGCGTGGCGCTATTCGTCGCTCTGCTGATCATTGCCAGCGGATGTGAGGCGCCCGCTGAATACCACCATTATCACGGGGCAACGATGGGGACTCAGTACCGGATTACCGCAAATTGCCCCGTGGATGCATCCGCGGCCGTGGTTAGGGAGTTGCGTGTCGTCAACAGTGACATGTCGACCTACCTGGTGGATTCGACCATATCAAAGTTCAACCGGGCTCCGGTTGGTACCTGGCTTCCGGTATCTCCTTCGCTGATCAAGGTGATCGAGGTGGCCGCCGAGTTGTCGAAAGCATCGGGGGGGGCTTTTGATGTCACGGTTGGAGGGTTGGTCAACTTATGGGGGTTTGGTCCAAATGGTGATCGGTCACCACCCCCGGATCATGAAGCGATTGGGAAGGCGCGCTCAGAAGTTGGATATGCACGCTTGTTGGTCAGGCAGGAGCCGCCGGGTTTAGCTAAAACCCATGCGCTGTATGTTGATTTATCGGCTATCGCCAAAGGATATGGGGTGGATCGCCTCTCCGAGGTGCTCGACGATGCCCGTTGCCCGGATTATCTGATCGACATCGGTGGGGAGGTGCGGGCACGCGGAACGAACGCCGCGGGTGAGGATTGGCGTATCGGGATAGAGGTGCCTGATTCGACTCGACTAGGGTCGATCCAACGGGTTTTGTCACTCAGCAATGAAGCGGTGGCAACATCGGGGGATTATCGTAATTTTTTCGAGGAGCGCGGACAACGTTACTCCCACACCATCGATCCGCGGACGGGTTATCCGGTTACCCACGACCTGGCATCGGTGACGGTGATACATGAATCGGCTATGTGGGCGGATGGGTACGCTACCGCGCTGAATGTATTGGGTCCGGTGCGGGGGCTTGAGTTTGCGACCGATCACGAGTTGGCTGCGCTGTTCGTGGTTCGCACGGAAAACGGTTTCGAAGAGCGCTATACTCCTGCCATGCGCGCTAGATCGATGGTCTCTGAATGACTCTGACTACCCTGATTCTCGCCTTTTTCATCATGCTGGCAGTCGTTGCCGGGATGGCGGTTGGTGTTGCTTTCGGGCGCAAGCCCATCACGGGAAGCTGTGGCGGCCTGAGCGCGCTGGAAGGCGATACGACATGCGATATCTGTGGTGGAAATCCGGCGCATTGTGATGCAAAGACCGTCAAAACGTTCACCCGTGACCGCAAATTAGCCTGACGCCACCCGGTATCGCAATCCTTTTCAGGTCCTCGGTGACCTCCCGAGTACGCCCTCACCTGCCAAGCGCGGTTTGTTGACTATGCTTAAGGTTGTGTTGGGCGTAGAAGCGAGATGAGCGCAGGTTCCGTAAAAAAAGTAGACGTTGCTACGGTTGCTGAACAGCTCGATCGTGAAATTTCGCAGGGCGAAATTGAATTACCGATGCTCCCGGCAGTTGCCGCCAAGGTGTTGTCGAGTTCTGTGGACGAGCGGGCTGATGCTTTGAGCCTTGCGGATCTGATTCGCCAGGATCAAACCCTGGCGACTCACGTGTTGCGCGTGGTCAACTCACCAGGATTTCGCGGCACGATCGAAATCGTTTCCCTGCAGCAGGCTATCACTCGTCTCGGCATGGAAAGGATCCGTGAGATAGCGCTGTCCGCATCCGTCAAAAAGACCTTGTTCAAAAAAGGCGCCTACCAGCACGTCGCTCAGGCCGCGTGGAAAACCGCACTTGCAGCGAGCTTGTGGTCGAAGGAAGTGGCGCGGGCATGTCGAAAAAATGTAGAAATCGGCTACCTGTGCGGACTGCTGCACAACATCGGCGTGCCAGTTGTGTTGAACCATCTCGATCGAATTGCGCCGCTGTTGAGTACCGAGGAGTTGCTGCAGTTGATCGATCACGAGTCGAGTCGTACCGGAGAGATGCTCGCCAGAAGATGGAAACTACCCGAGGCTGTCGCGATAACCATCGTAACAATTAATCAGCTCAAACTTGCCGGCGAGCATGTCGATGCGGTTGCCGTGGCGGCTTGCGGAGTGGCTTTTACCAAGTGGATGTTCGAGCAAGAACTCGACGTTGAACACGTCTCACAGATTCCCGCGGTTCAGCATTTGAATCTGTATCCGGAAGATGTAGCAGACATTCTCGAAAAACAGGAGATGGTGGTTGCAACAATCGAGTCGATGAACGGATGAAGCACTATGACATTCTTGTCATAGGGTCAGGACCTGCCGGACAGAAGGCGGCTGTGCAGGCAGCCAAGGCAGGTCGCAAAGTCGCCATTTGCGAGCAACTACGCGAGGTGGGTGGTGCGTGTGTGCATCATGGCACGATTCCCAGCAAGGCATTGCGGGAACGCGCTGTCGAGGAGTTCCGTGTCCTGGAGCGGTTGAAGGCACTTGGTTCCGAGCATGAGATCCCCAACGTGGGCCTTGCCGCATTGATCGGTGAGATGGGTGAGGTGGTGAAGGCGCACGATCGTTACATGGCGGAGCAGTTGAGGCGAAATCGCATCGACGTTATCCATGGCCGGGCGAGCTTCGAGACCGATGCAATCTTGAACGTGCGGTATACCAACGGCAAGACCGAACAGTTCACTGCTGACTATTTCGTGATCGCATCGGGTTCCAAGCCAAGGAAGCTCGACAACGTGCCGGTTGACCACGAGTACATTTTCGACAGCGATTCGATATTGTCTCTGGCGTATCTGCCGGAGAGCATGGTGGTGCTGGGAGGCGGTGTCATCGCCTGTGAATATGCATCCGTATTTGCGCTGTTGGGCGTACAGGTCACCTTGATCGACCGTTTTGAGCTACCGATGGGTTTTCTCGATAGCGATCTGACGGATCGATTTATCGCCTCCTTCTCGAACCGTGGCGGTAAATTCGTCGGTAATACCGAAATCAGGGAAGTACGGTTCGACGGTATTGCCTAAGTGGAAACCGAGCTTATCGACGGCACGATTATCCGCAGCGAAAAAGTGTTGTGCGCACTAGGCCGGGTCTCGCAACTTAGCGGTCTCAAGGTCGAAAACGCCGGGCTCAAGGTGAACGAGCGCCAACTCATCGAGGTCGACAAGATGGGGAAGACGGCAGTGCCGCACATCTACGCGGCGGGTGACGTCATTGGTCCGCCATCTCTCGCATCCGCCTCTATGGAGCAGGGTCGACGTGCCGCGTGCGACATTCTCGGGCTGGACCCGGGCAGGCAGGGAGATTGGATTCCCACCGGCATTTATGCGGTGCCTGAACTTGCCTGTGTCGGTGTTTCAGAAGTAGCGGCCCGGGAAACCTTTGATGAGATTGTCGTTGGCTATGCACATTTCAAAGAGATTGCGCGTGGCCATATTGCCCACAGCCAGGAGGGGATGTTGAAGCTCGTCGTGAGCGGAGATCGAATGATTCGTGGTGTGCATATCGTCGGTGAGCAGGCGACCGAACTCATTCACATCGGCCAGATGGGTCTTATTCAAGGTGCCACGGTGGATACTTTCGTGGAGAATGTTTTCAACTTTCCAACCTATGCGGAAAGTTATCGCGTCGCCGCTTTGAGCGCGGCTGCACAGCTTGCTCAGGGCTCGCGAGATACGGTAAAAGTAGCTTCTCGCTCTTAAATTATCAGTTAGGTATATATTATAACCTATTGAATAATAGTGCTATTCTCTTTTTGATCCAATGACAAATCGAGTCAATTTTTTTGCTGTCGCGGGTTCCAGATCATGTAACTCCGCGCCAATCCAACAGCCTCCATCGCGTACCTCGATGTGATTGACTCTGGCGCTGCCCAGCAGATGGTAGACGGTGGGTAACACCAGGTGGATTCCGATCCAGACGCCGCTCCTCAGTTTCTCCTTTGTCTCAAATCCGATGCCGTCAGCGGAAAGCTCAATGGATTTCCAGGCAGGAACGTTCACGCCCACTTGCTGGGCTTCACACAGCAGATCCAGTTTGGCATCGAGCAATCGCAACGCTCCGATCACCGCCGAGTCCGAAACGTTGTGCAACATGTGGTCGAGTTCGGTGTCCAGCTCCACCAGGTGCCCCTGGAGTTGCACGAATGCGGGAAGTTCGAATGACTCGCATAGCTGCACGGCACTCTGCGGCTCGGCAAGAGGAAGCCATGCGAAAGGCAGATCGACACAGGTCCGCAACGAAAGGCGTCGGTCCGTATTCATGTGAGTATTGTAGTTGCGAATCTGTTTCTCGTTGCTCGAATGCGCCGGGACAAGGCACTTTGTGCTCATGTTAACCTTGCGCGGGTGAATACAGTGACATCCCCGTCCAGCATACGGCTTGCTCTCAAGAGCACGACGTCCTGTGCTTAACACGGTTGCGCTGAGTTTAGGTAGTCGCTACGCGTTCTCCAGACGAAGCTCCATTTCATTCATAAGCCTGGTTGCAATTGGCGGTCTGGCTTTGAGCGTGGCGGTGCTGATTATCGTGGTGTCCGTTGTCAATGGCTTCGAACGCGAATTACGCGAACGGGTTTTCGGTGTGTTGCCACACTTGAGTTTCATCGGCAGAGAACCGTTGCTCGGGGATGTCAATGATTTGGATGCGCTTCGAGCCCTGGAAGGTGTCGATGGCGTAGTACCCTTCGTTCAAGGTGCCGGATTGGCAGCCGTTGCAAGTGACGTGGCCGGGGTTCTCATAACGGGGATCGATCCGCTCGTTCATGGCGAGGTCTCCGCACTGGAAGACTATCTGCTCGACAACTCGGAGCTGAAAGCGGGTGAATTTTCGGTCTTCTTAGGTATCGGCGTGGTGCGGGAACTTGGCGTTGCTATCGGTGATCGTGTGACCCTGGTATTGCCTTCCGCAACCGTAACCCCCGCAGGGTTGTTTCCACGTCAAAAGCGTTTTGTCCTTCGTGGGATTCTTCACTCCCAGTCGGACATCGACAGTCGAGCCGCCTACATTCACATCACCGATGCCCAGAAGGTATTTCGCCTGGGTGGGCGCATTCACGGTTATCAGGTGAAGTTGCAGAATCTTTTTGCCGCAGCCCAGATCGCTTCGCGCGGTCTCACGGCTCTCGGGGCTGAACGGGTTTTTGCCCGCAGTTGGATGAGTAGCTACGGAAACCTCTATCGCGCCATCAGTATGCAAAAGGCGACGATGTTCGTCCTGCTGTCGTTCTTAGTCGCGGTCGCCGCGTTCAATCTGGTGTCGACGCTGGTGATGATCGTGGATCAACGCAGTGGCGATATCGCTATTTTACGAACGCTCGGAAGCAACACGGCAACGCTGGTGTCAGCGTTCGTTTTTCTCGGCATGCTGCTTGGTGCGCTCGGTATCTCTATCGGGGTGTTGAGCGGAGTTTTGATTGCCTCGGCTTTGCCGGGCCTCTACCTCTGGGTAACGGGCATGTTTTCGTTGGATCTGATGAATCAGTATTTTGTCAATTACCTGCCGGTGGAGATTCTCAGCGACGATATCGTGGGTATTGTGCTGACTGCGATGGTGCTGTGTCTGTTGAGTACTCTCTATCCCGCCTGGCGCGCCGCCGGACTGCATCCATCTGAAGTGCTTGCTCATGAGTGATGTGGTGTTGCGGGCAAGCAATCTGCGCAAGTCCTACACTCAGGGTCGGTCCCGCCTGGAAGTGTTGAAGGGCGTGGATTTTCAGGTAAAGGCAGGCGAAAGGTTGGCGGTGGTGGGACGGTCGGGCTCCGGCAAAAGTACCCTCCTGCATGTATTGGCTGGCCTCGATGACGCCGATGAAGGAACCGTGCATGTCGGGGAGGTAAATCTCACTGCAGCGTCTCAAGCCGAGCGCGCAAAAATTCGCAATGCACACATGGGGTTCGTCTATCAATTCCATCATCTGCTGCCTGAATTTTCGGCGTTGGAGAATGTTCTCATGCCGTTGCGACTCGGTGGCGTTGGGGCGGATGCGGCCGAACGACAGGCGCGTGAACTGCTCGTCGCTGTGGGGTTGGAGCAACGTCTGGAACATCGCCCGAGCGCTTTGTCCGGTGGCGAGCGTCAGCGCGTTGCCGTTGCCAGAGCGCTGATTGGAGAGCCGCTCATCGTGCTCGCGGACGAACCAACAGGCAACCTGGATTGGGAAAACGCCGAGCAGGTGATTGAACTCATGTGTCACTTGAACGAAGAGCGGGGCGTGAGCTTCGTGATCGTAACCCACGACAAGACCACCCTGAACGGAATGCACCGGGTGCTCGAACTGGTTGACGGGGCAATACGATGAGCACGGCCGGCTGGATTGCACTACGCTATTTGAGATCCCGTAAGCGGCAATTCGCCGCATTTATCACCTGGGTTTCCGTAGCCGGGTTGACCCTGGGGGTATTGGTGCTCACGGTTGTGGTGAGTGTGATGAATGGCTTTGACGCCGAGCTCAAAACTCGCATTCTCGGTACGGTGCCGCACCTGCTGTTGCTTGGCAAAAGTACCGCAGACGAAGATGTCAAACGTCTGGCAAATGAGCCTGCAGTGGTACAGAAATTTAATTTTTTCGTTGGTGCAGGCATGGTTACCCGGAATTCCAGGGTCAATCCCGTGAGCATCTATGGCATCGATGAATCCGGCGCAACCGCGCTCGGGCAGATTGCCAACAACATGACCTATGGAGAACTGCTCGACGTTACCCGCAACAAGCGAGGGATCGTTCTGGGGTCGGCGTTGGCAACCCATCTGGGGCTGCTGCCGGGAGATTCGGTTGCGCTTGTGATACTCGAGCCATCCGAATCTGGCGTGCGGCCAAAAATCCGTCGATACGAGTTAGTGGGTACGTTCGAGATTGGCGTGGAGCTCGATGCGAGTCTCGTGCTGATTGACATTGGCTCACTCGGTCGCAACCTCGATTCTATCGGTAGCTTCGGCGTTCGCCTCACGCTTGACGATCCCCTTGATGTGGTGGCCGTTAGTGCTCGAATTGCTGAAGTCAATCCCGAATGGGAGTTGCTGAGCTGGTCAGACAATTACGGTGCGTTGTTCCAGGCAGTGCGCCTCGAGAAGGCGATGATGTTCCTCATCCTGCTGATGGTGGTTGCGGTCGCCGCGTTCAGTATTGTCTCCGGGCAGATGATGGTGGTGAATGACAAGCGGTCGGACATTGCCATACTGCGTACGATGGGCGCCTCTGCGTCCACGATAATGAAGGTCTTTCTGCTGCAAGGCGTTATTGTCTCCGGTATCGGTATTACCGTTGGCTTGCTGTGCGGCGCAATTCTTGCGAACTATATAGGCGGTGTCATCGCGACGCTCGAGGGGTGGTTCGGAATCCAGGTGCTGGATGTCTACTACTTCGTTGAGGTGCCCTCGGTAGTGCGGGTGAGCGATTTGCTCGTCATCGCAATAGTTTCATCAATCCTATGCCTTTTCTCGGCCTGGTTACCGGCACACCGGGCGGCATTGATGAATCCGGTCGAGGGTTTGCACAGCGCTTGAAGCTATGGTGACCGGGTGTCTTGAGACAAGTCGCCTGATTTTCGCTGTCGCCGTGTTTCGCGACGGGCGCGCCATCGTTTGATGACATGCCAGCGCCAGGCGATTCGCGATAACACCATGGCGGTTACGCCGCTGACCCATCCGCACACCAGGCTGCCAAACACCAACGGGTAACCGATTACCCCCGCATTCTGAGAAAGCCACTCCCAATTCAGTTCGACGGCATCGACCGCCAGTTCCATATCGAGCAGCCACACGCCGAGGCGGTAGGCAAAGTAGAACATCGGCGGAATCGTGATGGGATTGGTTATCCATACCAGAGCCACGGAGATCGGGAGATTGCATCTCGAAATCACAGCAAGGGATGCCGCTACGACCATTTGAAAAGGTATGGGCAGAAACGCACAGAACAATCCGATGAACGCAGCACCTGCAACGCTGCGTCGATGCAGATGCCAGAGTTCGGGTTCCTGTAGCCATCTTCCCAACGGTCGTAGTGCTGGAAGCTCACGAATCTGTTTGGGGTTTGGCAGATACCTGCGCAGGAACTTTTTTGGCATAAAGGAAATTATGCACCCTGGCGATGTATCAGGTATATGCGAACTTGGATGGTGGGATTTTGTTGTGGCGTCTGCCTGCTTGGGTTGGTGCATCAATTACCGATGCCGCTTCCCGAGCTCGCGATCGCGGCGGGCGTTGTAGGATGCCTATCGCTGGCAGGTCGGCTGTGGTTCGTCGCTAGCCTTTGTTTGGGGCTCATGTGGGGTGCGATCCACAACGATCAAGCGTTGTCGCAGCGGTTACCGGACTGCGTGGCCGGGCGGACGCTGGAGGTCGATGTGCGGGTGCTCGGCGATCCGGCTCCGCTGTTGACGGATGCCGGGGTGCAAGTTGGGTTGCGTTTTCTCGCAATGGTCGTCGGCGCGCGAACCAACGGCTGTGTGGCGTTGGATGGTCGTCGACTGCGGTTGAGCTGGCACGGTGCGCCGGCCATGTTGGCCGGTCAGAACTGGCATCTGTCCGTTGGCATTAAACCCCCCTGGGGTTATCAGAACCCTGGCGGTTTTGACTACGAACGGTGGCTGCTCGGGCAACGTCTCGCCGGTACCGGGTACGTCAAAGCAGGGCAACTGGCGGCTCATGAAAACTCCTTTGGGCCCGTGGATGAAACCAGAAGTGTGCGCGCCACTCTAAACGCCCGGCTGAAAGGTATGGCGCTCGACAACGTTGGTGTGTTGCGAGCTCTGACGATGGGTGACGCCTCCGGGCTCTCCAGTCGTGATTGGGAACTGCTGCGGGCCACGGGCACAGTTCACCTCATGGTGATTTCCGGCCTGCACGTCGGGCTGGTCGGCGCTCTCGGTTTTTTCTGTGGTAAGTGGATGGCTCGCCTCGTGCCGTGGATGTTGCTCTGGACCCCCGCAACCTGGTGGGGTGCCTTGTTTGGCATCACGTTGAGTTTCAGCTATGTCATCTTTACGGGTAGTGGGTTACCAGCGATCCGTGCGCTTATCATGGTGGTCGCGGGCTCGATTGCGGTATGTCTCGGGAGACGAACTCGGTTGAGCTCTGTTTTTCTGGTTGCGTTGACGATCATTCTCATTTGGGAGCCGCTCGCGGTTCATCAACAGGGTTTCTGGCTTTCGTTCGTTGCCGTCGCCGCGTTGTTGCGTTTTTTTTCTCACCGTGTCGACCGTCACGGCTGGGCGGTCACGTTTGGCCTGGCCCAATGGTGTCTGTTGATCGGGCTCACACCCGCCGTCGCGCTGATCATAGGGCAGGTTGCCTGGACGGGAGCCCTGGCCAATCTGCTGGTACTGCCGTTGGTTAGTTTCTGTGTAATCCCGGCAGCCTTATTCGGTGTATTGCTGACGCTGGTTTCGGCGGACGCCGGGCGGTGGGCGTTTCTCATCGCGGATTGGTTCATTGGCTGGACGACATCGGTGCTCACCTGGTTCGGTGGATATCCGCTGGACCACACGGGCCACATCGACCCATGGTTGGTAATTTGTGTCGGCGCTTGTGCGTGGACGGCGCTGGGCGGATACCCCTGGCGGCAGTTTATGACGCTCGCCATGTTGTGGAGTTGTTGGGCCTGGCCAGTGGCAACCGGCATAGCTTGGGGAGAGTTTCGATTGATGGCTCTCGATGTCGGACAGGGGAGTGCCCTTGTCGTAGACACGAAGCAACACAGGCTGCTTTTTGATGCCGGGCCACGGTATTCGAGTGGCTTCGATCTTGGCGCTGCCGTGGTGGTGCCGAGTATCGCTGCCACGGGTCCCGAAAAGGTGGACGTAATCGTGATAAGCCATGGCGATGTCGATCATTCCGGTGGTTTGGGTTCGGTCGTTGCCGCTTACCCGGTTGGTAACATCTATTCGTCCGTGCAGTTGCCGGGAGCTCTGGCTTGTTCCGAAGGTATGAACTGGCGCTGGGATGGTGTCGATTTCAGGATTCATCACCCATCGATGAAATTCCGGGAGTTGTTCGGTGGTGTCAAAGGCAACGATGCGTCATGTGTTCTCAGCATCAGCAACACGAGACACACGGTGCTTCTCGCAGGCGACATCGGTCGCGATGTCGAAAGGTATCTGTCTCGGCGCTTGCCGGTTGACGTTACGCTGACAAGCGCGCCTCACCACGGCAGTCGAAGTTCCTCCAGCCCTTCCTTTGTGCATTTGCTGAGGCCGGTACATGTTTTTGTCAGTGCCGGGCGGTTCAATCGCTATGGGCACCCCCATCCGGATGTGGTGCGTCGCTACCGGGAAATAGGCACACACGTGTATGTCACCGGGGACAGCGGGGCGCTGATCTGGGAAAGTGCGCTACCTGAGCGGGTCGTAAGTTGGCGAGAGCAGCGCGCGCGCTACTGGACACTTCCTCCGCCATAGAGGGTTTTCTAAGCTATGTCCGCATCCTCAGAAACTTTGGGTTTGAGGATGTCGGCGGCTATCTGACGGAGATCGTCCGATGCGAACGTGATTTCCTCCAACCCACGAATACTGGATACCCAACGATAGGATTTGTATCTCTCAGCCATCGTAAAAGAAGCTGAATCCGCCTTGATCAGGTGAAACACTTTCAGCACGGCCGCTTCGGGTAGCCCGTTCCCACCGGTGCTGTCGATGCCGAGGATTTTCTCCGCAACGAGATTCTTCAGTGAGAAATTGGTTACCAGGAATCCTTTGATGGCAGACTGCCAGTCTTCGCCTACGATCAGGTACTCTCCGGGAAACATCCATTTGCCGTATTGTTGTACGAGCAATATCTGTTCGGCTTCGTTTACGACGATGGCACTCTGATAAACCTGGAAGTAGTCCCGTCCAACTTGGAGTTCTTCGCGTAGTCTTTCGACGCTCTGCCAGAGGTGTCGGCTGGTTTTGTTGACGAACTCCAAACCGATTCCGTTGTCTTCTACACGACGCACCACCATCTCGACAGTCGGGGTTGGATGGTTTTCCACGTCGGTCGGATTCAGCAGGGTGAGTTTCACTTTGGCGCCGGGTTTGATCGCAATGTTTTCGAAGTGGACGAAGACCCCACCTTCCGAAATATCGCGAGCGATACTGCGTAGTTTGCCAATCGAGGGATGTTGCAGTTCCACCAGAAATGGCAACTGAATACGCGGATGTTGTCGTCTCTCCATGAACTGCTAGCTACGGATTGTCCGAAGCGGGTCAAGAACCTCGTGAGCCGTTGAATTTGCCGAAAACGCACGCATTGTAACAGCACCCGGAATTGAGGTGTTGGAATGCGTTTGGAGAAAATGACCAGCAGACTGCAAAGCGCGCTGGGCGATGCTCAGTCTTTGGCAATTGGCAAAGATCATGCTTTCGTTGAACCGATTCACCTGCTTGCCGTGCTCATTGAGCAGCCCGGCACCACGGCTTTAGTGTTGTTGGTCCGAGCAGGTGCACGTGGTGACGGGTTGAAGGAGCGTGTCAGTGAAGAATTGGCAGGGCTGGCGACCCTGAAGCGACCGACGGGTGAAGTCAATCTCTCACCGGCTCTTTCCAAAGTCTTCAACCTGGCCGACCGACTGGCTCAGAAGGCGGGTGACAGTTTTATAGCGACGGAGTTTGTGCTGTTGACGCTGCTGGAGGATTCGGTTGTCGGTAGGCTATGCGCAGATAGTGGTGTCGATAAACGGTCATTGGAGCGGGTTATCAAAGAAACGAGGGGGGGTGAGAAAGTGTCGGATCCCAATGCAGAAGAAAATCGTGAAGCACTCGATCGTTATACCATCGATTTAACCGCACAGGCCGAGGCAGGTAAACTCGACCCGGTTATTGGTCGCGATGATGAAATTCGTAGAACGGTGCAGGTGTTACAGCGTCGTACCAAAAACAATCCCGTTCTGATCGGTGAGCCGGGCGTAGGTAAAACGGCAATCGTGGAAGGACTGGCTCAGCGAATATTGAACGGAGAAGTTCCGGAGGGGCTCAAAGACAAACGCATCCTCTCTCTCGATATGGGAGCGTTGATTGCCGGAGCAAAGTTTCGTGGTGAGTTCGAAGAACGCCTGAAAGCGGTGCTCAATGAGTTGGCGAAACAGGAAGGGCGCATCATCCTGTTCATTGATGAACTGCATACGGTGGTGGGTGCGGGCAAGGCCGAAGGCTCCATGGATGCAGGCAACATGCTGAAACCTGCATTGGCCCGGGGAGAGTTGCATTGTGTCGGTGCCACGACGCTGGACGAGTACCGCCAATATATCGAGAAGGACGCGGCACTGGAACGGCGTTTCCAGAAAGTGCTGGTGGAGGAACCGAGCGTGGAAGATACCATCGCCATTTTGCGCGGGTTGAAGGAACGTTATGAGTTGCATCATGCGGTAGATATCACCGATCCTGCGATCGTTGCCGCGGCGCGACTTTCCCACCGCTACATCAGCGACCGGCAACTGCCCGACAAGGCCATCGACCTCATCGACGAAGCGGCCAGTCGTATTCGTATAGAGATGGACTCCAAGCCCGAATCGATGGACCGACTGGAACGTCGTCTGATTCAACTCAAGATGGAGCGCGAAGCGCTCAAGCAGGAATCTGACGATGCGAGCAAGAAACGCTTCGAGGACCTGCGCAATTCTATCTCCGAACTGGGCAAGGAGTACGCCGACCTCGAAGAAATATGGAACGCCGAAAAATCCGCGCTTCGCGGCGCTCAGGATCTGAAGGAAGAGTTAGATGCTGCGCGCAATGAATTCGAATTAGCGCGCCGATCGGGCGATCTCGCACGCATGTCAGAGCTCAAGTATGGGCGGATGCCGGAACTGGAAAAATTGCTCGCCAGTGCGAACGATGCGGGTGCCGCCTCGCGTCAACTGCTGCGTAACAATGTCACTGAAGAGGAGATCGGTGAAGTTGTTTCGAAGTGGACGGGAATCCCGGTAGCCAAGCTGCTCGAGGCCGAAAAGGAAAAGCTTCTTCGCCTGGAAGACATACTGCATAAACGCGTAGTTGGCCAGAACGAAGCTGTAGAGGTTGTAGCTGACGCCGTTCGCCGATCCCGTGCCGGGCTTTCCGATGTCAATCGCCCCAACGGTTCGTTCATGTTTCTTGGCCCGACGGGAGTCGGTAAAACGGAGTTGTGTAAAGCGCTTGCCGAAGTTCTCTTCGACAGTAGTGACGCGTTGGTGCGTATTGATATGTCGGAATTCATGGAGAAACATTCGGTAGCGCGACTCATTGGCGCTCCGCCTGGATATGTAGGTTACGAAGAGGGCGGCTATCTGACCGAAAAGATTCGTCGCAAGCCCTATTCGTTGATTCTACTGGATGAGATCGAGAAGGCGCATGCTGATGTGTTCAATATTCTGTTGCAGATAATGGATGATGGGCGATTGACCGATGGACACGGGCGCACGGTCGATTTTCGTAACACCGTGATGGTGATGACTTCCAACCTTGGCTCTGAAGCCATTCAAGCGTTGACCGAAGCGGGTGACGTTCAAGCGATCAAAAGCACGGTAATGGGAGTAGTCAGACAGCACTTCAGGCCCGAGTTCATCAACCGAGTGGACGACATCGTCGTGTTCCATCCGTTGTCCAAAGACGACGTTCGACAGATTGCCGGGATTCAGTTGGAAATACTGCGGGAGCGTCTCAGGGAGCAGGAGCTCGACATCAAGCTATCCGACCAGGCAGTCACAGACCTCGTCGAGGAAGGCTACGATCCCGTTTACGGGGCGAGGCCACTTAAGCGGGTAATTCGCAAGCGCATAGAAAACCCGTTGGCGAGCAGGTTGCTGTCAGGCGATTTTTGCAACGGCGATGTCATTGAAGTTAGCGTTCTCGATGGGCGTTTCGAGTTCCAAAAGCAGGCCTGAAAACTATTGTATATATATACAGTATCCACTAAGATCTGTTCAGCACGCAACGGCCATAACAGACATGTACAACATTCCTGAATCCTTGCCGTTATTTAGCGAACTCGAACCCGTTCGCGACGCCGACGTCTATCCTTTGAAAAGAGATCGTTCGTCGACACGCGATCGTTCGTTGACACGGGATCGTTCGTTAAAACGCGATCGTTCGTTAAACCACCATCTCCGGGCCGCCCGCCGCCTTTCGAGGGTGGTGCGCAAACATCCGGACTATTCCAAAGAACAGACTCGGGTCGGGCAAGCTGTTTGCCAACACCTGATCGCTTTGTTAGCAGAGCCTGCGCGGGAGCCAACCGACTCAACCTGAGGATAATGGTCCGCGGATCGCGGATAGGGAACCGGGCACGAAACGAATAAAAAGACCGTGGTCGAGACTTAACACACCCGCGTTTCCGTTTTAACATTCTGATCCCGGTCCGGGATAATGTTCAATTTGTGAAACCTTCACTGGGAGTCCGGCGAAGGTCGACATACTATCCCCCTCCCGATGAGAGGGGCTTAAGGCTTCATGATTACCAAATGCCTGTTTCCCGTTGCCGGATACGGTACCCGGTTCCTGCCGGCGACCAAGGCGATGCCCAAGGAAATTTTGCCAATACTGGACAAACCCCTGGTGCAATACGGGGTCGAAGAGGCGTTGGCGGCCGGGTTGACCAATATCGGCTTCGTCACGGGACGAGGCAAACGTGCGATAGAAGACCATTTCGATATCAGCTACGAACTCGAGCATCAAATCGCCGGCACCGGCAAGGAAAAAGCGCTGGAAGGTATTCGCGAGTTGATTGAGAAGTGTACGTTTTCCTACACCCGGCAAATTGAGATGAAGGGTCTCGGCCACGCGATCTTGACGGGACGAACGGTGATTGGCGATGAGGCTTTCGGGGTCGTACTCGCCGATGACCTTTGTTTCGGAGAAGGAGAAGGTGTGTTGGGGCAGATGGTGGCTCTGTTCAACCAGTTTCGCTGCAGCGTGATTGCCATCGAAGAGGTGCCGGCTGATCAAACCCACAACTACGGAATCATTGTCGGGGAAAAGATCAGTGATAATATTTTTCGAGTTACCGATATGGTGGAAAAACCTGCGCCAAAAGATGCACCCTCAAATCTTGCGATTATTGGACGTTACATATTGACGCCGGATATTTTCGAGATTTTGGAAAAAACGGAACCGGGCGTCAACGGAGAGGTACAGATCACCGATGCGTTGTTGCAACAATCCCGATCGGGATGCGTGATTGCCTACAAATTCAAAGGTAGACGGTTCGATTGCGGTTCGGTTGCCGGGTTTGTTGAGGCCACCAATTTTTGTTATGAGCAGAAGTATCTGAAAGCCGACTAGCCCGGATATTGCAGGGACCTTACAAGAGCCCGCAGAGTTTTGAGTGAGAGATCGTGGTCGTCTTGGCGGCCGCGAGATCCAACCAGAAACTGCGAAGGCGCATCAACGACACTTCGAGCATATTCCAAAGTTAGAAATCTTCTAATGATTTCAGAATGTTAACCCTCATATGCGCCGA
>Ga0114949_10000761_pt1 | contig 18390 bp, 19 predicted proteins | sample N074metaG_FD_83505 | JGI IMG/M metagenome (GOLD analysis project Ga0114949, IMG submission 83505) | Deep subsurface microbial communities from Kermadec Trench to uncover new lineages of life (NeLLi) - N074 metaG | ecosystem: Environmental > Aquatic > Marine > Ocean trench > Sediment | place...
GCTTGACCGTAGAGCCCTTGACATGGAAATAAACGTTGGAGCCAAGACAGTCGTGCGGCGCCACACCGTCTCGCTGTTGTAGCTCCCACGCACGCGCAGAATAACGGTACGGTTTCGACGTCAGCGCACCAACTGGACAAAGATCGATGACATTGCCCGATAGTTCCGAACGCATGGCCTTGGCGATATAGGTGCCGATTTCCATGTTTTCACCACGACCCGTAGCACCGAGCTCTCGCAGCCCAGCAATTTCCTCGCCAAAACGCACGCATCGGGTGCAATGAATACACCGCGTCATATCGGTTTGTACCAGCGGCCCAATATCCCTGTCCCGCACCACTCTTTTACGCTCCGCGTACCGTGATATGTCGCTGCCGTAGCCCATCGCCAAATCTTGCAACTCACACTCACCACCTTGATCACAGATCGGACAGTCCAGGGGGTGATTGATAAGCAGAAACTCCATCGTCGAGCGCTGTGCGTCGAGCGCGCACTCCGATCGGGTAAATACCTTCATTCCATCCATTACCGGAGTGGCGCAGGCGGGCAGCGGCTTGGGCGCACGCTCGACTTCGACCAAGCACATGCGGCAATTCGCGGCCACGCTAAGATGTTTGTGATAACAGAATCTTGGAATATAGATCCCCGCCGCATCGGTTGCCTCGATCAGCATCGCGCCCTTGCGCGCCGGAATGCTGCGGCCGTCGACTTCGATTGTTAGTTGGTCCTCGCTCATATTCCGCCCGCTTTGCCTAAGCCACCGATTTCGGGGCATCGTTCAAAATACTTGTCCCACAGTCGATATAGTGCTCAAACTCGACCCTGAAATGTTTAATAAAACTGCGCACCGGCATCGCCGCGGCGTCACCCAGCGCGCAGATGGTGCGCCCTTCAATCTTGGCCGCGACATCATCGAGCTTATCCAGATCCTCAGGCATACCCTGGCCTTCGACGATGCGCGTTAACATGCGATAAAGCCAACCGGTCCCCTCACGACACGGCGTACATTGGCCGCACGACTCGGCATAATAAAAGCGCGATATACGACGTAGTAGCTGGACCATATCGGTAGAGTCGTCGATCACGATAACCGCACCCGAACCCAACATCGACCCCGCGGCTGATATCGAATCGTAGTCCATATCGATCGTCCACGCCGTCTCCGCGGTCAATACCGGCACCGACGAGCCGCCGGGGATCACGGCCTTCAATTCGTGGCCGTCGCGCACCCCACCGGCAAGCGCGAGCAAATCCTTGAACGATGTACCCAATGGGATCTCGAAGTTACCCGGATTGTTGACATGCCCGCTTACTGAAAAGATTTTCGTACCCCCATTATTCTCTTTGCCAAGCTCGGCAAACCATTCCGGTCCCTTACGCAAGATGGTCGGTACTGACGCCAATGATTCGGTATTATTGATCGTTGTCGGCTTGCCATAGAGGCCGTATCCCGCGGGAAATGGCGGCTTGAATCTGGGCAAGCCCTTTTTGCCCTCCAGCGATTCCAGCAGCGCGGTCTCTTCTCCACAAATATAGGCGCCTGCACCAAGGTGATTATAAATATTGATCGCAACACCCGAACCAAGAATATTTGGTCCTAAATAGCCATTCTCGTACGCCTCGAATAAGGCGCGCTCAAACCGCCGGCAAGGCTCGTCCATAAATTCACCGCGCATATAATTGTAACCAATACTCGCGCCGATCGCGTACGCAGCGATGGCAATGCCCTCGACCAGCGCGTGGGGGTTAAAGCGCAGGATGTCCCGATCCTTACAGGTGCCGGGCTCGGCTTCATCCGAGTTACAGATGATATATTTTTGCACGTCGGCGCCGCGCGGCATGAAACTCCACTTAACCCCGGTCGGGAAACCCGCCCCGCCGCGTCCACGCAAGCCAGATGCTTTTATTTGCTCGATTATTTCCTCTGGCGGTACCTTATCGCGAACAATTCGTTCCCACGCCTCGTAACCGCCAATCTTGCGATACGTCTCTAACGACCACGGTTCGTCGTAGCGAAGCGTTTCGAAGCAAGTCAGATTGAGTTCAACACGACTCATTTCAGTTGCGCCAATATTTCGTCGATCTTGTCCACGGTCAAGTTCTCATGATAAACGTGATCGACCATTAACATCGGAGCCCCGCAGCACGCCGCGAGGCATTCTTCTTCGAGTTTTAAATATATGCGTCCGTCGGCGGTCGACTCGCCGATCTTGATGCCCAAGGATTGCTCGACATGGCCGACGATGGCGTCGCTACCGCGAAGCATGCACGACAGGTTCGTACAAATGGAGAGGCTATGCCGTGCGACCGGTTTGGTCTCGAACATCGAGTAAAAACTCGCGACCTCATAAACCGCAATTCGTGGCATATCGAGGTAGTCAGCCACAACATTCATCAATTCTTCGGTCAAAAATCCTTTATTTTCGTGTTGCATTTCGTGCAACGCCGTCAGCACTGCGGAGCGTTTTTGGTCGCTCGGGTATTTTTCCAAAGCGCGGTCGATTGTTGCGCGGGCATGCGCTGATAATTTCCTTGCTTGCGTGGTCATCTTCAAACTGCCTGGCTAACGATCGATTTCGCCAAAAACAATGTCCATCGTGCCAATAATGGCGACAACATCGGCCAACATGTGACCCTTGACCATCTCGTTCATCGCGGCCAAATGTGCAAAACCCGGGGCCCGGATTTTAAGTCTGTAAGGTTTATTAGCGCCGTCCGACACCAGGTAGACCCCAAACTCCCCTTTAGGCGCCTCAACCGTCGCGTAGACTTCGCCCGCAGGCGTGCAATAGCCCTCGGTAAACAACTTGAAGTGGTGAATCAGCGATTCCATATCGCCTTTCATCTCGCCTCTTTTTGGCGGGGCTACCTTGTGATCGTCGATCATTACCGGACCAGGATTGTCGCGCAACCAATTCACGCATTGCTTAATAATCCGCGCAGATTGGCGCATCTCCTCCACCCGCACGAGGTAACGATCATAGCAATCACCGTTAACGCCGACCGGTATATCAAAATCAACATCGCGATAGACCGCGTAGGGCTGCTTCTTGCGCAGATCCCATTCGACGCCCGAACCACGCAGCATCGGACCGGTGAATCCCAGTGCGATCGCGCGCTCTGGCGCAACGATACCGATATCGACCGTGCGCTGCTTCCAGATCCGATTGTCCGTTAGCAGCGTCTCGTAGTCGTCTACGCAACCGGGAAATCGATCGACGAAGGATTCGATGAAATCAAGCAACCCCCCTTGTCGGTTCTCATTGAGCTTGGCCACCTCCTTTTCGCTATGCCATTTCGAGGCTGTATAGTGCGGCATCTGCGCCGGCAAATCGCGATAGACCCCGCCGGGTCGATAATAAGTTGCGTGCATTCGCGTGCCCGATACCGCTTCGTAACAATCCATGAGATCTTCGCGCTCACGAAAGCAATATAGGAGTATTGTCATCGCGCCGATGTCGAGGCCGTGCGCGCCTAGCCACAAGAGATGGTTCAGAATTCGCGTAATTTCGTCGAACATGACCCGAATGTATTGTGCCCGCACCGGCGGGGTAACTCCCAGCAGCTTTTCGATGGCGAGAACATAGGCGTGTTCGTTACACATCATCGACACGTAATCGAGGCGATCCATGTAACCAATGGTTTGGTTATAGGGCTTGTATTCGGCCAGCTTTTCGGTCGCACGATGGAGCAATCCGATGTGCGGATCGGCATGCTCGATCACCTCGCCGTCCATTTCCAAAATCAACCTCAGCACGCCGTGAGCCGCTGGATGTTGCGGACCAAAGTTCAACGTCATGTTGCGAATTTCAGGCATCGGATTCGCTCCCCCGCGACGGCTGGGAAGTTCTTTCGTCGTCGCGGATCACACGCGGCACGAGGACCCGATTCTCGATCGTTACCGGTTGATAAATGACCCGTTTTTTATCCAGGTCGTAGCGAACCTCGACATGACCTACAAGCGGGAAATCCTTGCGAAACGGGTGGCCGATAAATCCGTAATCGGTGAGGATCCGACGCAGATCCGGATGCGAATCGAAAAGAATGCCAAAGAGATCGAACGCCTCACGCTCGTACCACTCGGCCGATGGCCAAATCTCGACGATCGAGTCAATTCTAGGCGGTTCATCCCGCAAATAGGCCTTGAGCCTGATCCGACAATTGTGCCGCAGCGACAACAAATGGTAGACGACCGCAAACCGACCTGGGGTAGCCTCCGGGAGTTTGGCATCCAACTCGCTGACGCCGCGGCTAAAGCCGGAATCTGAGGCCGAGTTGGTCTGCCAATCCGCCTGTCCAAATGACAGGTAATCGACCCCCGCCAGATCCGAAAGTTGATCGAACGCGAGTTCATCGGTGTCGCGCAGCGTTCGCGCTACCGAGACGATTTCGTCGGCAACTACGATGGCTGTCAGTTCACCGCGTGCAACGCTATGAGATACCAGCGCCGAGCCCAGGCGCCCAGTGATTAAATCGACTAATTTTTCGATCTTGGGGTCCATCATGGAATGGATGCGATCTTCTACCGATCAATCGTACGGCTGCGCTTTATCTTTTTTTGCAACTGTAAAATACCGAACAACAGTGCTTCGGCCGTCGGCGGGCAACCGGGAACATATATGTCGACCGGCACGATGCGATCGCAGCCACGAGTAACGGCGTACGAATAGTGATAATAGCCGCCGCCGTTGGCACACGAACCCATGGAGATCACCCATTTGGGTTCGGTCATTTGGTCATACACTTTGCGCAGCGCCGGGGCCATCTTGTTGACCAAGGTCCCGGCTACGATCATCACATCTGCTTGCCGTGGACTCCCGCGGAATACCACCCCGAAGCGATCGAGGTCATAACGCGATGTACCGGCGTGCATCATTTCGACAGCACAACAGGCCAAACCAAAGGTCATAGGCCACAGCGATCCCGTCCTGGCCCAATTGATAACGGTGTCGACATTTGTCGTGAAAAATCCCTGTTCTAATGACGGCGCTACTCCCATTCTAGCGCCCCCTTTTTCCATTCATAGATGAAACCGACGACAAGAAGCCCCAGAAATATCATCATGGCAACAAAACCGAACAGTCCGATTTTGTCTAACACCACCGCCCATGGAAATAGGAACGCAATTTCCAAGTCGAAGATAATAAATAGAATCGCCACCAAATAATAACGGACGTCGAACCTCATGCGAGCGTCTTCAAAAGCCTCGAACCCACATTCATACGGCGAAGATTTTTCCGCATCGAATTTGCGGATGTTGAGGATCGTCCCCACCCCATAGCTGGCCGCCAGCGACGCCGCCCCGATGACGGTGCTAACGATCAAGAAGATCAAAATCGGAAGATATAACTCTAACAAGGTATCATTTCCTACCAACGATCCATTCAATCCGCCGCGCGGTCGTATTGTACCCGATTGCACCGCTCAATGGTGCCCTTCGCAGCGCCGCGACTTACGCCCGAATACTCGCGATCCACGGATTCAGCGGGCCGCACTATTCGATGGTGCCGATGGCCGGAGTCGAACCGGCACGCCTTGCGGCACTGCCCCCTCAAGACAGCGTGTCTACCAATTCCACCACATCGGCTTGCTTTAAAATTCGCATCGATCGCTGCAAAAAATGGCGGCGCAAAACAGCGCTACATAATACGCAATGCATGGCCTCGCTGCCAGAGCAGATTACTCTGGAATATCAGGCAAATCGTCGGGTGCAGACCCCGACGGCAGCGCGGGAAAATCGAGTTCAGGGGCATCGATCACTGCTGCCGGCACCTCGATCTGATCGACGATGCTCTGCGGCGCGATCACTTGACCAGAAAGATACGCCAGCAAAAAACTGTTGGCGAAAAAAATAAAGGCGAGAAACGCTGTGGTTCGGGTTAAAAATGAGGCCGAGCCACGCGCCCCAAACACAGTCGAAGAAGCGCCACTGCCAAAGGCCGCACCGGCCGTTGCCCCGGCCCCTTGTTGCAGCAAAATAATCGCAATAATCGACAGGCCTAAGGCAATGTGAAACACCAATAAAATGGTTTGCATATTAAAACTCCGCGCGCTCCGGTGGACCGCGGCTCAGGCCCGCGGTACCGACACGCATATACGTAAAAAATCTTCCGCGTTAAGCGACGCGCCGCCAATCAAGCCGCCATCGATATTCATCATCCGAAACAGATCGGCGGCATTATCGGGCTTGACGCTGCCGCCGTACAGTATGCGCGTCGCCTCGGCAACGACCGGGTCGGTGGCCGCTATTGTCGAACGAATAAATTCGTGGACGGCCTCGGCCTGCGCCGGAGTCGCGGTCTCACCGGTGCCAATCGCCCATACGGGTTCATAGGCGATAACGGCATTGTTGAATACCGCAGGTCCACCTTCGGCCTCCATGACGGCGCTCAGTTGGGCCGCTATTACTGCATTCGTCGCGCCGCGATGGCGCTCGTCGTGCGTCTCCCCGACACAAATTATCGGCACCAGCCCCGCGTCCGTCACTGCGATCGCTTTAGCCGCGACGGCCGTATTGGAATCACCAAACAGGTGCCGACGCTCGGAATGACCGACAATCACGAAACGGCAGCCGGCCTCGGCTAGCATCGCAGCGGACGTCTCGCCGGTGTAGGCACCGTGCCTAAACTCCGAGACTGTCTGTGCCCCCAATCCTACGTCGCCGCCGGCGAGTTCGGCCGCCGCCGCCCGCAGGAGCAGATGCGGCGGACAAATCACGATATCCACTGCAGAGACCTTAGCTGCACCGCTCGCGACCGCATGCGCAAGTTCGCGCGCGAATGCGACACTGCCGTGCATTTTCCAGTTTCCAACAACCAGCGGACGGCGGTCCGAATTCATACGCTAAATTCCCTGCAAATGAGGTCAAAAACGGCGGCAAATACTAGCCCGCATGACGTGCCAGATCAATGTGCCCTCAACTGTACCTTAAATGACCTGCGGATTTTCTTCGCTCGCTTATGAAGATGTCCGTCCAATCCCATAGATTATGCGATCACCACCGGTAGTAGTGCGACATGTGAGCTAGGCGGACGCCCGCACGAATGCACATATTGAACGCAAAGGGCAGGTGTCACAGAGCGGTTTCTTCCTGCATAGCGCCTTGCCATGGGCAATAATCAGTGCGTGAAACTGGGCAAAAACCCGAGCCCCGCCGCCTAATTCGCGTTCCACCGTTGCGCGCAAGCTGTCGTAAGCGTCGCCACCATCGGTAATGCCGATCCGGGCAAAAAACCGCCGGGTGTAGGAATCAACGACGAAAACGTCGCGGTCCAACGCGTACAGGAGAATGTCATCCGCCGTTTCCATGCCGACACCGTTGACGCCCAACAAGGCATCGCGCAAGCGCCCCGTTTCCCAACTCGACAGCGCCATAACACCACCGCAATTGTGCAGCCACCGACAAAGATTCTGCAACCGTCGCGCCTTTAGATTGAAATATCCCGCGGGTCGGATGAGGGCTGCAAGGTCCGGCTCGGGCAGTCGCAACATGTGCGTTAAACTTAAAACGTCGGCCGCGACCAAATTGGCCAGCGCTTTTTCCACATTTGACCACGCGGTATTCTGGGTCAGTATCGCGCCAACCATCACCTCGAACGGTGAATCGCCTGGCCACCAGTCTTGCTGACCGTAGTGATCCCGCAACGCCGAATAGAGCCGTGGAAACGTCGGCTTTTCGGTCGGACTAGGTTGCGTGATGCGCACGCGTTTCACCGGCCGCACTGGAGATTTTTTTGACCGCCCCAAGATAAGGCTTCATAGAATTCAAGGAATAGATCAGCGCCGGCCGATCGGCTGAGAAACACGTGCTAAGGGTCCGCGCCAAAATAACGTCACCTTACCTCTAGCCCGCTCCATCGCGCCGGGCGGCGTCGCTCGTCGGTTAAATAGCAAGCTATTCACCTTCGTCGCGCATTGCCACGCGGGTGCCTCAACGCCCATAAACGAGCCTTATTTTGGCGCCAACCCTAAGCAGACCGTCGGCCATTCGCACGCAACGATGGCCACCATCTGACAAATCACCACGACTCGGCTTCAATGTTGGCGGCTCTTGGTGAAATTGACCAAGCGATAAAGGTCGGTAAGCATTATGCCTTTAACCTCAAAGTAGGCACCGGCCTTCAAATCACGCGGCAACATGATATTCCCGAAGCGCGAACGAATAAGGCGGCTCACCTGACACCCTTGCGACTCCCACAACCGTCGAATCTCGCGATTGCGGCCCTGACGCACAACGCAATAATACCAGCGGTTCGCACCCCGGCCGCCGCGCTTCACCACGTCTTCAAAGGCATAGGTTTCGCCATCGATCTCTACCCCGCGGGTTAATTTAGAGAGGGTCCCAACGCTAACGTCACCGAACACTCGAACGGCATATTCGCGGTCGATCTCATGGCGCGGGTGCATTAGCCGGTGGGCCAATTCTCCGTTGTCGGTAAAGAGCAATAATCCGCTGGTGTTGATATCAAGGCGTCCAACACTGACCCACCGGATATCGTCTTTTTTTGGCAGCAAGGCATGCGCGGTCGGCCGTCCACGCGGATCGCGTAGCGTACAAATAACCCCTTCAGGCTTGTGCAGCGCGAGGACCCGCGCGCTAGCGGTCTTGGCCCGCAAATGCAATGGCTTACCATCAAGCATGATCCGATCGGCGCTCACCACTTTGGCACCCAATTCCGCGCGCCGACCGTTGACGGCCAAGCGACCGGCGACAATCCATTTTTCGATCTCACGCCTGGATCCGTAGCCAGCGTTTGCCAGAACCTTGTGCAGACGCTTAGCGTCCAGTAGCCCCCGCGCCATGTGTTATAGCACCGGGGCAACCGTCGCGGCAACGTGGGATTTGCGCGCGCTACCAGGCAACTAGCCGTTCCCCGTCGACGCAAACGTTGCAGTCTCGCTTTCGCTTTCGGTATCGCTTTCGGTATCGCTTTCGGTATCGGGTTCAGATTCGATCCCGGCAAATAGATCGGGATTTATCTCGTCGACATCTTCGATCCCGGCAAATAGATCGGCATTTATGTCGTCGACATCGGTGAGATCGGCGAGGCTTGGGAGTTGTGCCAGCGATGAGAGGTTAAAATAATCGAGAAATTGTTTGGTCGTCGCATAGACGGCGGGTTTTCCTGGGACGTCTCGATGGCCGACAATCCGTACCCACTCACGCTCCAGCAGAGTCCGAATAATATTCGTGCTGACTGCTACGCCGCGAATATTCTCAATTTCACCCCGCGTAATGGGTTGCCGGTAGGCGATAATAGCCAGCGTCTCCAACAACGCCCGCGAATACCGTGGACGCCGTTCATCCCACAGACGACTGATCCACTCGGAGACTTCGGCACGGGCCTGAAATCGATAGCCGCTTGCAACCTGCACGAGTTCGATGCCGCAGTAACGATAATCGTTTTCGAGCTCCTCCAGCACGGTGCTAACTGCCTCGCGACTGGGCGCCTCATTGCCATCGTCATCGAATAATTGACAGAGTCGATCAAATCCGACAGGAGCGACGGCGACCATTATCGCCGCTTCCAGAATTTGTTTAAGCTTTTCGATTTCCATTACGGTGCAGGCGATCTCATTGCGTTATCAGAAATACGGGCTACAACTCTGGCGGTCTTAAAATGAGGGCTATGCATGAAGCCGGTTTTAGTCATTTCAACCGCAATTTCGAGGTAAATAGCGGTGCTCTATAATTTAACGATAAGCTGGGGATCCGACGGCAAATAGCCGGTTGCGCCGTAATGCAAACGTCTTAACAAGTCCGGCAGAGTCATGCGACGAGCTTGACGTAAATCGGTCCACGGTCATTATTTTGCACCATCTCAATGAGGGATTCTTTAAGTAATTCCAATATTGCGATGAGCGTTACCACGACACCCGCTTTGCCCTCTTGCACGGTGAAAAGGTCAGTAAATGAGGTAAAGCTATCGCGACACGCACGCTCCAACACCAATGCCATACGCTCTCTCACCGATAAGTGCTCACGCTGCACCCGGTGATCGGTAAACAATTCCGCACGACTCAAAACGTCGCGAAACGCATCCAATAACGCGTCTAGCGCCACTTCCGGTGGTTCTTGCTCGCGGCCTTCAGGCTCGAACACGACGACGACTTTATGGAGCTCACGTTCCAATCGAGGTAGCGCATCGAGATCTTCAGTGGCTTTTTTATAGCGTTCATATTCCTGTAGTCGACGGACCAGTTCAGCCCGAGGGTCATCTTCTTCCACGTCCTCCGGCGGCGGTCGTGGTAACAACATGCGCGACTTTATCTCCGCCAGCAACGCCGCCATTACCAGATATTCGGCCGCCAATTCAAGATTGATCTCCTGCATTAAATCGATATATTGCATGTATTGTTCGGTGACGTTCGCCACGGGTATCTCGAGGATATCGAGATTTTGTCGCCGGATGAGATACAACAGTAAATCAAGCGGGCCCTCAAACGCCTCGAGGAAAACTTCCAGTGCGTCTGGTGGGATGTAGAGATCCTTGGGTGGTTCATTAATTGGCGTACCCTGGACCACCGCAAAGGGCATCTCGCGCTGCAGTGGCCGCCGGGTTTGTTCCACTAAATCGGCGGGCTCGGGCATCAGACGCCCCCTCAACGGTAAAGCAGATTCATTGCTTGGCGGACTTCGTCCAAGGTGTCACGCGCCGCCTCCCGCGCGGTCTCGCAACCTTCATCGATTATCGCCTGCACACTATCGGGATCCGCTAGAAACTCCGCACGTCGCTCCCTGATCGGCGCTTGTTCGGCCAATATGGCATCGATAATCGGTTGCTTACAATCGAGGCACCCAATCGACGCGCTACGGCAACCCTTGTCGGCCCAATCCTTAATCTCCTGATCGGAATACACCTCATGGAAGCGCCATACCGGACACTTGCCCGGATCTCCCGGATCGGACCGTCTAACCCGCGCGGGATCGGTCGGCATCGTACGCACCTTCCGTTCCACCGATTCTGGTGGTTCGCGCAGACCGATAGTGTTGTTGTAGGACTTGGACATCTTTTCACCGTCTAAACCCGGCATCTTGGATTCCAGCGTCAGCAGTGCTTGGGGCTCCGGCAGAATGACCTTACCACCCCCTTCGAGGTAGCCGAGTAAACGCTCGCGGTCGCCGAGCGAGATATTTTGCTGCGACTCAAGAAACGCGCGTCCCTTTTCCAGGGCTTCTGTGTCCCCGTTTTGTTGATAGCTGCGTTGGATTTCAAAATAGAGCTTGGCGTTTTTCTTACCCATTTTTCGCGCCGCGGCTTCGGCCTTTTCTTCAAATCCTGGTTCTCGACCGTAGAGATAATTAAACCGTCGCGCTACCTCGCGCGACATTTCGATATGCGCGACTTGGTCTTCTCCGACCGGGACATATCCAGCGCGGTAGATCAGAATGTCGGCCGTTTGCAGCAATGGGTAACCCAAGAACCCGTAGGTCGAAAGATCTCGCTCTTTCAGTCTGTCCTGTTGATCCTTGTAGCTGGGGACGCGCTCGAGCCAACTAATTGGGGTAATCATCGACAGCAGCAAATGTAGCTCGGCGTGCTCGGGGACCCGCGACTGAATGAAAATAGTCGCCTCGCCTGGGTTAATGCCGACCGCTAACCAATCGACAACAATATCGAAGACACTGGCACTGATCCCCGCCGTGTCCTCGTAATCCGTGGTTAGAGCATGCCAGTCGGCGATGAAGAAAAAGCACTCGTATTCGTGTTGTAACGTAATCCAATTCTTGAGGACGCCATGGTAGTGCCCGAGGTGGAGCTGCCCCGTCGGGCGCATTCCCGAGAGCACCCGCCTATTCGCTGTTGTAGTCACGATCGATCAGGCCGTCCACAATGAGTTTTGGTGACAGCCGAATGACTCGAAGCGGCGCCCGTTAAACGACGGGATGTAATTCGTTTTGTATGCATAATTATTGCGCTGAGCATTATCCCAGCGCCGCACGTGTAAAGCAAAAAGAGCCCGGTACAATTGCGCGAGGCGCGCTAGCGCCCGTTGTGTCTAACCGCTAAATTCGGCTAACACACTGGCGCTCACGAAGCCTCAAGATCGAGCAAATGGTCGATAGCGCCCAGCCCCTTTCGCACCAGTACAGGATCGCCGGAAGATAGGTCGATAACCGTCGTCGGCTCGACCCCGCCGGGGCCAGCGTCAAGAAACAATTCGACCCGACGCCCGAGGTGTTGCTGGACCTCATCAGGGTCCGCTAACGGCGTTTCCCCCGAATCATCATAGGCCGTAGCGCTCAGCATCGGTGTTCCGAGCGCCTGCAATAGCGTAGTGCTCACTCGATGGCGCGGGATCCGTAGACCAATGGCCTTGCGCTTGGGATCGTGTAGTCGACGCGGCAGCTCGCGAGTCGCTTGGAGAATGAAGGTATAAGGTCCAGGCGTTAGTGATTTGATTAACCGGTAGCACGCGTTATCGACTCTCGCAAATGTCGCAAGCTCCGACAAATCACGGCAAACTAAGGTCAAATAGTGTTGCTTGCCCATTTGGCGGATCGCGCGTATCCGTTGCACCGCACCATGCGACTCCAACGCACAACCGAGCGCGTAACATGAATCCGTGGGATACACGATCACGCCACCGGCGCGAAGTGAATCACAGGCTAATTCGATCAAACGCGCCTGCGGATGCGTGGGATGAACTTCAACTCTCATGGATACACTTCATGACCGCTCAGCGGACAACTAAAATCGGACGCCGGAACGGAGACGCAAAAAATGCAGCAGCCTAACCGATGGAACGCGTTGGCGCCACACTACGTCGCTCTTGCTAGATTCGTAAAGCCCATTAGCACGTGGCCGCGACGCATCCTGTCGACACGAACCATGGCACGCAATCGTCCCCCCAGTGGGGCCTTCCACCTCCGTTGCTTGGCGGTTAGCGGTGTGTTCCGGTACGCTAGCCCAAAATATCGTTAACGTCACGACCGCACCAATGCTGCTGTGATGCCAGTAGGCCGCTTGATTTGCCGGTTTAAGAGGAGCTTCGACCAATGTTATATGCGATGATTTGGGAAGATGTCACCGATAGCCTCGCCCTGCGTACCTCGGCGCGACCGGCACACCTTCGCCGGGTCCGGCAACTCCTTGATGAAGGTCGTCTCGTGCTCGGAGGTCCGTTCCCGGCGGTCGAGGCGGCGGACCCAGGTGCGGCCGGATATACCGGCAGCCTGATTGTGGCCGAATTTCCGTCGTTAGTCGACGCCGAGCAATGGATTAATGACGATCCCTACATGGCAGTTGGAGTGATCAAAAATTTGACGGTAAAGCCCTTTAAGCAAGTTGTTCCATGAGCGCCGTCGGACCCACCTCGACCCGAATTGAGCGGCTCACCGCGGCGATCGAAGCCACGCTTTCACCCACGTCGCTTGAAATTATCGATGAGGGTCACTTACACACCGGTCACGTCGGCGCCAAAAGCGGCAAGGGTCATTTCCAGGTGAAAATCGTGTCCGCACACTTTAGCGGACTTCCCTTAGTTCAGCGGCATCGCCTGGTATACGCCGCTGTCGGCGAATTGATGGAAAGCGATATCCACGCGCTGCGCATTGACGCCATCGCCCCCAGTGAGCGCACGGACCAATAATAGCCGTCACCGTTTTAATGACCAAACTGAAAAAACCGCGACGGATATGGTGCTCGAACGACGGGGAGTCGACACTATACTGCGGGGATCACCTGGCCCTAATGAAGGAGCTACCGGATGCATCCTTCGACTGTATTTGGACCGATCCGCCGTACTTCCTCTCAAACGGTGGGACAACCTGCGTCGCTGGGCGACGAACCAGCGTCAACAAGGGCCAGTGGGACCGCAGCCAAGGGGTCGAAAGCGACCACGCTTTCAATCTTGAGTGGCTGGAACAATGCTATCGCTTACTCACTCCGGCCGGCACCATATGGGTCAGTGGGACGCTCCACGTCTACCTGAGCGTTGGCATGGCGTTGCAGCAGCTCGGTTATCGTCTGCTTAACGACATCGTGTGGGAGAAGCCAAACCCGCCGCCAAACCTTGGCTGCCGCTGCTTCACCCATGCCACGGAAATACTGTTATGGGCGACCAAGGCAGCCAAGGGAAGCCGCCACCGCTACACATTTAACTATCAGGAGATGAAGCAACGTAACGATAACCGCCAGATGAAAAATGTCTGGCGCTTTGCCACCGCCGGCAGCAGCGAAAAACGCCACGGCAAACACCCGACGCAGAAACCGATCGCGTTGATCGAGCAATGTTTGAGCGCGAGCACCATGCCCGGCGATCGAATATTCGATCCGTTCGCTGGTTCGGCTTCGACTGGGGTTGCGGCGTTCAATCTCGGGCGCCGCTTTGTTGGTTGCGAAATCGATACTCAATTCGCTCGCCTGGCATGCAAGCGCCTTCGTGCTGCTGATGCCCAAACGCGCTCGGTCTCCGTGTCATGAGTTCGGCAACACTCGAACTAACCTGTGAACTTATTCGACGACCGTCGCTAACGCCCGACGACGCCGGCTGCCTGGACATCATTGCTGCACGGCTGCGACCATTAGGATTTCGCATCGAGTTTATGCCGTTTGCTGAAGTCAATAACCTGTGGGCAACTCGCGGGCATGGCGCACCCATATTCACGTTCGCCGGGCATACCGATGTGGTACCTACAGGTGATCGAAGTGCGTGGACCTCAGACCCATTCGCTGCCGAAATCCGCGATGGCTATCTTTATGGACGCGGGGCCGCCGATATGAAAGGGAGTCTGGCCGCCATGATTACAGCCATTGAGCGGTTTCTTGGCGACGACGGGCAACACCAAGGAACACTGAGCCTGCTGCTTACCTCGGACGAGGAAGGCATGGCAACGCATGGCACAGCGAAGGTAGTCGAAACACTACGGGCGCGCGGAGATGAAATTACCTGGTGTCTGGTGGGCGAGCCGAGTAGCCATTCGACCCTAGGCGACACTATTCGCAATGGTCGACGCGGTTCTCTGAACGGCCGCGTAGTCGTACATGGCATCCAGGGCCACGTCGCCTACCCCGATGCCGCTAGCAATCCCATTACGCTCGCGCTCCCAGCACTGGCGGAGTTAACTCGGCAGGTGTGGGACCAAGGCAATGAATTTTATCCCCCGACATCTTTTCAGATATCCAATATCGCGTCCGGCACCGGCGTGGAGAATGTGATCCCCGCAGTCCTAGAGGCGCGATTCAACTTTCGCTTCTGCTCCGAAAGCACGGTCGATGAGCTCCAGCGCCGCACGATTTCAATCCTGGATGCACACGGATTGGACTACACCATTGAATGGCACCTGTCCGGAGATGCGTTTTTGACGGTCGGCGGCAAACTGTTCGATGCGGTGTCGTCAGCTATCCACGATGTACTCAACGTGGATGTGCAACCATCAACTGGCGGCGGCACGTCCGACGGGCGCTTTATCGCCCCGACGGGCGCCGAGGTCGTCGAATTCGGCCCTATAAACGCGACTATCCACAAAATCGACGAATGTGTTGCGCAAGACGATCTCGACCGTTTGTCGCAAACCTACGAGACGATTTTAGTTCGCTTACTGCGAAATTAGCCCTCCCTGGCGCGACCGGCCCGGCGTCGAAACGTCCCCGCTAACCCCCAGCCTGCGCGGTCGATGGATCGAACTGCTGTTCCTCGGTTGATCCGGTCAGCGCGGTCACTGACGAACGTCCGCCCTGAATAACGGTCGTGACGTCGTCAAAGTAGCCCGCGCCGACTTCCTGCTGATGACTCGCAAAGGTATAGCCGCGATCCGCGGCCGCGAATTCCCGCTCCTGAACCATTTCCACGTAGGCGGTCATGCCCTTGCGGACATACTCGTGGGCGACGTCGAACATGTTGTACCACATGCTATGGATACCAGCGAGCGTAATGAATTGGTACTTATATCCCATCGCCCCAAGTTCTCGTTGGAATTTAGCAATCGTGGCGTCGTCCAGGTTCTTTTTCCAGTTAAACGACGGCGAGCAATTATAGGCCAAGAGCTGGTCCGGGTATTGCGCGCGAACAGCCTCGGCGAAACGTTTTGCTTCGTCGAGATCCGGCACCGCCGTTTCACACCACAGCAAATCTGCGTAAGGGGCATAAGCAAGCCCGCGCGCGATGGCCTGGTCGAGACCCGCTCGCGCAACGTAGAAGCCTTCTACGGTCCGCTCCCCAGTGACGAAGGGATGATCGCGCTCGTCAATATCCGAGGTCAGCAACGCCGCGGCGTTGGCGTCCGTCCGCGCCAGTACGATTGTCGGCACACCCATAGCGTCAGCGGCAAGACGCGCGGCGACGAGCTTTTGGATCGCGTCTTGGGTCGGGACAAGTACCTTACCACCCATATGGCCGCATTTTTTTGCCGCTGCCAACTGGTCCTCGAAATGGACGCCCGCTGCGCCCGCCTCGATCATCGCCTTCATCAGCTCGAACGCATTTAGCACACCGCCAAACCCGGCCTCGGCGTCGGCTATGATCGGCGCGAAGAAATCGATGTCCCCGCCACCTTTCGACCACTGGATCTGATCCGCGCGTCGAAAGGCATTATTGATCCGACGGACAACCGTGGGCACCGAATCGACCGCATAAAGCGACTGATCCGGGTACATGGTTTCGCTCGTATTCGCATCCGCCGCCACCTGCCATCCCGAAAGATAGATCGCCCGGACACCCGCTTTTACCTGCTGCAGCGCCTGGCCCGCGGTCAGCGCGCCTAAGGTGGGCACGAAGTCTTCTTCGTTGACCAACTTCCACAGCTTCTCGGCGCCACGGCGCGCAAGGGTGTGTTCGACTTGGACGCTGCCCCGCAAACGAACGACGTCCTGAGCCTTATAGTCGCGCCGCACGCCGCTCCACCGTGGGTTCGACGCCCAATCCGCCTTGAGCCGGTCAACTTGCTCTTGAAATGACAAAGCCATCGTATTGCTCCTAACAATCACAACATTGCATATGCTTGCAAGGTCAAGAACGAAGGCATGTCTTTGCTCGTCACCATCTCTTCGAGCAACGCGGCTGCTTGTTCGAACTTTCTCACCTTATAGTCTTCACCGTACTGAGATTGAATCTCGTCCAGTTCTTGGGCCAATACCGCGCGGAATAGGTCCGCCGTTATCTGTGTGCCGTCGCTTAGACAGCCCTTGGGATGTCTGATCCATTGCCAGATTTGGGCACGCGATATCTCCGCCGTTGCGGCATCCTCCATCAGATTGTTCAACGGTACACACCCGAGACCAGAGATCCACTCTTCCGTATACCGGACCGCAGCACTGACATTCGTTTTCAGGCCGTCGCGCGTGATATTCCCAGTGGGTACCTTTAACAGATCTGCCTGAGTCACATCGATGTCGTTGCGTTTAGCGCTGATCTGGTTTGGCGTCGGCATCGATGCGTCGAATATTTCCGCCGCTACCGAAATCAATCCGGGGTGCGCAACCCAGGTCCCATCGTGTCCATTGCGGACTTCTCGTCGTTTGTCCGCACGCACCTTTTCAAGTGCCTGCTCGTTTGCTTCCGGGTCATTCTTAATGGGTATCTGCGCCGCCATACCGCCCATCGCGTGAATGCCACGGCGATGGCAGGTTTTGATCAGTAACTGTGAATAAGAAGACAAAAAGTGCGTGCCCATCGTGATCTCACTGCGATCAGGCAGGACAAACTCCGGATGATTCCGGAAGCACTTGATGAAGCTGAATATATAATCCCAACGACCGCAATTGAGTCCCGCTGAGTGGTCGCGCAACTCCCATAGAATCTCATCCATCTCGAACGCGGCTGGGATCGTCTCAATCAGAACTGTTGCCCTGATCGTGCCACGCGGGATATCCAATTCGTCCTGCGCAATATTGAATAAGTCGTTCCAAAGGCGCGCCTCCAGATGGTTTTCCAACTTCGGCAGGTAAAAATAGGCGCCGTCGCCGCGTGCGATCAGTTTTTTCGCGTTGTGAAAAAAGAACAACCCGAAATCTACCAAGCTTGCTGGAAGCTCGATCCCATTCAAACGGAGATGCTTTTCTTTGAGATGCCAGCCGCGCGGACGCACCAACAGGGTCGCGAGATTTTCTTTCAGCGTGTAATGCTTGCCGGCGGGATTGGTAAATTCGATGTCGCCGTTTACCGCATCCCGCAGGTTCACCTGGCCGTCCATCATGACCCGCCAGGTGGGACTCGAGGAATCTTCAAAATCGGCCATATAGGTTTGCGCTCCCGAATTGAGCGCATTGATGATCATTTTTCGATCCAACGGTCCGGTGATCTCGACCCTTCGATCCGCCAGCGGCGCCGGGATCGCTGCAACGGTCCAATCGCCGTCCCTGATGTGCTGAGTTTCGGGCAGAAAATCTGGAAACTCGCCGGCGTCAAATTGTGCCTGGCGGTGTTGCCGCCGCGTCAACAGAGCGGCGA
>Ga0114949_10000762_pt1 | contig 18387 bp, 16 predicted proteins | sample N074metaG_FD_83505 | JGI IMG/M metagenome (GOLD analysis project Ga0114949, IMG submission 83505) | Deep subsurface microbial communities from Kermadec Trench to uncover new lineages of life (NeLLi) - N074 metaG | ecosystem: Environmental > Aquatic > Marine > Ocean trench > Sediment | place...
ATAACCGGCAATGGCAGTTCCCACCGCATCGCCCACAACGCGCTTTTCGCTTGTTCGTAATCAAATTCACCACGTTCAATGGGTTCGCCTCGATTTGACCAGATGCTATACACGGTCAATAGGACAATCATAAGCAGCGCAGGAAGGAGACCGGCGATAAAGAGTTCCTGAATCGTGAATGGATTTGGCAGGTCCATTTGTTGCACGATGACAGCGTACAGGATCAGGGGTAGCGAGGGTGCGAGGAGTAATCCCAGACTGCCGGAAGTGGTTACCAGGCCCAGACTAAACTTTTCCTTGTAACCCGCTTCAACCAGCGCTGGATACAGCAGCGCACCGACAGCTACAATGGTGACACCAGAGGCACCGGTAAACGCGGTAAAAAATGCGCAGGTGACAAAGGCAACAACGGATAAACCACCTGGCATCCACCCAAGCAAAACACGAGTAAGCTGTACCAGCCGGGTCGATAAGCTACTTTCCGCCAGCAGATATCCAGAGAAGGTAAACAGCGGTAATGCCAATAGCATGGGCGTATCGACCAGTCGGTAGATCTCTATGGCAATGACAGTCAGCGAAATATCAGCATAAAAGAACCCAACCATTGCCGCTGCAAGGATGACAACGAAGAGCGGGGTTCCAGCGACAGCCAGCAGAACGATGACAAACACAATGAAAGCAATAGTCATCCTTGAGGGAGAAAACCCTTGATGACATCAAGGCTGAAGCGCACTGACATCACGGCAAATCCGAAAGGCAGGATGGCCTGGCAGACCCAGGTCGGCACATCAGCAAACGCGATGGTCTGGTCCTCGTACTCTATCCGGACGAGATCAACCGCGTACCAGGCCACTGTGCCACAGATAACCGATGCAAAAATCCTGGTAACAAGCAAAAGACGGGCCTGCCATTTCGCGGGAAGATAGCGAGACACTGCATCAATATTGATGTGGTTGTTCTCTCTGGTGGCAACCATCGCGCCAAGCATTGCCAGCCACAGGACCAGGATACGCAGGAACGATTCCACCCATAGAAATCCACTATCGAACACATTTCGCAAGATGATCTGGGTAACCGCCAGTGCTAGCATCGACAGCAGCGCCATCATCAATGCCGCATCTTCTATACGATGTAGGCCATAGATCCAGGATCGCAGCGGTTTCAGCATAGCTTTAATGACTTACCTGGTTAGATTGCCGAAACTCTGCAAGGAGCTTCTGGTAAAGACCCAGCGAATCTGCTGAAATCTCGCCTGATTCAAGAAGTTCTTCCACAGAACGATTCGCAACCGCATACCAGGCCGGTAGATCTTCCGCAGCGGGTGTCGTCACCTTAATACCCTGGGAAATCAATGCCTGGTAGGCTTTTTCATTGTCCAGTCGGTTTTCCTCATCGACTTCGTTGAACAATTTGTTCATGACTTCATAAACAATTTCCCGGTCAGATTCAGATGCTTTTGAAAAAGCCTTCTTATCCATGACCATCATCGAATAGATATATACCAGAGGCAAATCCATCATATAGTCCACATGATTGTGCCACTGCAGCGCAAGCGCAACAATCGGCGGCACTGCAACCGCATTGATAAGGCCAGTCTGGAGACCGGCCAGTACATCAGTAATATTAAGTGGTATTGGACTGATATCAAAAGACTTCAGTAACTGGGCTGAAATGGGGTCACCATTAGGCACCCATGCCTTCAATTTCTGCAGATCTTTAACCTGTGTAACCGGATCCTTCGAAAGAAGGTAAGCGAACCCGGTTTCTGTCAGGGCAAAACTGCTGATCCCAGCCTCCTCTAGCCCGTCGATGATGCGTTGATCCATTTTTTCACGCACGAAATCTACTTCATCATAGGATTGAAACTGTAATGGCAGGTTATAAACCTGAAGGTCGGGATAAAATCGAGTCAGGGATCCTGCGGCAAATCCGCCGCCGTGAAGTTGTCCAATCCTCATCTTACGCAGTACCGTGAAGTCATCGCCATGAACGCCGCCAGGGTATATTTTTAATTTCACCCGACCTTCCGTTTGCTCCTCTATTTCTTTCACTCCTATTCGAAGTTTTTTCATCCACGACAATCCATCAGGTGATATTGTCGCAATTTTGAAAGTTTTCGCGTTTGCGACAGGCCCAAGCAACAATATGGCAATCAGGATGTAACTGAATTTTTGAATCATGGTCTGGGAATCTTCTTTTAGTAATCTTTACTCAATGGTTTAGAAATAATCATTGGAACCTGCCAATAATTCTTCTGCCCTGGTCTGCGCAATCTTGTTTGTCAGGGTCATGCCTTCAACAACAGGGTTTGCAGACACCACTTCATTTAACAACCTGTCATGCAGTTCCTTATCGAAGATCAATCGAGCATATTGTTCTGCATAAACGACTTTTGTCATCAGGTACTGCTCGTCAGAAATCGATAGTGCCTTAAGAAAATGATCACGGCCTTTCTCCGGGTGGCCACCCATTGATTTGGGGAATATTGTTTCCAGCCCGCCCATATAAAGATGAGCACCGCCATTTTCCCAGGTTTCGTCCAGCACAATCACCCGTTCAAGCAGGGTCTTCACCTTAGCCAGATCAGCGATTGCATTCCAATCATCGCTGTTAGCCTGAATCCAGCCAGCCCATGCTACCGCTACTGCATAGGTAACAGGAACATCTTTCAGGTTCAATCTATCAACTGTACCCTGAAATACCTCATATTTTTGCGTACGCAGATCGCATAGTCGTTTATTACTGATACAGGCTGCACGTAATGCATAAGTGAGCGATTTCTTAGTGAGCAGTGATGCGCGTTCATCATCTGCAAAAATACTGAAGGAACCATTTAAAGCCGATGCGGCCAGCAACAGATTTTCATTATCGGGGCTACTCCTTAAAAAGCTATCGATAAGCAGCAGATAGGCCGGTAATCCTTCCTTCACGGTGTCAACATCATCACTATTGAGAATAGTGTAGGCCAGATCATCAGCCATTTTCCCGGTCAACCCGGATACAAGACCCGCACAACCCGTTAAGGCTAACAGCACGCAAACAAGGATCAGGTATCTAGACTTCACTTATGAGTATCCCCAGGCACATTAAGACAGAATGTGATTGTACCTCACGGGAAATGCGGACATCCACACTATATAACGATGAATACAATGACGAACCGCTTTCCATTGGTAACCAGCCCGCATTCAAATGGTTTCACTGTGCTACAATTTTAGCCCCAGAGAGATCAGCTAATTGAAATATGATTCGGATCTTTTTAAACCGTCTCGTGGCATTTTTTTTCATCTGTTTTATCGGCGTCACATCCAGCGTGTTCTTCGTGGCTGCGCTTTTTATCTGGTTAGTGACTGTATTGTTCGATAAGCGATTGCGCTTGCTACATCTATTCACCTGCCTGTGGGCAAGTCTCTATATCTGGGTATTCCCTCTCTGGTCAATAAAAATAACCAATCGCGAAAAATTCGACAAAAACAAAACTTACGTCATTGTGGCCAACCATCAGTCGCTGGTTGATATTCTTGTCGCCTCCACACTGTTTGTACACTTCAAGTGGGTTTCAAAACGCGAGCTGTTCAATTTCCCGTTAATCGGATGGAACATGCGGCTAAATCGCTACGTTCGATTACGACGAGGAGGTGAGGGCAACAGGAAGAATATCAAGAAGATGTACCGCGCTTGTGAAAAGCACCTGAAGAGAGGGAGTTCAGTGTTCGTCTTTCCGGAAGGCAGCCGGTCTGAAACCGGCACACCAGGTCCCTTCAGGGAGGGTGCATTTGTCCTGGCAAAACGCAGAAATGTACCGGTTTTACCATTGGCCATTTCCGGATCAAGGGATACGATGGAAAATGACAAACTTTATTTTTTGAAGAAGGCGAGTATTGAGATCAGGGTTCTGGACGAAATACCACCAGAGACTTTTCAAGACTCCACTTCAAAAATGCTTGCAACACAGGTCAGAGCAGTCATTGCACGAGAACTACTTGAATCAAAATGAATATGAGCAACAGGATTCTACTGAAACCTGCCAATTCGGGTAATCCCTTTACAACCAGGGAAACCTCTGCAGACCCAGAAGGTTTTCCCGGTATTTTTGCCTTTTACCGCCTTACGCATCAGCATCTCGTTTCCGCATTTAGGACACTTCCTGGCCAGGGGGGATACCGTGAAATCCAGCTTCTCCCTGATCTCCTCCATGGAGATATTATCTATCAGCGGAAAATCCAGCAACGGTTTTTCGATCTGCAGGAACAGGCTTTTGAGAAATTCAAACTGGCGATTAAATTCCTGGCCAGCGCCACGCAACTGGATACCAAAAGCCACAGACAAATCTGCCTTGCTGCAAAGCAGGTAAGAGATCGTTTTGCCCTTTAGAATCTGATCGCCCGTCTTCTCCTGTCTGACGGAAATAAATTCCTCAAGAGGAACATCGACAAAAATCCGGTAATCTTCTCCTGCAACCTTCTCAAGATTCCCATAGAAATGACGATACACTGCAGAAAAAAGTTCCTTTTTAAGTTCGTACACCGGACTATGGGGCTGGATAGTGTCCGCCGTCGGTATGGTCACAACGTTTGAGCTAGACGTCGCCGCCAGATAACTCTGTGCCTTCACCTTAACAGGGTCGATTAGCTTCTCATCTCGGGTCGCCTTGAAATCTTCAAACACAGACATGTCAGCTTCGCGGAAAGCTTCTATCTCCCGTTTTCTGAGATAACGAAGGCCGAGAACACCACCCAGCAAAACGCCTATAAATACAATAAAACCCATCATACTGCCCAGTATATCAAAGCCGTTACCCTGTCTCAGCTTGCCGCCTGCGGCATAAGGTAAGATGACCCGTCAACAACTGTACTGGAGAATCCAATGGGTGAACGACTTCTGGACAAGACGGCCATTGTCACTGGCGCTGGTCAGACGCCGGGCTTAACCATCGGTAACGGCAGGGCAACCGCGGTGTTATTTGCCCGGGAAGGTGCAAAGGTCATGCTTGTCGACCGTAATCTTGAATCTGCTGAAGAAACACTCAAGATGATCCAGGATGAAGGTGGTGAATGCTTCGTCTTTGAAGGGGATGTCACCTCAGAAGCTGATTGCAAATCAATGGCAGAAAAATGCCAGGATCAATACGGTCAGATAGATATTTTGCAGAATAATGTAGGCATTGGATTCCGGGATGCGGGCATCACAAAACTCAAAGAAGAGGATTGGAATACCATCTTTGACGTTAATCTGAAGAGTATGTTTCTGACCTGCAAGCATGTGATTCCCTATATGCGTGAAAGAAATACTGGCGCGGTGATCAACATATCGTCAGTCGCAGCGATTGCTTCAACAGGCATGGTGGCGTACAAAACGTCTAAAGCGGGTGTCATGGCACTAACGCAAAATGTAGCGATGGGTAGCGCAAAATATGGTATTCGGGCGAACTGCATCCTGCCTGGACTTATGAATACACCCATGGCTATCGAAGGCTACAGCAAATCACTCTCCCAGAGCCGGGAAAAAACCATACGGGATCGTGATGCCAGGGTTCCACTAAACCATAAAATGGGAACCGCCTGGGATGTAGCCTATGCGAGTCTGTTTCTGGCCAGTGATGAGGCCAGGTTTATTACCGGTGTGAATCTCCCCGTAGACGGCGGACAATCAATCAGAATAGGGTGAATTGCTTCGCAATTCACGACGCTGAAGTGAGGGGCTCCGTCCCCGAGCGTTGACTCAGCGGCAGGGCATACTGCCATGGATGGCTTCTTGTCGTATGCTTTTATTAAGCATGAAAAACCTGGTGCAGCACCAAATTCACAATTCACGCTGCCGAAGCGAGGGGCTACTACGATAGTAAGTGAAAATGCTCGTTCAACGTAATCACCGACTTCTCACCTGAACTTGCCGCCATAAAACGATTGATGCTTGTGTAATCAGGGTTGAAGAACATTCTTGGCTCAAAGCCAATAACGTGCGCCGTCCAGACATTTATTACGCCCCCATGACAGGTGATAGCGACCTTCTTGCCACGATTCTCATCGATAATCGCCTCAATGGTCGCAATAACATTTTCACAGAATCTCGGGAAATCTATCTCATCGACTTCCCCTCTCATGAGTTTCTGCCATCTCTCGTAATCCAGCTCTTTAAGCTCTTCTACTGGAATATAGTGGCCTGCGTCCCGGTCGTATTCAGCGACACCATCACGGACTTCAATCTCAAGGTTTTTCAACTTTGACAGGGGTTCCGCAGTCTGAAAAGCCCTTTGCATGGGACTGGAGTACAACCGGTCGATCTCCCGGTCTTTTAGCCACTGTGCCATCTTGCTGGCTTGCTCACGACCCTTTTCAGACAATGGCGGGTTAGCAGGTTGCCCATCCTCATTGATAATCTTCTCCGGCAATCCATGTCTTATCAGAATCAGTTCCATCTTGCCTCGCTGGTTGAATGGTTAATAGGGGCTGTTTGAAATACACCTGGTCCGAAACACACCTTTATCGGGGTCGCGACTTGTCTGAACCTGGTTTTTGACAAGACGTCGCGACAGATTTTTTACTCAATAATCATGGAATCTAAGATGGGCTCGGGATCGAGCCTCACCAGGGTACTGAACAAGTTATGCGTAAATCATGCTTGTGCACAACCAGATCTTGGGTCAACCGGCGGCGATAGAAACGTTATAGATACCTGCCTGACGTGCTGCATCCATGACATGGACCATTATTTCTGTCGTGCTATCCGGGTGTGGCTGAAGAACAACCGGTGCATCCGGATTTTCAGCGTGGAGGCGTTCGATATTGGCGCGTACTGATCTGAAGTCTATATCCCGACCACGAATCCTGATTCGATCCCGGCTTGTTATCTGCACCACAATACTTTGTTTATCTGCATCCTGAACATTCTGGTTCTTATCCGGGCTATTCACATCGATGCCAACTTCCTTGACAAAAGTTGCTGTGACGATAAAAAAGATCAACATGATAAAAACCACGTCAAGCATTGGTGTCAAATCAATTTCTTCTTCTTCTTCTGGCTGTACCGCTAATACCCTGCGCACTTCCCACTCCTGACAACAGTCTTGTGATGAACAGAAAGAATACAGTGTCTTTTCGCCGGATACAAATCGTTTAGGACGCTGATTTCAAGGGGGACGTGGACGTATAAAGAGGTTCAATCACGAATTGACGACTTTACTCACTGTCGTATAGTGCAAACCCAGATGTTCACCAATCTCCATCAGCGTATAGGAATAATCAACATGAGCCTTTTTGATCAGCCCGTTTCTCTCCATTCTGGTTCCTGAACTGACATTCTTAAACAATGCATTCAGGCTTCGACGTCTTTTCGCCTGCTTCGGACCACGTTTTGCCATCCTCTCACCATTCAATATCGGCTGCATTTCACTCAGAAACCGCGCCCCACCGAGCAATACCTGGTAGCTGCGCTGATCCAGCGGAGATTCTGAACCAATCCCCTGCTTAATGTAGGACTGGTATTTCTTCTGGCTGTCTTTTTCTCGCTTGCCGAAATGACCGAGTACAGAATTGGTCTCAAGATAGGCTGGCTTGCGAACCCCACCGGACATCGCCCTGTGGCTACTCCAACGGAATGAATTCAAGACGCCAGGACTCCCTATTCGAACAGGATTGAGCACAACGTGGCGGCATAAGGGTAACAGGTAGCTGTCTTTTTCAAACAGCACGCTCTTGAACCGGCCCTTGAAAACGGAGCCTTCTTCAGAATGTCGTCGATTGTAGTGTTGGGTGTATACACCGTTTAACTGGCGCATTCCCCTTGAAAGATTCGCTTCAGGAACCTCTACAACCAGGTGATAGTGTTCATCCATAATGACGTAGCTATGCAACAACCAACCGAACCTGGCGACCACATTATCGAGAACATTTAGAAATATCGCTTTGTCTTCTTTATCCTTGAAAACAATTTGTCCCTTCGTTCCTTTGCTTGTTACATGATAGCAAGCGCCTGGAAATTCAATACGAACAGGTCTGGACATAGTTGTCTTTTCGCTTTTTATTTTAATTCTAGCGGGAGAAAAATCATACTCCTGCGACCTTGAGTGAACAACCCCTAAGCTGTTTTTTTAAGCAAATTCCTCCTTGACGTACTACAGTTTCACTTAGTAGTGTCCATCAGCGATTAAAATTCTAAAGCCAATACAAAGGAGAAACTTATGGCCGTAGACAAATTCCTAATTGAGGCCGGGCACATTATGATGTTTGCTCGATCTGTTGGAGATGCGAATGAGATTTATTACGATGCTGATTATGCCAGCGGAACAGAACCCGCTGCAATTATCGCACCACCAACTTTTGTGCAAGCAAGTGCCCAGTTCGATCCGGATTACTTTCTAAGACCAAAGATCGGGCAGGAGTGGTTCGGTTCAGCAAAAGGTCCGACCGGTATCTCCCAACGAGAAGGCACTGGTGGCGGTGGTGGGGGTTTGCATGCAGAACAACACTACGAATATCACAAACAACTTCAGGCAGGGGACGTACTGACAGCGACGAGTAAGCCAGGAAAAACCTGGGAAAAGGAAGGACGTCGCGGCGGGAAACTAACATTCAGCGAATCTGTTACTGAGTATCATGACCAAAATGGTGAACTCGTGGTTACAGCTACCAGCGTTGGTGTCAGAACTGAACGACCGGCAACATCCACCACTGAAGAGAAGTCTAAGTCTGCATAGGAGGCAAACATGTCATTAAAGCGAAGCGAATTGAAAGTTGGCGACACCTTCTCTGAAGAGGTCTGCAAGAACCTGTCAAGAACCCAGATAGTCCAGTATGCGGGGGCTTCAGGGGATTATAACCCCCTGCACAGCGATGAAATTTTCACCACTGAAATCGCTGGTTACCCCTCTGTTTTCGCTCATGGGATGTTGTCCATGGGCATGACTGGCAAGATGCTAACCAACTATGTCGGCGATGGTCGATTAACCAGGTTTGGCGTTAGATTCACCTCACAGGTTTTTCCTGGAGCGACCTTAACCGCCACGGCGACTATTTCTGATCTTCGGGAAGAAGACGGTACCCACTATGCCGACATCGAAATTTCAACGACCGACGAGGAAGGAACCCAGGTCATCAAAGGTAACGCAACTGCTAGACTTGACCCCTGAGACGGAAAACAGGTCTAAAGGAAGAGGGTTTGGAAATGGGGTCAACGTAATTTACTCGGGCCCCACTTTTCCCCTTAGTGCCCGACGGTACAAACCGATGGCAGGAACTAACGCGATCGAAGCAACAATGAGTGCAGTTTGAATCGAAATGAACTTTCCAATTGCACCAATCACTGGACCACCACCAACCTGGCCCAGTGCATCAGCTTGTGCCTGCATGGAGAACATCGTTGCCCGGGTCGCCGACGTAAGATTCTGGTTTAACCAGGCCGCGGACAAGGGAGCCTTGACTGAACGCAATGCCGCGATACCAAAATAAGCGATCACCGCAACATAAAAATTTCCAGCAAAAGCAAACAACATCATCACCGCAACCAGCAACGCACTACTGAGTGTGAGAGCCAAAACCAAATGTCGATAATTTGATGTATCAACATGGCGTCTCACCAGGTCTGTTGCAAGAAAAGCAAAGACCGTTGCACCCGCAGACATGACACCCCACCAGAGAACCGTATCCAGACCGGCAATCGCTGGAAATTCGAATGACTCAATCAAAAACGGTGCAAACAGGCGATCATAACCTTCACTGTAAAGCCCTTCGAATATGGCGATGACGATGATGATCCATAACACCGGGTGACTCTTGAGCAAATCAATGCCACTGACAAACGTATCCCTCATCTGCTTCCAGGTTTCACGGTCTTCAGGAGATTCAGGCTTGTAGTCCCTTTCATCCATAAAAAATAAGCAGAATACACCCAGCAAAACCAGACCAAGGCTACCCAGGACAATGGGTATTTTCATGTCGATGCTGGCCAGGGCAACACACATCACAATCCCTATGAGCAGCCCTATCTTGCCAACCTGACTGGCGACGATGTAAGACTGGTTAGCGCGGCTTTCGCCAATTTCATCCGATATCCATGCCTGGGAAGCGCCACTGATGAACGTCGAACCGATGCCCCAGATAACCTGACTTACAAGGACAACATCAAACCGCGGAAACAGGCCAAGCAGCATATAACCAGACCCCATCATGACGTAACCGATGATGATGGAAAGTCTTCGACTATAGACATCCGCGATCAAGCCTGTCGGTATTTCAAACAGGAAAGCCGATAACTCGAGGACCGTGCCAACCAGCACCATCTGCAAGGGATCAAGACCAACGACGGTTACCATGAAGACCATGGACACTGTTGTCATTAGCGCCCAGCAAAAACGATAATAGATAGCCGTGCCAATAAACAGTTTATAACTATCAAGTTTTTTCAATATGACGCTCAGTGTTGAACAGAATGCATTTACTGTGAAAAGTAGCCGGTTCTATACAAGTATCAACAGTAGAAGGTCAATAGCTCAGGCGACAGGCAAACACGATCGTCGCATGTCTGAAACCTGAGCTGCAACTGGCAAGGAGACTCCGTTATTGTTTTAATTTGAATCTCAACACTGCCTTCATACAAACTTAATCTTGAATCGCTAAAGGATACGCTCGATTTAATCGACTCTGGATAATCAACCGAGGCTATATCATCAGAAGGAACAACTTCAGTCGCGATCAGTTCCTCAGTGCCTGGACCCTGGGCATTAATATGCCAGTTCTCAACAATCCTGATACTCATCAAAACTGACTTGATTGTGCGCCTGACGGCCACCCTGACATTGCCATCTGAAGCAAATTGCACCAGCTCTCGTGAGCCGTATTGCAGGTCACTGAGAGCGGTCACCATATAGGAGAATGCAGAAGGTGTGGCCTGAATCAAACCGCTGAAGGCCATCGTGGTTTTGTCGGCAGCCTGCTTCCTGCGAAGGTTACCATTCACCTGGGTACTCAAGGTCAGCGCTCGCACAGCAAATGAATTAGCGGATGGCGTGGCGCCATCCATCGGACTCTTGGGCCTGGTGATCATGGGACCGGCAGTTTCGGTTGCGCTTATAAAATAACCGCCCTCCTGCTCATCTGTAAACAGGCTATCCATCAAGGTCAACAGTTGCTCGCCACGTGTCTTAAACTCATCCCTGCCGCCGAACTGATACAACCTCAGCATCGCCTCGGCAAGACAGGCATGGTCTTCCAGGTTCCCCGGGATCGAAGTACATCCGTCCAGAGAGATGCGCCAGAGGAAATCAATGGTCCCCTGATCGCTTTTCATTACATGTAAATCCCAGATCCTTTCTGCCGCAGCCAGAGCGGCATCCATAAATCGTGTCTCTGCAAGTTCATGGCTGGCGATAGCAAGAGAAGAGATCATCATGCCGTTCCAACCCGTGATCACCTTTTCATCCCGGAGTGGATGAATGCGCAGTTCTCTTTTCTGGTACAGGCTTTCCTTCATCATTCGAAGGTCATGGTGGAGTTCATCCAGTTTCAGGCCCCTGGAGTCTGCATAGTCTTCCAGCGACATCTCCAGGTTAAGAATATTATTGCCTTCAAAATTACCCTGGCCGGTGACACCATATATATCTGTAACCAATGCCAACTGTTCTTCAGTCAGGCATTCTTTAAGTTCACTGGGTGTCCAGACGAAGAACAGCCCTTCTTCTCCCTCTGAATCAGCATCTGTTGCTGAATAAAATCCTCCTTGAGGATCTGTCATGTCGCGCAGGACGTAATCCGCTATTTCTTTTGCAACCCGCTTGTAGCTAGGGTCACCCGTCAGTCCCCATGCCTGGCTGTAGACGCTTAAAAGTTGCGCCTGGTTATACAGCATCTTTTCAAAATGAGGCACCAACCATTCAGAATCGACAGCATAACGATGAAACCCGCCAGCCACCTGATCGTAGATACCGCCCTGGTACATCTTGTCGAGCGTCAGGGTCAGGCCATGGAGAGAATCTTCAGATTGATTGCGCCGGACATCATCAATCAATAACAAGAGCTGGGATTCATTAGGGAACTTTGGCGCTCCACCAAAACCCCCATTGATCTCATCAAGTCGGCTAACCAACTCTGCCGCAGCCCGACTGATCAGTTCAACGCCCAGTTCACTGGCATCGCTTTTCGCGGAAGTATACTGGCGAATAGCATTTGAGATTTCACTGGCCTGATTCTGCACTTCTTTTCGTTTAGTCCGCCAGGCCTCAGCCAACTCACCGAGAAGGTTCAGGAAATTTGCCGGTGGATAATAAGTACCAGCATAAAAAGGATAGCCCTCATGAGTCAGGAAATTTGACATAGGCCAGCCACCCTGCCCTTTCATGATCTGCAGCCCTGTCATATAAACATCATCGAGATCAGGACGCTGTTCCCTGTCCAGTTTGATGCTAACGAAATGCTCATTCAGAAATTCCGCAATCTGCAGATTGTCGAAGCTCTCGGCTTCCATCACATGACACCAGTGACAGGTTGAATAGCCGATGGAAAGGAAAATGGGTTTATCTTCACGCCGGGCTGTTTCAAAAGCCTTGTCACCCCACGGAACCCAGTTCACTGGATTATGGGCATGCTGAATGAGATAGGGTGAATCCTCATTGGCCAGTTCATTGGTGTAGAGGGGTTTTCCATTTTCATCAACAAGCGTGGTTCGCACGGAGTGATCCTTGATTTTCCAGCAGTGACCTGCACTCTACTCTGACCCCAAACTTAGAATCAACTATACTTACCGGCCTCTCAGAATTGCCCAAACCCATCGATGGCTGGTCCAGAATTATCTTCACTTACTACAAGAATCTCCGTCCCCGAGGCTCGAGCCTGGGCCGTCGCCAACAGGGCAACACAACTGGCAACTGAGGGACGGGACATTATTCATCTTGATATCGGTGACCCGGATATGGACACGGATGAAATCATTCGGTCAGCCGTGATCGACAGCTTAAATCGTGGTCGAACTCACTACCCGCCCCTGCCGGGTGAACCCGTGCTCAGGCGGGAAATCGCAGATCATACCTCTGCTTTTTACGCCCGGGATATCAGCCCTGAACAGATCATTGTATTTCCCGGTGTGCAGCCTGCCTTGTACGCAACCTTTCAATGCCTCGCTGAAGCGGGTAACGAGGTCATCCTCCTGCAACCTACCTACGCTACTTACCCTGCGGTCATAGAAGCCTGTGGGGCTACGATTGTGAATGCCGTGCTCGATCCTAAAAAAGGCTTTCAGCTCGACATCCCGCTGATTGAAGCCCTGGTCACAGCAAATACCCGCGCAATACTGATCAACTCTCCGAGTAATCCCTCGGGGGCAGTATTTTCAGCGGCTTCAATGCGTGCCCTGGTAAAACTGTGTCTCGAAAAGGGCATCTGGATTGTTTCAGATGAGGTCTATGCGGCCCTGGTCTACGACGGGGAGTTTGCATCACCCCTGACATCTCCGGGCGCAGAAGAGATCGTCGTGGTCCTCCGCAGCTTATCCAAGTCCCACGCAATGAGCGGCTGGCGACTTGGCTGGGCGATCGCACCACCGCGCCTGGCGTCTTGTCTCACAGATCTTTCACAGCCAATGCTTTTTGGCGTCAGTCAGTTCATTCAGGATGCAGCTGTCACTGCGCTACAGCATTCGGATTCAATCGTCCCGAAACAGCGCGACAAGTTTCGTGACAGAAGGGATGCCTTATGCCGTAAACTTTGTAAGATCGAGGGCTTCGACGTATTTAAACCTGCGGGTGGCATGTTCGCGCTGGTAGATATCAGCGCCTTTGGTTGCGATGGTGAAACCTTTGCAAATGAACTGCTGGATGCAACCGGTGTATCCGTTGTACCGGGCTTTGCATTTGGCCGTGCGGTTGCTCAGTGTATACGCATTGGATTTTGTCAGGAAGTAGACCTACTCATCGAAGCAGCAAAACGCATGGCTGACTTTGCACGAGAAAGGCGTCTACGTTGAACCCAGTTTCACAATCGCATCAATAACAATTGATTCCGTCAAGATCTGTGGCAGGACTTCTGCCCTGGATGCACCCTTCCCATAGAGTAAATAAAGTGGCACGCCGCTGCGTCCATATTCGGACAACGCCCTGGTGATCGTCGGGTCCTCATTCGTCCAGTCAGCCACAAGATAACTCACGTGGTAGTCTGTAAACACCGCCTCAGTTTTATCCGAACTTAAGGCTGCAATATCGTTAACCTTACAGGTGATACACCAGGCAGCCGTAAAATTGACAAACACCGGACCCTGCTCAACCAGTTCTTTCAATCGCTCGGAGGTATAGGGTTCGGAATTCAGTCCAGCCGACTCATCGACATCACTCACTGATGAAGTTGACGTTTTGGCAAACCCTGTCAACATCACCGCAGATGCAATCAACGCGACCCCGGTGAACAATCTGGCGATTCGGGCCGCTCCCTCTCCTGGTCGTTTTACAATCCACACGGCAAAACCAATACACAGGATGCCCACCAGAATGGCCAGTAGCCCATCGGCGCCGGTCTGCTGGTTTAGTACCCAGATTAACCATATGGCTGTGGCAAACATTGGGAAAGCAAACAACTCTTTGAGTGTTTCCATCCACGGACCAGGTTTTGGCAGCTTGTCTAACAAGGCAGGTACAAAACAAAGAATGAGGTAGGGCACAGCCATACCCAGACCAAGCGAAGCAAAAATCAGGATAGCGCTCAGGGCATCGAGGGTCAGTGCATAACCAATGGCTGCACCCATAAAAGGCGCTGTACAGGGTGCCGCGACTACTGCCGCCAGCACACCTGTGTAGAACGAACTCGAATAGCCCCCGGAACTGGTGAGACTGTCCCCTGCCCCCATGAAAGACAGGCCAAATTCAAAGTAGCCGGACAGGTTCAGGCCAATCAGGATAAAAAGATACGCCAGTAGACCCACAACGACCGGTGACTGTAGCTGGAAACCCCAGCCAATTTCTTCTCCCCCGGCTCGCAGGCCAATCAATACAGCCGCGATACTGACAAAGCTCAGTACGACGCCCAACAAATAGACCAGGCCATGGATCCTCATCACCCGCTTGTCAGAGTGAGTGCCTGCTACCAACGAGAGAATTTTTATGGATAGAACCGGAAACACGCAAGGCATCAGGTTCAGGATCATTCCACCGAGAAATGCAAAGAGCAGCGCCACTCCCATGCTAATACTTTGCGCAGCGGATCCGCTGTTGACTGGTTTCAGGGTGAACGCGGTTGTTAGTGTTGACCCGACATCTTCCCTGACAACGATGATACCGTCGAGGCTGGAACTCCCGGGTTTAAAACTGTATCCAGGTGTTAACTTCAACTGAAATCCATCATCCGTTAATGACAACAACTGCGGTGCGGGAAATTCCAGCACACTCTCTTCGTAGGGAAAAAAATCAACAGATTCGAGTCGCGATCTAGACAGTCCTGCCATGGCAATCGACAGCGTGATCTGATCCTCTCCCACCATATAACGTGCAGGGATACCGATATCTTTCGGAAGTCTTTGCCGGGCAGACCTGAAATCTTCAACATTTTCCGTGGCTATCAGGGGGTTGCTCAGAGGGTTGCTCAAAGGATCGCTGTCGATGACAGGAAGTGTCAGTTCAAGATCTGCGTCCTCGGGAATACAGATATCCGCACAAACCAACCATTCTCCTTTGGCGCGCAATGTCACATCACCGGCAGGGAAAGCATCAGCCACCGTAATCTGGACCGGGAAAATTACCGTGTCGTGGTAGCCAAAATTCATCAATGGTCCGTAGGGCACCCTCTCGGGATATGGCCAGAGAATCTCCGATGCTGAAAAGCCTGCAGGCAATTCCCAATGCAGTTCGGTTGGCGCACCCGAATCTCCGGGATTTCGCCAGTAGGTGTGCCAGCCTGGTCGAATTTTCTGCTTCAGGGCAACCCAGAAAGTTTCGCCTGCCCGGATGCTGGAAACTTCCGAGATCAGTTCAGCTTCAACATTGCCAGAATTTACCGGCGCTGCACTGCAAACAATACTAAATAGTATTAGCAATACAGTAGCCATCAGGCTTTTCGCCTTCGTCAGGGTTTTGGTAAGGAGCATCTTCATATTAAAGTGGTTCAGAAACAGTGGTTCGTTATTAACTAGTTTCTATCCGTAAAATCCTGTTTTAGACCAGATTGGTGGGACGGCCAAAAAATGTAGGTTTAATTATCAATGGGTTAACAAGAAACCAGCACCGCAGTATACAGTTCTTGGACCGGAACTAACTAGGGTCTCATTCCCCAGGTAACCGGACCTTTAAGCTCTTCCAGTAAGGGTTGCACCCATTCTACCCATTTACACAGTTTAGAGCGCGTTTGTCGTGGATCAATCAGTTCATGGACGGCAAAGCTCTCCATCATTGGGAAAGGAGACCGGTTCTTCATCAGTTTTTCTTCCAGTTCCTTGCGTTTTGCCGCCGGGTCATCTGCCGCAGCTATTTCCCGATGGAAAGCCACTGCGACACCACCTTCGACGGGGAGTGCGCCCATTTCCCAGGATGGCCACGCCAACTGGTAGGTATTGGGTGCGAAATGAGCCGCAGAAGCGACTCCAAAGGACTTATGAACGGCAATGGTTGCCCAGGGCACGGTAGACTGGACTGCTGCCGCAACAGCACTCATGCCATAGCGAATAGTCGCTGCTTTTTCGGCATCAGGACCGATCATAAAGCCCGGTTCATCGAGAAAATTTACAACCGGTATATGAAAGGTATCCGCCAATTCCATCATCCGCTTGGCCTTCTGCGAGCCTTCTGCGGTCATGGCACCGGCAAAGTGTTTACAGTCATTGGCGATAATGGCAACGACAGCACCATTAAGACGGGCAAGGCCAATGATCTGGCCATGGCCAAATTCGGGCGCAATCTCAAAGAAGGAACCGTTGTCCACAATCCGCCTAATAACTTCTCGCATATCAAAGGGAATACGCCCGTCTCTCGGGACAATGGAGATCAGTTCCTCATCAGCCCGGTCCGGGTCATCATCGCAATGGACTCGTTCAGGAATTTCCCAGACATTCTGTGGCATGTAACTCAGGAACTGTCGCATCTGGTCGAACGCTGCTTCTTCAGAATCAGCCACATTATCAACGATGCCACTTCGGGTGTGTATTCTCCAGCCGCCAAGTTCTTCCTTGGTCATCGACACTCCAAGCGCCCGTTCCACAATCGCCGGACCGGCGACCAAAACTTGAGAAATTTCCTTCACCATGACCGAAAAGTGCGAAGCCACAAGACGCCCTGCCGGGAAACCCGCCACAGGTCCCATGGCACCTGATACTACCGGCACGACATTCATCGCATCTGCAATAATCTTGAATCGAGGCTCAGCGTAAACCGGGGAGCCCACGGTAACCGGTCTCTTCCCACTTCCGGAAGAGCCTGCCACACTGCCACCACCACCCTCGAGCATTCTGATCAGGGGTACCTTGAACTGAACAGCGAGCTCTTCCGCATAGACACTTTTTCGCAGACCTGCGCCATTCGGTGAACCGCCTTTAAGCGTAAAATCTTCTCCACCAACGACTATCCGCCGGCCGTTGATACGACCAAAACCTACAACATAATTAGCAGGTGTAAAGTCCTTGATGGTGCCATCAGCATCTTTCTCAGCAAAACCCGCACCTTCACCGTGTTCTTCAAAGCTGCTTTGCTCAACAAGACAATCAATCCGCTCCCGAATCGTCAATCGGCCCTTCGCATGATGAATAGCGATGGATTCCTGCCCCCCCTGTTGCCGGGAAAGCTCCCGCCGGAGCTCAATTTCGTGGACTTCCTTATACCAACTCATAAATAGTGCCAATCCATGCAAAGCGTCCTGATGACCTGAAAAAGCCTTTATAACAATTCCACGACCATTCCCACAAGATCCCCATTGAATATGGGAAATATTTATCCTGTTTGTAGCCGCTTATAGAAATGATAGTTTGATCATGTTAGTTTCCGTTTCCTGTAGTAAGGCTACTCCCTGTATCACGTCCTACGTCGAGAGCAACGGGTTAACAATGAAGCTCCAATACCCGGGAACAACCCTTTATTAATATTAATCAGCGAACGCGAGGTCGTTTATGCAGATTGCTGTTCCAAAGGAAACATGGGCAAATGAACGACGGGTCGCCCTCATTCCCGATTCAGTTAAGAAACTGGTCCAGGCCGGTTTGTCGGTAACCGTTGAGGCCGGGCTGGGTGTCAGTTCAGGATATTCGGATGAAGATTACACCGAGGCCGGTGCCGTTATATCGAATAATCGATCAGAACTCATCGGCGCCGGAGACATCATTCTCAGGGTGAGGAAACCCGCCTTAGAAGAAGTTACCCTGACCAGGAAAGGTGCCATACACATCAGTTACCTTGATCCATATAACGAGGCTGAGCTTGTCGATGCTCTGGCG
>Ga0114949_10000763_pt1 | contig 18384 bp, 22 predicted proteins | sample N074metaG_FD_83505 | JGI IMG/M metagenome (GOLD analysis project Ga0114949, IMG submission 83505) | Deep subsurface microbial communities from Kermadec Trench to uncover new lineages of life (NeLLi) - N074 metaG | ecosystem: Environmental > Aquatic > Marine > Ocean trench > Sediment | place...
AAACCTCCAACGGGCTCGTTTAGCGATCCCCTCCACGAAGTTATCAGAAAAGATCGGTAGGTTGCTGGCCCTGCTCGGGGGCGATTGCTGATATCAGCCGAGTCAAACAGCTTGGCCCTGAGAATTCATCACACGGATTGAATCTCGTCGCAACGGCGACGCGTAACGGAGGATCTGAATCATGAGACCTGGAAAGCGGGCGTCGATGATGGGAGTTGGAGTGGCGATTGGCGTCGGAATTGGCGCTGCGATCGGTGCGGGCATGGGAAACATGGGGGCCGGTTTGGCCATCGGTATCGCTATCGGCGTGGTCTTCGGGGCGTCGATGAGCCGCCGTAAGGACGGTGACGAGTAGCTGTTTTTCTCGGTAAACGGTCGTTTACCGATACAATGTGAGTTGGTTGCTCACTTTTTCTTATGGCTGACGGATCCGCCAAATCTCTCTATGTGATCGTGCTGGCTGCGGGCCAGGGCAAGCGCATGCACTCGGACCTGCCCAAGGTCCTGCATCACATTGCCGGAGAGCCCATGTTGGCCCAGGTGCTGAAAACCGCGCGCCGGCTCGAGCCCGCAGAGATCCGCGTGGTGTTTGGTTACGGCGGCGATCAGGTGCAAGCGGCTTTTCCGGATGAGTCGGTGGAATGGGTCCGCCAGTCCAAACAGGAAGGTACCGGCCACGCGGTGGCGTTGGCCCTGGAGGGCGTTCCCGATGCGGCGCCGGTGCTGGTGCTCATGGGTGACACGCCGCTGGTGAGACGCCGCACCCTGGATCGGGTGCTGGCACATGTGGCCGCAGGTGAGCTGACAGTGCTGACCGCCGAGCCGGACGACCCCTCCGGACTCGGCCGCATCGTCCGTGATTCCACCGGACATATTAAGGCCATCGTGGAAGAGTGCGATGCCGACAAGGATCAACGCGCGATCGGCGAGGTAAACACCGGCATCATGGGATCGGACGCGGGCCGCATGCGCGCCTGGCTGGCCCGGGTGAACACTAAGAACGCCCAGGGCGAGTTCTACCTCACCGACATCATTGCGCTTGCGGTGAAGGACGGGGCGCGGGTGCACGCGGTGCAGGCCACCGATGCCCTCGAGGTCGCCGGAATCAATAACAAACTTCAACTGGCTGCGGCCGAACGCATCCATCAGCGGCGTCAGGCGGAGGCTCTGTGTGAGCGCGGTGTCACCGTTATCGACCCGGACCGTCTGGATGTGCGCGGTACCGTGCAGACCGGTCGCGATGTCACCCTTGATATCAACGTGGTACTGGCAGGCGAGGTTGTCCTGAACGACGGCGTGCATGTGGGGCCCGGCACGGTGATTCGTAACAGCACATTGGGTGCGGGAACCCAGGTCCAACCCTATTGTGTGATCGATGGCGCCAGCATCGGTCGCAACTGCCGGATCGGTCCTTATGCGCGCATACGACCGGAAACACATCTGGGGGAAAACGTGCACGTGGGCAACTTCGTGGAAGTCAAAAAGAGCACGGTCGGCGAAGGCAGCAAGATGAATCATCTGAGCTACATCGGAGATGCCACGGTGGGTAAGGACACGAACATCGGGGCCGGGACGATCACCTGCAACTACGACGGGGCGAACAAACATCGCGCGGTGATCGGTGATGATGTGTTCATTGGTTCGGGCACCCAGCTCGTGGCGCCGGTCACGATCGAAGATGGCGCTACTATCGGTGCCGGTTCTACCATTACCAGGGATGCTCCCGCCGGCAAGCTCTCCATGAGCCGCTCCGAACAGATCACGGTGTCCAACTGGGACCGACCCAAGAAAGAACCCGAATGAAACGGCGCTCGGTTTTTCGTTGGCCGGCTTGGCCGGTGTCGGCGCTTGCCGTGCTCTGTACCGTCGCCTGGGGTGATGTCGCCTGGGAGGCATACGCAAAATACGAATGGCCCCGGGTTCTCAACGCGAATCCGGCGCCGGGTTATTTTCTCGTGGCCGCCTTTGTCACGACGCTGCCCGACATACAGGCGTGGAAACCCGGGCAGTTCTATGCCAACGCCATGGTGGAAAAGCCCGGTGATCCCATGACCCTGTATTCACTGGCCACCTGGTGCTTCTACTCGCCGGATCAGGTGGTGTGTCTCGACGGAGATGTGCTGCAGACGCTGGCGGACGCGGATCCCGAAAACGGCACGCCACTCATGATGTTGGCAGTCCGCGAACTGGTGCGCGGCGAAGATGATCGGGCGTTGACGCTGCTGGAACGCGCTGCCGGGAGCCAGATGCTGGACGGTTACTGGGGCCAGATGATTGGTTTGCTGAAGCGGACCATCAACGACACCGTGCCCGAACGCATGGGTGATCCCATTTTGCTGGCCACGGGTCTGGCGGCGGCGCGGCCGATGATCGAGACCAGTATTCACGATGTGTGCACGACCCCCGCTGCCAAACTACTGGAAAGGAAATGGAATCGAGTTTGCATATTGCTGGGTCGCGCGCTCGAAGAGCGTGCTACGACACTGTTGATGGCTCAGATGGGTGTGTCGATACAGCGTCACATTCTCAAGATGCGCACGGAAGAAGAACAGCTGGCGGCGTTGGAAGTGCGCGAGGCGGCACTGCTTGAACTCGCTAATGTGGATGACCTGGCCGGTGAAACGCTCGAGCGATACTGGGTGGATCTGGCGCTGCACGGCGAACTGGAGGCCCTGCGCCGTGCCGCTCACCCGGTGAACCCGGAAGCGGGCGAGTGAACATCGACACCCGAATCTTTCTCGTGGCGCTGGTCGCGCTGCTTGTTGTTGCGCTATTCGGTGGTCTGTGGCAACGTCGGGCCCGTTTCGCTTTGCTGCGCAAGACCCGCCCTCATTTCACCGGTGGCCGGGATGCGCCGAACCGTGCGCATTTCGAGCGCCTGGAAGGATTGATGCGGGAGCGGCAACTGTATCGGGACCCGGATCTCGATCCCGTCAGCCTGGGAAGCGCCCTGGGCCTGTCGCGCCGGCAGGTGCGGGAACTGATTATTCGTTACCGCGGTGGCAGTTTTCATGACTACATCAATGATTTCCGGGTAGAGGCTGCACGGGAGCTGTTGTCGGATTCGACGGACCTCGGGGCCACCGTTGGCGCCATTGGGCGTCAGGCGGGTTTTCGCACGCGATCCAGTTTCTACAAGGCCTTTCGAGCTCGGGTCGGCTGCAATCCCGGGGCCTACCGTCGCCAGGCACAGCCCTGACGGGAGACTGCTCTCGTGGCTGCGTTATCATCACAATCATTATCCTGCGGAGGTCGTCATGCTGAGACCTGACGAAATGCGGCCCCTCGGAGTGCTGGGTCTGCTGGGGTTGTTGGGGCTGGTGAATCCGGCCTTCAGTGCATTCAGCGCCTTCGGTGCGTTCTCGGTATGGGGCAGCGAACACCGTGTTTTGCGGGCCATTTCCTGGCTGGGTTTTCTGGGTTTTCTTGGTTTCCTGGGGTTTTCCGAAGCCCTGGGATTGTCGCTGTGATCGTCCAAATGCCAGGCGGTGAAGATCACCCGATGTTGACGTCAACGAGCAGTAACGAGACACCGCAATCGATCCTCACTTTCTGGTTCGGGGACATGGACGATGACGTGGTGTATACCGCGGCCCAGGCGTCTGTGTGGTGTCCAGGAACGCCGATACCGATACTGCCATCGGTGTGCGTTTTGGTGCGCTGATCGACGCGGCTTGTGAAGGGCGACTTGACGACTGGGGTCAGGGTCCGGACGGCGCGCTCGCCCGGATCGTTCTGGTGGATCAGTTGCGGCGAAATGTCTATCGCGGCACGGCACAGGCATTCGGCGCCGATGCCCGGGCGCGGCGCTGGTGTCTCGAAGGTCTGGCGCGGGGTCAGGATAAGGAACTGCGCCCCATACAACGCCTGTTTTTCTATCTGCCCCTGGAACATGCGGAAGACATTGCATTGCAGGAGCACTGTGTGGCGTTGGTCGAGAAACTCGTCACCGATGTGCCGGATGCGCAGCAGGAGACCTTTGGAGGTTTTCTGGATTTTGCCCGAAGGCATCAGGATGTGATCAAACGCTTCGGACGTTTCCCCCACCGCAATGAGATCCTGGACCGGGAAAGCATGCCCGAGGAATTGGCTTTTCTGGAACAACCCGGTTCCTCGTTCTGATGTCCATCCAGCTCTCCGAACCCGCTGCCGAGCACTTTGATGTCTGGCGGCGCATGCGCGATGCACTGTATGTGGGACTCACAGCGGAGTTCCACGACGAGGAGATGCAGTTGATTGCCGCCGCAACCGATCGCGTGTGTTTTCTCGCCTGGCAGCATGGGCAACCGGTGGGTTTCATGGAATTATCGCTGCGCAATATCGTGGACGGGTGCCTCGGTTCGCCGGTGGGATACCTCGAGGGTATCTACGTCGAGCCCCGGTACCGGCGCAAGGGCCACTCCAGAACCATGGTGGACCACGCCGCCGAGTGGTTCCGTCAGCACGGTTGCAGCGAGATGGCCAGCGATGCGCTGTTGGCGAACCGCGGTTCCCAGGGTTTTCACAAGCACCTGGGTTTTGAAGAAACCTATCGCATCGTGGAATACCGGCGTCGTCTGTGAATCCGTGCAGACGCATCAGGCATGACGAAGGTGCGACGAGCGAGATCGGAATGCAGCGTTTCCTGGCTGTAATAACGGCTGAGCAGCTGTTTGTGATCGCCAAACAGATCAGGGTTGGCCGCAGCGAATTCTTCCCAGGATGAGCCCGGCGCACGCTCTCTGCGTTCGTTGATCAGGAACATATAGGTCCAGGTGATGGTCTCGTGGTACAGACCGTCGGCTCCCACGGATTGGGCATAACGTTTGAGACTGACGGCGAACCGCTCCAGCGCCCGGACCAGGGGCAGATCCTGCAGATAGATCCAGGCCACTCGCACGTGTGCGGCGTGGTCCAACGCGCCCTTGGGCAGGGTGCAGGTCTCGAAGGCGTCGATTAACGCATCCTCGTCCAGCAGTGCGTCCCTGCTTGTTGCCAGGTTCATGAACTTTCTCTCAGTTTGTGGCTGGCGGTCGCATCCAGATCCAGGCCGTAGACCTGTTTGAGCGATGTGATCACGCCCAGGGAGTCCTCGCCGAAGGCGCATTTGCCGTCGAAAGCGTGGAGCACCACACCTTCCAGCAGGTCACCCATGCTGATGTCATGGTAGTCAGCCAGGGCCTTGAGCACCTTCACCAGCCGCTTTTCCATGCGCACGCCCGTCTGGACGCGCTCCACGATCAGTTTGTCGTCTTTCATGGTCGAACGTTACCAAATTACCACGGTAACATCCAGCTCAGGGACACCCGTCCCGGGTGTCCCTGCTTATCGGCGAGGCGCCGGACCGGGAACGGGTCAGCGGGATTCGGGGGCACGAATGGAAATCTGCCGGAGCGGGACCGGGTCAGCCAGATTCGGCCGAAGGATTGGAGACCCGGCGGACAGGGATCGGGGCCTCGATGCCCGCGTCCCGGAGCGCCTCATGGGTAGCGATGGCCACCTGGTTGCGGGCGCCCAGGCCGACGTCGAAAGGCACCCACCACAGGAGATTAAAATTCATGCCGGTTTCGGTGGTGCCATCGAACAGGGCCATGGGGGCGGGGTCCTTCAGAGTCGCTTCGTGTTCTTCGGCGACTGTTATCAGGATTTCCTCCACCTTGCGCGGGTCGCTGCCGAAGGCCACCTTGACCGGCAGTTTTTGGCGGCGGCGCTGATCGGAGTTTTCCTGCAGGGTTTCAATGGCCGGGTCCGGCGCCATGCGTTCCCGGGCCTGACGCATCGCGACGACCGTTTCCTGGATCTGGGGGCTGATGTCAAAGACGCCGATTTTCGGCACGGCTTCCGGGGACGTCGCGCCTGCGCTTTCCTGCGCGGATAGGGACGGCACACTGCCGAGGAGTGTCGTGAGCAGGAAAACGAAAAGCGTATGTCTGAAAACCGGCTGCAAAGCGATCCCCCCGGGCAACTGACCTGACATATTATCAGGCTTGAGAGTGGCCACCATGCAGGATTCGAAACACACGATCACCGTTGAGGGCGCCAGCGTCAGTGCCCGCTTGCAACGTCCCGATGCTGCCCGTTGCGTCATCGTCCTGGGTCATGGTGCCGGGTCGAACCGGGAGCACGCCACCATGGAGGAAATCGCCAACGCCCTGATCCGACGCGATCTGGCGGTGTTTCGCTACAACTTCCCCTATTCCGAGCGTGGCTCACGGCGGATCGATGCGCGCCCGTTGATCCTGGCCACGGTTCGCGCGGCGCTCGGACGGGCGACGGAAATCATGCCCGATTTGTCCGTGTTCGCCGGCGGACACTCCTTTGGCGGACGCATGACTTCCACGGTTCAGGCCCAACGGAGCATCGCCGGGTTGAGGGGCATGGTGTTCTGCAGCTTTCCCTTGCATCCGGCGGCTAAACCGTCAATCGAGCGGGCAACACACCTTCAAGGACTGCGGATTCCCGTGCTGTTTCTGTCCGGTACCCGGGACCGCCTGGCACAGCCGGATCTGCTGGAGAGTGTTTGCGCCAATCTGTCGCAAGCTACACTGCATTGGCTGGATACGGCCGACCATGGTTACCGTGTACTCAAACGTCGGGATACTGAAGAAACAGTCTTCGAGGAAATGGCGCGTGTCACGGAGCACTGGGTAAAGGGCGTGCTGGAGACAAGTTCGTGAGCGGCGACAGAACCCTTGTTTACATCGCGGACCCCATGTGTTCCTGGTGCTGGGGCTTCGCGCCGGTCATCGATGAGTTGATTGAGGAATTTGCCGGCCAACTCTCACTGCGCATGGTGGCCGGCGGGTTGCGCTCCTATACCAAAGAAGCCATGGACGATGTTATGCGCGACGAGATCCTTCACCACTGGCAAAGCGTTCACGAAATGACCGGGCAGCCCTTCACCTTTGACGGCGCGTTTCCCGCCGGATTTGTTTATGACACGGAACCGGCTTGCCGCGCGGTGGTTACCGCCAGGGAACTGGCGGGTGACCGGGTGGCCTTGCAGCTGTTGCGTTCACTTCACGAAGGTTTCTATGTAAAGCGGCGCGACGTTACGGAGTCCGACGTGCTGCGTGAAATCGCGGCTTCCATCGCTGGCCTCGACGCGGATGCGTTTGCCGGGCAACTGGACACCGACGCTGCCCGGGACCGTACGCTGGATGACTTCCGCTTCAGCCATTCGCTGGGCGTTCGCGGTTTCCCGACCGTCGTGCTCGAACACGACGATCGCTATGGCCTGCTCAGCAGTGGATATCAACCCATCGAAGGCCTCAAGTCCGGGATCGAGGCCTGGCTGGCCGGTGGCTCAGGCTGACTGTTCCTTGTCAAAGAAACCGGCCAAAAAAAACCGTGACTGTCATGGTTTTGGGGCTCATTTTCTTCCCTTGGCCCAGGAATCGCGCAAGGTCACGGTGCGGTTGAACACCGGGCGCTGTGGCGCGGAATCTATCGGGTCCACAAAGAAGTAACCCAGCCGTTCGAACTGAAAATGACTGCCGGGTTCCGCGGCGCCCAGCGCCGGCTCCAGAAAGGCCTTGACGGTTACGGCGGAGTCCGGGTTCAGATCGTCCATGAAATCACCCGTGTCCTTACCCGGGACCGGCGTGGTGAACAACCGATCATAGAGTCGCACCTGTGTTTCGACTGCATGTGGCGCGGACACCCAGTGGATCGTGCCCTTTACCTTGCGCCCGTCAGGTGAGCCACCACCTTTGGTGGCGGGATCATAAGTGCAGTGCACTTCGGTGATATGGCCATGCGCGTCCTTGATGACATCGGTGCAGGTGACAAAATAGGCGTAACGCAGGCGCACTTCGCACCCCGGCGTCAGACGGAAAAACTTCTTCGGCGCGTCTTCCATGAAATCGTCCCGTTCAATGTAAAGCTCCCGGCCGAACGGGATCTTGCGCGAACCCATTTCGGGTTTTTGAGGATGATTGGCAGCGTCGAGTTCCTCGCTCTCGCCTTCGGGATAATTGGTGATGACCAGCTTCAGCGGGTTCAGCACGGCCATGGCACGGGGTGCCGTGCGGTCCAGGTCTTCGCGGATGGTGTTTTCCAGGACGCCCATTTCCACGACGCTGTCTTTTTTGGTAACGCCGACCCGATCACACAGGTCGCGTATTGACTCCGGCGTGTAACCGCGCCGGCGCAGCCCGGATATCGTGGGCATGCGCGGATCATCCCAACCGGAGACTTTGCCGGTGTCCACCAGCAGTGTCAGCTTGCGCTTGGAAAGGATCGTGTATTCCAGGTTAAGCCGCGCGAATTCGTATTGGTGAGGGCGGCTCGGAGGCGAGCTGTTATCAAGAACCCAGTCGTACAGCGGCCGGTTATCCTCGAATTCCAGGCTGCAAAGCGAATGCGAAATGTGTTCTTCGGCATCGGACAGGCAATGAGCAAAATCGTACATGGGGTAGATGCACCACTCGTCGCCCGTATTTTGATGCGTAACCTTGCGAACCCGGTACAGGGTGGGGTCTCGCATGTTCATGTTGGACGAGGCCATGTCGATCTTCGCACGCAATACCCTGCTGCCGTCCTCGAACTCGCCGGCCCGCATGCGCCGGAACAGATCGAGGTTTTCCTCAACCGGCCGATTCCTGTAGGGGCTTTCCTGGCCCGGTGCGTTCCATTTGCCCCGGTACTCACGGATTTCCTCCATGGAAAGATCGTCCACATAGGCCAGACCTTTTTCGATGAGTTCCACCGCCCGTGAGTACAACGTTTCGAAATAATCCGAGGTATGGCGGATTTCCTTCCACTGGAACCCCAACCAGTGGATGTCATCCTTTATGGCCTCTACGTAGCGGGATTCCTCTTTTATGGGATTGGTGTCGTCGAAGCGCAGATAACAAACGCCGTCATAGTCTCCGGCGATACCGAAGTTGAGGCAGATGGCCTTGGCATGTCCGATGTGCAGGTATCCGTTGGGTTCCGGCGGGAAACGTGTGACGATCTGCGATACGTGATCAGCCGCCAGGTCTTTATCGATGATCTGGCGAATGAAATTGGCAGGCGTGGTGGTCTCGTCTTTGCTCATGTCCGGATGTCGCGTTTGTGTTCGCGCGGTTCCTGGCCGTGCGCGCAAAGGCGCAAGCATACCGGCTGGCCGGAAAGTGTCCAGCGGTTCAGGCCGCCGTCGATGGTAGCAACCATCGGCACACTTGGGGCCGCAAACGCCGTGCCATAATGGCGCGCCTGAGACGATTTGGAGAAGAGCATGAGCATGTATGTGAACTATCGTGGGGAGGTGGTGCGTCAAGGCATCACTTTTGGCGCGGCGCTGGCCATCGCGATTTCCTGGAGCAAGAATGGCTCTATCCTGTGGGCGATCTTTCACGGATTCTTTAGTTGGTTCTACGTGATCTATTACGCCTTGACCCGCTGAACCCGACAGACGAGGGACGGAACCCACGTGATTCCACTCAGAGACGACAACCCGACGAACCTCACGCCGTGGGTCGTCCGCGCTTTTGTGGTGGCCTGCGTTGTCGTGTTCCTGTGGCAGTTTTCGTTGGGACCGGAAGCAGGCCAGAGAGCGGTGTATGCGCTGGGGGCCATCCCCGCGGTGTTGTTGGGTGGCGCCCAGTTGCCCGCGGACCTCGTGTGGGTTCCCACGCAACTCACCGTGCTCACGTCCATGTTCTTGCACGGCGGGTGGATGCATCTGATCGGCAACATGCTGTATCTGTGGATCTTTGGCGATAACGTTGAAGACAGCATGGGCCATGGCCGTTTTGCGGTTTTCTACATCATCTGCGGCGTCGTCGCAGTGCTGGCCCAGGCGCTGCCGGCGCCGGGCTCGGAGATCCCCATGATCGGCGCCAGCGGCGCCATCTCGGGCGTGCTGGGTGCCTATGTCCTGCTTTTCCCCAGGGCCCACGTGCTCGTGGCAATCCCCTTCGGTTTCTACGCGCACATGGTTCGCCTTCCCGCCCTGGCCGTGCTGGGTTTCTGGTTTTTTCTGCAATTGCTGTCCACGTTCATGACGCCCGAGGGTGAAGGCGGCGTTGCCTTTCGCGCGCATCTCGGCGGATTTGTCGCGGGTTTGGCGCTGATACCGTTGTTCAAACGCCGTGACGTGCCTCTGTGGCGTTTCCATCGTTGAAACTGGCGCCTGGGCGCGCCTTCAGGCCGTCTGGCATGCCGGGAGGACCAGACAGTGAATGAAAAAATTATCGTTCCCCCGGGTAATCCGAGTGATCGGGGTGAGCCGAACGATCCAGGCGGGGACGGAATCCGGGAGAAACTTTTCACGATCATCTTCGGGTCCGATACCCCCGCCGGCCAGGCCTTCGATGTATTCCTGATCATCATGATTCTGCTGAGTGTGACAGCCGTCATGCTCGATACGGTCGCCGGCGTGAACGCTCGTTACGGTGAAATCCTGTATGTGGCGGAATGGTTTTTCACGATCATATTTACCATCGAATACCTTGTCCGATTGTGGGTCGTCAAATCGCCCAAGCAGTACGCCACCAGTTTTTTCGGGCTGGTGGATTTGCTGTCCATCATCCCCACATACCTGAGCCTGATATTTACCGGCGCTCAGTACATGCTCGTAATCCGGATTCTGCGAATCCTGCGGGTGTTTCGTGTACTCAAACTGGCGCGTTATGTGGGTGAAACGGATGCCCTGATGCAGGCCCTCAAGAACAGCCGCCGCAAGATACTGGTGTTTCTGTACACGATCTTGACGTTGGTGATCGTGTTCGGAGCACTCATGTATCTGATCGAGGGTCCCGAAAACGGTGTTACGAGCATCCCGCGCGGGGTCTACTGGGCGATCGTCACGTTGACCACGGTCGGTTACGGGGATATCAGTCCCGTGACACCCCTCGGCCAGACCCTGGCCTCCATCATCATGATCATGGGTTACGGGATTATCGCGGTTCCAACGGGTATTTACGCGGCGGAATTGTCACACGTGATCCGGCAGGCCCGCTCGCTGCATGCGTGTTCTTCTTGCGGTGCAGTGGGACACGACAACGACGCCGGCTTCTGTCGCAAATGCGGCGAACGACTCTGATCGCGGCAGTTGTGGCAGCGCGTAGCAGCGGTGCGGGCATTCAATGGTCTGATAAGTTATTGTTTTGTGGTGGCGACGGAAGCCGGTAATTTCAAGACTTGAGTCAGCGCCAGAGCATTGATAGTGTATGGCGCCGCGGATCATTGCCCGCCCCCGTCTGAGCAATAAGAACAAGAGGTACAGTTCCATGAATGTCGGCACCGTCAAGTGGTTCAACGATGCCAAGGGTTTTGGCTTCATCTGTCCGGAAAGTGGAGGTGAAGACGTTTTTGTGCACTTTTCCGTCATCGAAGGTGACGGGTTCCGGACCCTCAAGGAGGGCCAGACCGTTCGTTACGAGTTCGAACGGGGGCCCAAGGGCCTGCAGGCGACGCGCGTCACGGACTAAAAAATCGACCCACAGAGTCCCTCTACTGGCCGCGGGTACGGCGAGGCCTTACAATCGGTGACCCCTCAGTAAGCCGCAAGTGCCGGTGACGGCGCTCGTATTTCCGTGAAACGCAGCAACTTCTTCAGTCGGGTGGTCGAACTCTGGGCCAGACTGCGCAACGCGGGACTGTCGGTGCTGCGCCGTTTCCTGATGCTCTGGGTGCGAACCCGCGTGTTGCCGGAGGACATCGCCAGTCTGGGTATCGACCTGGACGTGCCGGTCTTCTACATGCTCGAAAAGCGCTCGCGTTCGAATCTGCTGGTGGTTGAACAGGCGTGCATCGACGCCGGGCTGCCCCGCCCCCTGGCCGGACTGGAGATTGACTGTCACAAGACAGGCCGGGCCGTGTTCCCGGTGATCCGCATGGAAGGCTGGCCCGTGCGCCGTCCGGTGGCCCGTATCCCGGCGCAAATGGAGGGGTTGGTGGATGCGGTGCGTACCGATCCGACGCTGGACATCCAGCTGGTGCCGGCTTCCGTGTTCTGGGGCCGTTCGCCGGATCGTGAAGAAGAAGGTTGGTTGCGGTCGTGGTTCTCGGATACCTGGGCGCCCACCGGTCCGATTCGCCAGATCATGACGATCGTTCTGCACGGTCGAAACACCTTCGTGCAGTTCAACAAACCCATTCATCTGCGTCAGCTCGTGGACGAGGACATCGGACGGGCGCGGACGCTGCGCAAACTCAATCGCGTTGTGCGCGTGCATTTCCGCCGCCAGCGCACGGCAATGCTGGGTCCGGATCTGTCGCACCGGCGCACCGTGGTGGATTCGCTGGTGAGAACCACCAGGGTCCAGAGGGCGATCGGTAACGCCGCGCGCAACCGTGACATCAGCGAGGAAAAGGCGACCCGCATCGCCCGGGGATATGCCACGGAAATCGCCGCCGACTATTCCTACCCCATGATCCGTTTTGCCGACCGGGTGCTGACCCAGCTCTGGAACCGTCTTTACGACGGTGTCCAGCTGAATCACGACGAAGTTCTGCAAGAGGTAGCGCCGGGTAACAGCGTGGTTTATGTGCCCTGCCACCGCAGCCACATCGATTATCTGCTGTTGTCCTATGTGTTGTATCAGAAGGGCTTTGTGCCGCCTCATGTGGCGGCGGGGATCAATTTGAACCTCCCCGTCGTGGGTACCCTGCTGCGCCGGGTCGGCGCCTTTTATCTGCGACGCAAGCTGCAGGGTAACCGCCTGTATACGGCGGTATTCAGCGAATATGTCCGAACGCTGATCGAAAAGGGCGTGGCCATGGAATATTTCATCGAGGGCGGGCGCAGCCGCACCGGCCGCCTGTTGCCGCCGCGCCCGGGCATGCTCGCCATGACCATGCGCGCCTGGTTGGAGGATACGCGCCGTCCACTCGTTTTCATCCCGGTGTACTTCGGTTACGAAAAACTCGTGGAAGGTCAGGCTTATTTGTCGGAACTGAGTGGGGCCCCCAAGTCCAAGGAGACCTTCGGCGGTCTGCTCAGATCGATGCGCCGACTGAAAAGTGAATTCGGACGAGTCCATGTGAATTTCGGCGAGCCCATATTTCTGGACGTGTTCCTGGATGCGGAACATCCGACGTGGCGCGAGAGCAAATACGATCCCGAGGAACGGCCAGGCTGGCTGAACAGCGTGGCGGGCACGCTTGGTGACCGGATCATGACGCGGATCAACGAGGCCGCGTCGGTGAACCCCATCAATCTGCTCGCGTTGACTTTGTTGTCGACGTCACGGCAGGCCATGGGCGAGCAGGACCTGATTCGGATGCTGGGGACCGAAAAGCGAATGCTTCAGAAGATCCCCTACTCCGAATACATCACGCTGCCGGAGATGGGGCCGGCGGAGATGATCGAATACGGCGAGCGCATGGAGATGGTCGAACGCCGCACCCACAGTCTTGGTGACGTCATAGGGATCGAAGAGTCCAAGGCGCCGTTGATGACTTACTTCAGAAACAACGTGTTGCACCTGTTCGCGATTCCCTCGCTGGTGGCTGGTTGTTTCATCAACTGCCGGGAACTTGCCAGGGAGCGCGTTCGCGAGATCATCGAGTTGGTCTACCCCTTCATCCAGTCCGAACTGTTCCTGCCATGGCCCCGGAACGAGGTGGGGACGGTAGCGGACCAGACCGTTGATGCCATGCTCGAACTGGCCTTACTGAAGGACTGCGGTGACGGCAAGGTAGCGCGCCCCGCCACGACGGTGTTGGAGTCGGGTCAGCTTGCCTTGCTCGCCCAGATAGGTCTGCAGACCCTCGAGCGTTTTTTCATGACTATCGCCGTACTGGGGCGTGCCGGTTCGGGGAAGCTGACCCAGGAGGCGCTCGAGGAGATGTGTCAGCTGATGGCCCAACGCATTGCCATGCTCCACGAATACAACGCCCCCGAATTCGCGGATCGTGCGGTGTTTCGGAATTTCATTCGTACGCTCATCAGGGAAGGCATGGTAACGGTCAACGCGCGGGACAAAATCGAGTACGACCAGTCCACGGCGATATTCAACGAGTATGCGCACGTCGTGCTGAGCGATCAGGTGCGCCACGCGATCCTGCAACTCGCCGTTGCCGACAGCGAGAAGACAAGCGATGAACAGGACTGAATTGCAGGGCGGCTGTTTTGTTACCCACTGTGAGCAGCTCGAGTCCGAGCAACATGAGCGCTGGTCGCGGGCTTTGGTCGTCGGTGCAAAACACGGTTCTCGTTATCTCTCGCAGCAGTTGCTGCAACTGAACGGTGGTGCGACGCCGGTCTGGAGCGCGGGCGTCAGCGATGTAGTTTTCTTTTTCCTGGACGGCGGTGGTGAAATCGTCATTTCCGGGCGGACCTTTGCTGTTTCTGCGGATACGGCGGTGCACGTCAAGCCGGGTGAGGCCTTTTCATTGCGCAGTGATGGTGGGTTGCGCGCGTTGATCAGTATTTGTCCGGAGGTTCCGTTGCGAGTGCTTGATCAGATGCCCGACGGCTTCGATGAGCATTGGCCGGAACGCGCAGTATCGACACATGCGGCGGCGCGGGAAGAAACCGGGGAACGGTATTTCCGTCTGTTGCTGGGCAAACACAACGGATCCGAGCGCGTCTCACTCTTTGTGGGCCATGTGCCCCGGTCGAAGGCGCCGGAGCACTATCACCTCTACGAAGAAGCCTTGTGCGTGTTGTCGGGTGAGGGCCGGTTGTGGGCCGGCACATCGAGCGCAACCGTCGGGCCCGGGTCGCTGATGTTTCTGCCACGTGAACAACCTCATTGTCTCGAGTGCACCGGTGCTGAGGGCATCGACGTGCTGGGCGTGTTTTACCCGGCGGGCAGCCCGGCTGTGTCCTACGAAACCGGCGACCCATGACGCGTCCGGTTTTCTCCTCCCGCGCCGCGGTCCTGCTGACGATGATCGGTGTGTCGGTGGGGTTGGGGAATGTCTGGCGTTTTCCCTACATGATGGGGCAGTACGGCGGCAGCGCGTTCTTGGTCATCTATCTGTTGCTCACCCTGGCCTTCGCCATCCCCGCTCTGACGGCCGAGTGGGCCCTGGGCCGGGCGACCCGCTCGGGACCCATCGGGGCGTTTAGCCATGCCTTCGGGCGGGTTCCGGGACGAGTCATTGGAACGATTCTGTTGATCACCATCCTCGTGGCGGATTCCTACTATGTGGTGATCATCGCCAACATCGTTTATGCCGCCGGCTTCACCGTGCTGAGAGGCTTCGACGGCTCCGGGATGGCGGACTATCAGGCGGGCCTTCAAAACGGTGTCCTGCAATACGCTCTGGCCCTCGCGCTGATGGCATCGAGTCTTTATGTGATTCACCGGGGGCTCAGGCGTGGCATCGAAGTCGTGAGCCGGTGGTTCGTGCCTTTTTTTCTGATCGTCATCGTTTGGCTGGTGATCAGCGCCTTCAGGCTCGACGGCGCGTTGGACCACATGACCGAGTTTCTGAAACCGGACTTTTCCGCTATCGGAGCGGAGGAAATATTCGCCGCTCTCGGACAATCCTTTTTTTCCGTAGGCCTGGGCGGCACCTTCATGCTGGTCTACGGGAGTTATCTGGGCGACAAGGAACACCTGCTCCCCGACGCCGCCGTGACGGCCTTTGGTGACACGGCGGCTGCTGTCCTGGCGGCGTTGTTTATCGTCCCCACCGTGCTGGTTTTCGGGCTGGATATGTCGACGGGCCCGGGCCTGGTCCTTGAGACCCTGCCGCAGTTGTTCGCCAACCTGGCGGGTGGTCGCTGGCTGGGCGGGCTGTTTCTACTGGCGCTGGCCATGGTGGCGTTTCTGTCTAATATCGCCGCCCTGGAAGTGCTGGTCCGCGGTGCGGAGGATTTCGGCGGTAAAGCGACCGGGCGGGACCGGGTGATCGTGATCGTGGCCCTGGTGCAGGCGCCGCTCATCGCCCTCAGCGCCTTTCGCCCGGAGGTGATCGCCATCCTGGACATGTTTTTTGGTTCCGGCATGCAGGTCATGGGCAGCCTGATGACGCTTCTGGCGTTGACCTGGGGGCTGGGTAAGCGCGAGACCTTGAAGCAGGTCTTTCCACAGGGCGAAGGCGCTTTTCCGGGTTTTTATTTTCACTGGGTGCGCTGGGTCGTTCCCGGGGCGCTGCTGGTGATTCTGCTACTCTACCTGCGCTCCGTGTTCACGGGTCAATGATGACGGAAGATCTCAAATCAAAGGGTGTCCGGGCTCTGAATCAGGACTTCAGTCGTTTCGACCAGGTCAGAAAGGACCAGGTCTATTACCTGTCCGAGGGCGCCGGCGCGGAAGCCTTCGATGACGATTACCAGATCAGGACTTGTGATCTGAGCCTGTTTCTGTCCGGGACCGATGAAGGCAAGCGGGAGTTTGCAGCGCAACTGGGCGCGGCCCTGGAAGACATCGGTTTTGCCGTGCTCGTCAATCACGGCGTGGATCCCCAACTGCTCGCTGATGCCGATGCGGCGATTCGCGAATTTTTTGAATCCATCAGTCGCGAGCAACGCATGCCTTACCTGGCCGAGCGTCAGGGTTCGGTGAACCAGGGGTATTTCCCGGTCACCGAAACCACCATCATCCATCCGGACATGGTGGAGGGTTGGGTATTTTGTCGCCGGGCCTTCCGGCTGGATGAGGATGTGCAATATCGTGAAAAGGAGTTCTGGCCCAGGTCGGGCTATGAAGAAGTATTTCGGCGATTGATTCAGGCCGAGGAGAAACTCATTCTTCCCGTGATGCAGAGCATCCTGACCTACCTGGGCTGCGATCCCCATCTCTACGACGAGCGGCTCACGAACACCAATTTCGGTTTCCGGCCCAATTACTATCCGCCGATGGCGGACTCCGGGGAAAGTGCAGCGGGGCGGATGCTGGGCCATGAAGACGTGGATCTGTTTACCTTTCTCCCGGCGCCGGAGGTGGAAGGTCTGCAGGTGCTGAACCGTCGCAACATGAAGTGGATTCGCCCGTCCCCGCCTCCAGGCAGCATCATCCTGAATACCGGCGATTACATGCAACGCATCACCAACGACCGGTTGCCGTCCACGACTCACCGGGTCAGCTCCCCGTCGGACCCGGCGCTGCGGGACAAACCCAGGGTGAGCTTTCCCATGGCCATCTACGTGTGGGAAGACGAGATGCTCGAGGTGCTGCCGGGACTGGGTGAACCGAAGTATCGGCCGATCAAAGCGATCGAATTTCACACGCGAACCACGAGCAAGTATTACGGCGACGACTACGCCGTCACCACTGGAGACTGATGCGATGCGTTTATTGTTTTTCCTGGGCTTGATGTTCTGTGCCACACAGGTGCTGGCCGATGGTGTCGCAAAAGACGCCGAAAGTGTGACACCATTGCTGCCCGGAATGAGCGCGCCCGCATTTACTGCGCGCGACGTGCAGGGCGAACCGTTCCACTTTGACCCCGCAGCGCTCCGTAAACCCGTCGCGCTGGTGTTCTATCGGGGCGGGTGGTGCCCCTTCTGCAATACCCAGTTGGGTCAGTTGCGCGCGGCAGAGGACGAACTGCGAAAAATGGGATTCGATGTCCTGTTCGTCAGCGCGGACCGACCGGAAAAACTCTACGCGAGTCTCAAGGAAGAAAACGCCGACGTGGAGTACACGCTGCTGTCAGACAGTTCCATGGAAATCACCCAGACCTACGGCGTTGCTTACCACGTCGATGAGGATTACCGGCTGTGGTTGCTGGGTATGGACATGGACATCGAAGACGCCTCGGGAGAAACGCATCATGTTCTACCCGTGCCGTCTATTTTCCTCATTGACACGACGGGGACCATCCAGTTCCAGTACTCCAACCCCAACTACAAGGTTCGCCTGCACCCGGAGGTGTTGTTGGCGGCGGCCAGGGTGCTTCGTGACTATGAAGCTGGCCGCTAGTCTGGTCTTCCTCGCAGGCCTGTTGCCGGCCATGGCGGTGGCGGACTCCTGTGAGGGCCGCAACCTGACGAACAACCCCGCCAGTGATCGCAGCCCTGTGTTTTCCCCCGATGGCAAACGTCTGCTGTTTGCTTCGGATCGGGACGGCAACTGGAACCTGTTCCTGTTGGACCTGGGCAACGATGAGGCGACCCGGGTTACCGACTGGCCGGGGAACGAACGCCGGGCGGCCTGGGCCAACGACAACCACCGGGTGGTGCTGGAGCTGGAGAATGACGGCGCGAAAGAACTCCTCGTGCTCAATGTGGAGACAGGCGAGACTTATGCCCCCTCGGTCCCGGGCCTGGATGTTTCAGGACCCGACTGGTCGCCGGGGGGCGCGACCATCGCGTTCACCGGTCAGTACACCCGGGATGCGGAACCCTCGGTGGTGTTGCTGGAATTGAACCACTGGCGGGTGCGCCGTTTGGGACCGGGTCGTCTGCCGCGGTTCGATCCCGCCGGCGATGCGCTGGTATATTTCGCGAGCCCGGGAGAGGACGACGATCTGTTTCTCTGGCCGCTGCCGGATGGCCCGGCGGTTCAGCTCACC